>OKRY01003536.1_pt1 | contig 11461 bp, 8 predicted proteins | sample 1601121 | NCBI WGS metagenome assembly OKRY01 (sample SAMEA3541546, study PRJEB24748) | human gut metagenome | biome: human gut; feature: human-associated habitat; material: faeces | place: China | collected 2012
CCGCACCTACCCGCTGGGTGAGCTGACCGAGGACGAGCGCAAGTTCTACACCTGGACCCTGCAGTGCCACATCGACATCGCCAAGGCTATCTGGCTGGACTACTGCGACTGCCATATGATCGACACCATCGCCCGTGAACCGCTGTGGCAGCACCTGATCAACTACCGCTGCGGCACCGGCCACAGCGTCAGCTTTGTGGGCAACGTCCACGAAGGCCCCCACGCCCTGAACGGCCGCAACACCACCCTGATGCGCCCGGGCATGATCGTGACCGACGAGCCCGGCGTGTACGAGACCGATCTGGTGGGCATCCGCATCGAGAACGAGCTGGTGTGCGTGCACAAGGCCGACAACCAGTACGGCACCTTCCTGGGCTTTGAGCCGATCATGTTCGTGCCCATCGCCACTTCTCCCATCGTGCCCGGTGTGCTGACCAAGGACGAGCTGGACTGGCTGAACAACTACCACCGTCAGGTGTTCGAGAAGCTGGCACCCCGCCTGAACGACGAGGAGCGCGAGTGGCTGGCCAAGAAGTGCGCCGCCATTGGCTGCTGAGCACCCGGCCGCTGAACATCGCATAAAAAAGCGGGAAGCCGTGCCGGAGCGTGCAAGCTCCTGCGGCTTCCCGTTTGTTGCTTTTGCTTATTCTTTGGGGTCGCTGTCGTGCCGGGCCTTCCACTCGGCACTGCGTTCCTGCGCCGTTTCCCGCAGCTCCTCCCGCATGCCGTTCCAGCGCTCGCGCGCTTCGGCGGTGCGGGTCTGCACGTCCTCGCGGGCATCCTTCCAGTAGGCCTTGGCCTCGTCGATGACCTCCTTGAAGGGGCCGGAAGGGTAAGTGCTCTCCGCAATATCCACCAGGAATTTGTACAGCTGCGGGCGCACCTGCTCGTACATGCCCAGACGGGTGTACAGGTCCTTGTAATAGCGGAACACCTGGATCTTGTTCTGCACGAGGGTGGCGGGGTTGATCTGGGTGTGGCAGATGCTCTGGGGGTTCTGCACATAGTGGTAGCCCGCTTTGGAAATGGATACGAAAACATTGGCGTACAAAATGTATTCCAGATTGAAAACCAGGTCTTCGGCCCAGCGCACCTCGCTGGTGAACTGAAGATGATGGTCTGCCAGAATATCCTGACGGTAGAGCTTGTTCCACAGCACGCTGTAGAAGAAGGATGCGGGCTTCTCCATCAGGCGCAGGGCAAAGGTATCGCGGTCGTAGATGCCCTCGGGCAGGAAGCCGTATTCACGGATATCATCGGGCTTTTTCTCGGCATCGATGCCAAGGTTCTCCTGCAGGTTTTCCAGTGCCTGCGTGGCCTTGGAAGAGTTGGCGGGAATCACCATCCAGTAAGGTGCAATGACCAGATCGGCGTTGTTCGCTTCGGCAGCAGTCACCAGCCGCTCGGTAAAATCAGGGTCGAGATAATCGTCGCTGTCCACAAACTGCACATACTTGCCCCTTGCAAGGGACATGCCGCAGTTGCGGGTCTCCGACACACCGGAATTGGATTTGTCCACCAGAACGATGCGGGGGTCCTTTTCACGGAATTGCTCACAGATGGAAAAGCTTTCGTCCCGGGACCCGTCGTTGACCAGAATGACCTCGATATTCTTCCATGTCTGGGCACAAATGCTCTCCAGACAGCGGGCAACACTATTCTGCACGTTGTACACAGGCACGATAATGCTGACGAGTGGGTTGTTCATGACGGAAGGTCTCCTCTTTACGGATATTATACCTTTATATTAAAAATCACAGAGTGTATTCTCACAAATGAGGACACTTCCCCCTTGGGGCAGTCCTATTTATAATATCATACTCTTCTTGCGCACAAAATGCAAGAGCAAAGAAGGATCAGATAAAGAAAAGAACCGCACGCTGCGGCCCTTTTTTCTTACACACGTGTCCAGTCCAGCATATCCCACCGGGGCACGAACTGGCTGCAGATGCGGCGCATCTCCGGCTCGTCGGCGGCAGAGGTGCGGTCTGCGATGCCAATGACGTAATACCCGGCCTTGTGGGCGGTGGCGGCGGCGTATACGGCATCCTCGCACACGGCACAGGCGGCGGGGTCTGCACCGCCCAGACGGCTCATGCACTCAAAGAACACCTCTGGGCGGCTTTTGTGCAGCACGCCCTGCGCTTCCACGATGAAGGAGAAATACTGCGCGATGCCCAGCCGGGTAAGCACGGTGCGGCACTGTTCGGCCCAGGTGTTGGAGCAGATGCACATGCGTGCGCCCTCGGCCTGCAGCTTTGCCAGCATCGTGCGCACGCCGGGTTTCAGCTCCACGGTCTCGTACAATTCGGCGATCACCTCGCGCATCACGGAAAAATAGCTTTCCTCGGTCAGCGGCAGGCCGTACTCCCGGATCAGATACTGTGCGCCCTCCTGCATTCCCATGTTCAGCAGTGTGGCGCGCAGATCCCCCCGCGGGGTGCGGCCATAGCGGCGCAGCAGTGCGTCGGGGGCACCCTCCCACACCACGGTCATGCTGTCGGTCAGGGTGCCGTCCATATCAAAGATCCATTGCTTGCAGTGCATGAGAATGCCTCCTTTTGAAATCCTGACAAGTATACCATGTTTCTTTGCCGGGAGAAAGGCATCAATTTACAAAAAACGGAAGAAATTTCTCTGGAAATATGCTATAATCTGAACAAAACCGGAACCAATCAAAGGAGGCGGAGGCAATGGATGAACGCAGTGCTCCGTGCAAAGCTCTGGTGCTGGCGGGCGGCGGAGCCAGGGGCAGCTATCAGGTGGGTGTGTGGCGCGCGCTGATGGAGCTGGACTGGCACCCGCAGATCATTACCGGCACCAGCGTTGGCAGCCTGAACGGTGCCATGTTCGTGCTGGACCAGTACGAGACGGCCCGCGATATGTGGCTGGCCATCCGCAGCAAGGATGTGATGGAGCTGCCGGAGGAGGATGCCGACCTTTCGGCCCTGCACCAGTTCCTGCGCAGCGTGGTGAAAGCCGGCGGCATGGATGTGACCCCGCTGGAAGAGATCGTGGAGCGGGTGCTGGACGAGGATGCCCTGCGCGCGGCTCCCATCCGCTTCGGCCTTGTCACGGTGGAGCAGCGGGGCTTAAAGCCTCGGGAGCTGACGCTGGACGAGATCCCGGCAGGAAAGGTCAAGGACTACCTGATGGCCTCCGCTGCCTGCTTCCCGGCGCTGCGTGCGCGGGAGATCGACGGGGTCAAGTTTCTGGATGGCGGCTACAGCGACAACATGCCCACCGGCCTTGCCAAACGCATGGGCGCGGATGAACTGGTGTGCGTCGATCTGGAAGGCGTGGGCATCACCCGCCCCAACCTCACCGGCCTGCCCACCGTGATGGTGCGCAGCTACTGGGAGCTGGGCGATATCCTGCACTTTGACCCCGACACCGCCCGCCGCAACATCGAGCTGGGCTACTATGATACCCGCCGCGCTATGGGATATCTGCGGGGGTGTGCCTATGCTGTCTCCTGTGATGCCCAGAGCTGCGCGGACGCTGCTGCGTTCCACGCAAAATTTGAGCGGGTGCAAAAGGCCGTGCGGGAGAAATACCCGGTCACCCTGACGGCGGATGCGGCCCTGCTGCTGGCCAAGATGAAGGATGCCGACCTTGCCCCGCTGGAAGCCGCCGCGGAAGATGCCGGTGTGGACCCGGCCCATTACTACACCACCCATACTTTGTGCGATGCATTCCTTGCAAAGTGCGATCAGGCACGGATGCAGAGCTTTGCACCGCTGTTTGAGGGCAATGCCGATGCGGCGCGGGCCGCACTGGCCGCGCTGCTGCCCAATACCTTTTTGCAGGCGCTGGTCTGGCGCACCCTGACCACGCCGGAAGCCGAGCTTTTGCCGGAGGTGACCGAACATGAAAGTGTATAAAGGTTCCTGCGCTTCTCCCGGCCTTGTGCTGGGGCAGGTGAGCCGTCTGGAGCACCATGTGGAGACCACGACCGTGGGCCCCTTTAAACCGTCCCGGGAACTGCAGCTGCTCACCGATGCCATCCGCACGGCGCAGGACGAGCTGGAATCCATGGCAGACCGCGCTGCGCCCAGCGAGCAGGCCATCTTCCAGTTCCAGAGCATGATGCTGGACGACGAGGGCATGATGAACGAGGTGCGCTTCTGCATCAATGCAGGCATTGGCGCGGCAGCGGCCATGAATCAGGTGGGCCAGCGCTACGCCGACCAGCTGGCCAACATGAAGGACAACCCTTACATGCAGCTGCGCAGTGTGGATATTCTCGACGCAAGCCGCCGGGTCATCAACATCATCACCAACCGCCCCCGCATGTGGCTGGCGCTGGATCACCCGGTGATCCTTGCGGCAGAGCGGCTGATGCCCACCGACCTGTTCAGCGTGCCCTCCGGCATGATTTTAGGCATCATCACGGCAGAGGGCAGCGGCCAGAGCCACGCGGCCATCATTGCCCGGGCAATGAATATCCCGGGCATCGTGCAGGTGGGCCGGGATTTTCTGGACGACTGCGACGGCCGCACCGTGATTCTGGATGCCACCGGGGGCCAGTGCACGCTGGACCCGGACGCTGCCGCCCGCCAGCAGGCCGAGACCCGCATCTGCGAGCTGCAGCGGGAGAACGAAGAGATGGGGCAGCTGCATGCTCTGCCCAGCAGGACAAAGGACGGCAAGCCCTTTGAGCTGCTGGCCAACTGCTTTGGGCCGGAGGACATCGACACGGCCATGCAGTCCGGCGCACAGGGCGTGGGCCTACTGCGCACCGGCTACATGATGCTGCCGGGCCGCATCCTCGATGAGCAGGAACAGTATTTCTTCTACTGCTCCTGTCTTGCTGCCGCCAAGGGCTGCCCGGTAACGGTGCGCACCTTCGACTTTGGCTCAGACCGTACCATTTCCGACGCCTATCAGGGCCTGCAGTCTTCCAAGCTTGGCCTGCGGGGCATCCGCAACAGTCTGCGCCAGCCCCACCAGTTCGAGACGCAGCTCTGTGCGCTGCTGCGCGCCGCCGCCCGCGGCCCGCTGCGGGTGATGTTCCCCATGGTGACGAATGTGGAGGACTGGGACGCAGCCATGCGTGTGGTGGAGCGCTGCCGCGAGCACCTGCGGGAGCGCGGCGTGGCGTTCAACGAAGATACAAAGTTCGGCGTGATGCTCAGCGTACCCGCTGCCTGCCTGACCGCTGAGGAATTTGTAGAGCACGGGGTCGATTTTCTTGTGGTCGGCACCAACGACCTGACCCAGTATACCCACGCCGCCGACCGGGAGCTTGCCAGCGCGGAGCACTACTACCGCCCGGCCAGCAAGGCCATGAAAAAGCTTATCACTATGGTGCTGGATGCCGCAAAGGTGCGCAATGTGCCGGTGACCATCTGCGGCCTTGCGGTGGGCAACCCGGCCAACACGGTGCAGTACTTGCAGCTGGGCCTGCGCAGCTTCTCGGTGAGCCCGCAGAACCTTTTGAACGTGAAGAAAGCTCTGCTGGAAGCAGAGACATAAACCCTGAAAATAACAAAAAAGCAGCTGCAACGCAGCTGCTTTTTTGTTATTCCAGATTCCCCGTCAGGGTCATTACCGAAGCAAGCACGGCCAGCGGGGCGGTCTCGCACCGCAGGATGCGGGGGCCAAGGCCCACCGTTCTGGCACCGGCCTTTGCGGCCATCTCGGCTTCCTCGGCGGCAAAGCCGCCCTCGGCACCAGTCACGATGGCAATTTTCAGCTTTTCACCATCGGCGGGCTTTGCTGCGGCCAGCAAGTCGCGCAGGGGCGCGCCGCCGCACTCGTAGCAGAACAGCACAAGGTCGTACTGTGCAAAGGTGCGGCACACGGTCCCGAAGTTTGCCAGCGGCAGGGCCACATCCGGCAGAACACCGCGGCCGCACTGCTTGGCGGCTTCCGCTGCAATGCGGTTGTAGCGCTCGTTCTTCTGCTCCTCTTTTTTGGGGGCCGCCACGCAATACCGGCTGAAGAAGGGCACGATGTGGGCTGCGCCCAGCTCCACGCCGTGCTTGATGATCTGCTCCAGCTTGTCCTGCTTGGGGTAGCCGGCCAGCAGAGTGACCTCCACGCTGGGTTCGGCGGCGCTGGGATAGCCCGGCTCCACCCGGAACTCCACACACTCATCGCCAAAGCCGGTGATGGTGGCGGTGTATTCCACGGCATTGCCGTCGCATAGAATGACAGTATCGCCCAGCCTTGCGCGCATCACACGGGCAAGATGGTGGGCATCGGCCCCGCGCAGGGTGGCGGTGCCGTCAGAGATCTCGGTGGTAAAATAACGGTGCGGCATAGTGGTTCTCCTTAAACGTCCTCGCCCTCTCAGTCGCTAACGCGCCAGCTCTCCCAAGGGGAGAGCCCTTGGCATGGCGGCAAAGTTTACGGTTTTGCCAAAGGCTCCCTCTTTGAGGGAGCTGGCGCACGAAGTGCGGCTGAAGGAGTATTTCAGTTACGGACTCCTTCCGTCAAGCCCTGACGGGCTTGCCACTGCTCCCCTTTTTGTCACTTGCGTGGCATCTTCCCCCGACCGGGGGAAGTCTTTCTCATGGAGGGAGGCTTTTGGCAGTGCGGCAGACTTTCCGGTTTTGCCAAAGCGACGGAGAGGGCAAGCCAGCTGAAAGAAATCATGAAAGCTTCTGTAATTACGCTTTCTTGCAGACGATGCACTCCCAGCCGCGCTTCTCCTTCACTTCCACAACGGCAAGGCCGGCCTTTTCCAGCCCGGCGATCACTTCGTCCTTGCGGCTGTCGATGATGCCGCTGGCAATAAAGGTGGCACCCTCCGCCATCAGGCCCGGCACGGCAGGAGCCAGAGACAGGATGGCGTTGGCCACGATGTTGGCCGTGATGATATCGTATTTGCCGCTGGCCTTATCGGAAAGGTCGCCCACCAGCACGGTCAGCTTGTCCTGCACGCCGTTCAACGCGGCGTTCTCGCCTGCGGTGCGTACGGCCACAGGGTCGATGTCCACGCCCTCGGCCACAGCAGCGCCCAGCTTCAGCGCCGCAATGGCAAGGATGCCGCTGCCGGTGCCGATGTCCAGCACCCGCTCGCCGCCGGTCACCCGCTCGTCCAGCGCTTCCATGCACAGGCTGGTGGTCTCGTGGCCGCCGGTGCCGAAGGCAAGGCCCGGGTCAAGGATCAGCTTTACCCGGTCGGTGTCGTACTGCTGCCACGAGGGCACCACCGCCAGCCGTTTGCCGATCTCCAAGGGGTGGTAATACTTGCGCCAGCCGTTCTGCCAGTCCTCCTGCTCCACGCCCTCGGTCTCCACGGTGTAGCTGGACCACAGGTCATACAGCCGGATATAGTGGCCCAGGTTTTCCTTCAGCACGGGGCCGTGGAGGGGGCAGATCGTCTGGATGTCCAGCGTGGCCGCCTTTTTCAGCAATGCCTGGACCTGGGCGCCGTACTTACCCACGATGCCGATATAGTACCGGCGGGCCTCGTCGTCCCAGGGCTCGTCCACATCCAGGGCGCCGAACTTGCCGAAGCCGTCGGCGGAGAACAGGACCTTGTCCAATACATCATAGGTCACAATGCCCTCGGGCCAGTGGACCATGGGGGCCGCAATAAAGCGCAGCGTGTGCCGCCCTGTGCAGAGGGTATCCCCCTCCTTCACCACATGGATGCGCTCCTGAAAGCCGGGGCCGAAGAACTGGGTCATCATGGTCTTGGCCATGGCGCTGCAATAGATCTGCACCTCCGGGAAGCGCAGCACCAGCTCCTCCAGCTCCGCCGTGTGATCCGGCTCCATGTGGTGTACCACCACGCAGTCCAGCGGCCGCCCCTCCAGCGCATGGAGGAGATTTTCCCGGAAGGTGCGGCGCACCGCCGCATCCGCCGTGTCAAACAGCACGGTCTTTTCATCCCTCAGCAGATAGCTGTTGAAGGAGATGCCGTTGGGTACATCGAACACACCCTCAAACATGGCCAGCCGCCGCCCGTCGGCGCCTACCCACGTGTAATCGTCATTTACCTTTCTCGTGCAGTACATGGAAATGCTCCTTTCTCTTGGTACCATCGATGATGTGTTTCCCTGATAGTATACCAGATATTTCCGCCCTTTGCCACAGGAAAAAGCACGCCGCATATGCGACGTGCTTTTTAAGACAGTTACGCCTTCTTGGCGATGTCGCACAGGGCGGCGAACGCCGGGGCATCGTAGATGGCCATCTCGGAGAGCATCTTGCGGTTGATCTGGATGCCGGCCACCTTCAGACCGTGCATGAAGGTAGAGTAGTTCATGCCGTTGACGGTCATCCGCAATATGCAGGGATTTTCGGTCATCCGATAGCCGATGCCTACCAGTCGTTTCTAGCTGAGCGCGTAGAGGTGTTGAGAGGGCCTGCCTCGGTACTTTACGGTTCGAATGCTATGGGAGGCGTGATCAATATTGTGACACGGAAGATGCAGGAAGACGGGGTCGATACACATCTTCATGCGGGTTATGGTTCGTATAACACGCTGGAAACGGAACTCACCAACCGTGTCCGCAAGGGACGGTTCTCGAGTGTGGTATCGGGCTCCTACAATCGGACCGACGGGCATCGGACCGATATGGGATTTGAACAATACGGCGGATATGCCAAGTTGGGATATGAAGTGGCTGAACACTGGAACCTGCATGGAGATGTAAACGTGACACATTTCAATGCCTCCTATTCCGGTCCGATAACTGCCCCGTTACTCGACGGCGACCAGCGCATTACGTGCGGAGTCACTTCTTTTGCCATGGAGAACCGCTACGAAAAGACTTCCGGCGCATGGAGTTTTTTCTATAACTGGGGGAACCACTGGATTAACGACGGATACACTCCTTCTGCCGGAGAGGGTCCGCAAGATGCCCGCTTCAACTCCCGCGACCACATGATGGGTGTTTCGCTCTATCAAAGTTCCCGATTCTTCAAGGGAAACCGCATTACCTTTGGTTTTGACTGGTTCCGCTACGGAGGGCATGCGTGGAATGAATATGTGAGTGGAGAAAATGCGGGTACGTCTGCCGACCTGGTGGATAAACAGGAAGATGAACTGGCCGGATACGTGGACTTGCGTCAGGACATCCGTTCGTGGCTGACGTTCAATGCCGGACTTCGGGTAGACCATCATTCGCGTGTGGGAACGGAATGGGTACCGCAGGTCGGTCTGGCTTTCCATCTGCCACAGACTATGGAACTGAAGGCATCGGCTTCAAAAGGTTTCCGCTACCCTATCCTTCGGGAAATGTACATGTTCCCGCCACAAAACCCTGACCTGCAACCAGAATCTATGTGGAACTATGAACTGGCCTTCTCACAGCAACTGATGAATGGCAAGCTGCAGTATGGCGTCAATCTGTTCTTTATTGACGGAAAGAACCTTATCCAGACGTCGCCGAATCCTAACGGAAGTGGTATGCTGAACCAGAACTCCGGAGAGATAGAGAATGCGGGTGTAGAAGTACAGGCTGCCTACCGTATCGACCGCCACTGGTCGGTAGACGGAAATTACAGTTACCTTCACATGAAGAATCCGGTCATCGCTGCTCCGGAACATAAACTTTATGCCGGAACCAGTTTCTCGCGAGGGCGGTGGAACGTATCTACGGGGCTGCAATACATTGCCGGACTTTATACGCAGACAGACCCCGTGGTGACCGAAGATTTCGTGCTTTGGAACCTGCGTGCTACCTTCCGTGTGAACCGCTGGCTGGACATCTGGGCATGTGGTGAAAACCTGTTGGCACAGAAATATGAAATCAATGCCGGGTATCCCATGCCGCGTGCCACTGTGATGACTGGAATCAATCTCAATTTTTAGGATAAGTTTGTGAAATTCATAAGTTCTGCCTATTTTTGCTCTCATTATGAAAAAGACAATCACTTCTCTCCTACTGGTGTGGGCGATAGGCTCATGCGGTACATCTTTCCTTCAGGCACAGACCGCCGTAGAAAAAGGTCTGAAGAGTATCAACCGCCCTTCTGCCGAGGCCATTGTAGGCTTTTTGGCCGATGACGCGCTGCAAGGACGTGAAGCCGGCATGATTGGCTCGCGCGTGGCAGCCCGCTACCTGGTTTCCTGTCTTCAGGAAGCCGGCATTGCTCCTCTGTATGATGATTCGTATTACCAGCCTTTCGAAGCCTGTGCCAAGGAACGGCAGCAGAAAGGCCGTTGGCAGGTACATCCTGATTCCATTGCCCAGCTGAAGCAGGGTACGCACCGCTCGCTCCGCATGGCCAATGTATTAGGCATGATTCCAGGAGAACGGACCAATGAGTACGTGGTGGTAGGCGCGCATTTCGACCACTTGGGAATTGATGAAACACTGGCAGGTGACAAGATCTACAACGGAGCCGATGACAATGCGTCGGGTGTATCGGCCGTGATGCAGATTGCCCGTGCTTTTCAGGCCAGTGGCAAAAAGCCCCTGCGCAACGTCATCATCGCATTCTGGGATGGAGAAGAGAAAGGACTCTTAGGCTCTAAGTATTTCATGCAGCACTGCGATTTTATAAAGGATATCAAAGGTTATTTGAATTTCGATATGATTGGCCGGAACAATCGGCCGGAACAACCTGAGCACGTGGTGTATTTCTATACGGAAGCACATCCGGCACTGGGCCAGTGGCTCAAGGATGACATTGCCCGTTACGGGTTGAAACTGCAACCGGATTACCGCCCGTGGGACCGTCCGGTGGGAGGAAGCGACAATGCTTCGTTTGCCGTACACGACATTCCCATCATCTGGTATCACACTGACGGACATCCGGATTACCACCAGCCTTCTGACCATGCCGACAAGCTGAACTGGGAGAAGGTGGTGGAAATCACCAAGGCTTCTTTCCTTAACGCCTGGAACTTGGCTAACGAGAAATCGTATTAAGCCGTCAACAGATACCGAACAGTTTCATGTCCGCTTCGGGGGTAGTAATGCCTCCGATACCGAACTGTTCTACCAGTACTTTGGCTACGTTTGGTGAGAGGAAGGCTGGTAAGGTAGGTCCTAGGTGAATATGTTTCACGCCCAGGCTCAACAGGGCCAGCAGGACGATGACCGCCTTCTGTTCGTACCAGGCAATGTTGTACACAATGGGGAGTTCGTTGATGTCGTTCAACTGGAAGACTTCCTTCAGCTTTAAGGCAATTACGGCCAATGAGTAACTGTCATTACATTGTCCGGCATCAAGCACACGGGGAATTCCTTGAATATCACCTAACGGAAGTTTGTTGTAACGGTACTTCGCGCAACCAGCCGTAAGGATAACCGTATCTTTCGGAAGTGCCTGAGCAAAGTCGGCATAGTAGTCGCGGCTCTTCATGCGGCCGTCGCATCCGGCCATAACCACAAACTTGCGGATGGCACCGCTCTTCACGGCTTCTACTACCTTATCAGCCAGTTGCATCACCTGATTATGGGCAAATCCGCCGATAATCTCTCCCTGCTCCAGCTCTACAGGCGGCTGGCATTGTTTGGCCAGTGCGATGACCTCTGAAAAATCCTTGTGG
>OKRY01003540.1_pt1 | contig 11456 bp, 10 predicted proteins | sample 1601121 | NCBI WGS metagenome assembly OKRY01 (sample SAMEA3541546, study PRJEB24748) | human gut metagenome | biome: human gut; feature: human-associated habitat; material: faeces | place: China | collected 2012
CTACCCTTTTATACTCTTTATTAGAATTACTGTTAACTATGGCACACGCCTTAATAATTCCTTCATATACCTCAATCAACCCACTCAATCGCCTAAAAATGCTATTATAGTAGGCTTTCCAAATTATAGCAGCTCTCTATAACCCATATTTAATTCTAGCACGCGTAAGCTTTCCAAGCAGTCCATCACCAAAAAGAAATGCACATACAGCCGCTCCACCCGCATGCATTGCATCATAAGGTGCACCTGTTATGTACAGAAGTTTCAGTGCCTCCCATGATATATTTGCACTGCCTGAATCCGTATATATGCTGTTCATCATCATGGCTGCAATATTCATAATTCCACCGTATATAACAAACACACTTATAAATGTAAATATTGTCACTGTGATAAAATTACAAGGTATACGGCTTCTCATAAGAAGAACTGCCATAATAATTCCAACAAGTCCGAAAGCATACAGCCTCCACCCAAAGAATGTCTCTCCCGGCTTTGCAGTAAATATATATACAATATATCCCACAATCTCTGACACAACCATACACACAACGGGAACAGCCATAACTGACAGACCTGTTCTTGCCTGCTTTCTTACAATCTCTTTCTTATCATCAAAGTATCCGACAAGCTCCGGCTTATAAAATGCAATTCCCGCAAGAACACCAAGCAGCCCCCACGCAGCCATTTCCCACGGAGTCCATACCCCCTGCCCCATAAAGAAATTACATACAAATCTTGACAGTACACCTGTAAGAAATCCTGTCTGTGGTCCAAATGCAATCCCTGTTATTATGACAAGTGCTGTACCCGCATGAAACGGTATCGTATACGCACATATTATATTCGCAACAACTGTAAGTGCTGACATAACTGCAATCATCACAACATGCCTTGCCTTCGGCTTCCTCTTTTCGAATGCAAAGAAAGGAATGGCAATTGCAACAGCCAGTATAATAATGCTTATAAGCATGTAATTAACACTCATTATCTATTATCCTCTAAACATCTGTGAATCGCTTCAACAGCTTCATCACATGTTACACAATCTTTGAAAAAATCGGACATAATCCTGTTAGTATCCGTTGTGAAAAATATATTGCCTGCAAAGAAGCTGTGTGAATCTGTGTAACTTTCTATGTTTCTGTCAAATATTAATCCACATTTGTCGGCAAATAATGCACAGAATTCCACATCGTGTGAAACTATCACAATAGTTTTCCCCATATTCTTTAATTCTTCCAGCCATTCACCCATCTTTTTACAGAAGAACGGGTCAATTCCTTTAGTTGGCTCATCAAGCAGAATAATATCCGGTTCATACAGCAGAATCTTTGCAAATGCAAGCCTCTGCTGCTGCCCTCCACTCAAATCATACGGATGCTGCTTTCTCACCCTTAGAAGTCCCGTCCGCTCCATCATATTAAAGGCAAGTTCAATTCTCTGTTTTCTGTCCATATTCTTAACAGACGAATTTCCCTTATCCATAACTGCTGATGCTAATTCTTCCTCAACGCTTATTTGGTTAAGCAGTGCCATCGGATTCTGCGGAAGCACTGCACATCTTCCGTTCACCTTCACCTTACCTGATATAGGCTTTTTAATTCCTGCCATAAGTCTTAAAAGGGTCGTCTTTCCTGCTCCATTGCTTCCAAGCAAAGCAGTTATCCTGCCCTTTTCTATATCAAAGCTGATATTTTCAAGTACATTTGCAGAATTCTTAGTGTATCTGAAGAACACATTTTTAACTGAAACAGCTGTTTCCCCAGCTTCATAATGCTTATCCTGTGATACATATGAGTCTCCTTTAATATTAAGGCTTGCCACCCACTCCCTGCCTTCTTTAACCGTAAGAGGACAGCCTGTTTCAAATGTAATATCCGTCTTACACCCCTCATATATCCTTACAGATGAAGGCAGCCCGTACACAAGCGGATTCTCTGTCTTAACAAGACATTCTGCCGTTTTTTGCGGAGTATTATTATATATAAGCTTTCCATCCTCAAGCACAAGCACTCTGTCCACCTTAGAATAGATATCCGCAAGATTATGTTCAACACACATAATTGTTATTCCAAAATCCCTGTTAAGCTCCAGAACTGTGTCTATGAACTTCTTCTTAGCAAGTGGGTCAAGTTGTGCAGTCGGCTCATCAAGCAATAAAACCTCCGGTCTCATAACCATTATGGAAGCAAGATTAAGAAGCTGCTTCTGTCCGCCAGACAATTCCTCTGTATTCTTATCATACCAGCCGGTAATTCCGAAATACTCAGACATTTCTGCAACCCTGCGCCTTATGTCTGCATTTGGCACGCCGAGATTTTCAAGCCCAAATGCCAGCTCATGCCATACCTTATCAGTAACAATCTGGTTGTCAGGATTCTGTCCGACATATCCAATCTTAACTGCCGCTTCTGCCTGACTTAAGCTGCTTATCTGTCTGCCGTAATATTCTGCTTTTCCACTAAGTCTCCCCTCTGGAATCATGCTTTTATCAAGCATCTTAAGAAGCGTAGTCTTTCCACTTCCCGAAGCACCTATAATCAGCGCAACCTCGCCCTTCTTTATATCAAATGTTATATCTTCAAGTACCAATACATCACTTCCTGCATACCCGAAAGAAAGTGATGAAACATTCATAATTGTGTCTGTCATTATGCAATTACCTTTCGTTATATGAACTCCGTCTCTTATACTGCACATCTCCTGTTATCTCTATTATCAATGGAATTACTGTCAGTATTACAAATGCTGTAACTGCCAGCACTCCTTCTACACCTGATTTCGTATAATATATTACAGGGAGATAATATACTGCAAGCTTCTTTCCTGCTATTGGAATAACAGCCATCACAAAACATACAAGCATTATAATTATCGTAAAGGTATCCTTTAGTGTGAATCTGAATCTGTTAAAGCTTGTCCTTCCTTTAAGTCCATATCCCCTGCTCTCCATAGACATAGAAGTTTCCATTGAGCTTTCAAGTGACCATGTTATAAGAGTTGAAAATTCATTCGCAAAATGTCCGATTTTTTCAAAGATGCCATTCTTAGTCTCCACTCCACGAAGTCCCATCTGTGCGTCATGTATTTGTCTGTATCTCTTTCTCATAAGTGGTATCATTCTTAATATCATAGAAAATATCATACCAACGGAAGGAATAAAGCTCCCGAACAGATACATCATTTTTTCCGATGAAAGATAACCGGCTGCTACACTGCACCACTGTATGACTGATATGAGTAACACACTTATAACTGCTCCGTATATTATATTCTCAAGGCATACCATGTTATCGTTAATATAAAATAATGGTGTAACTCCGCTGTGATTAAAAATGGGCTGGATTAATACAGAGAATATAATAACAGGAATTGTTATCATAATATTCTTCTTAATAAAAGAACCTCCCTGTATATATATCCCAAGAACAAGTGAACTCACATACGAAACCGCCAGTATTACAGGGTTCATTGTGAACATGGTTATTACCAGCACCAGTGCAATATAGATGAAATTCGTCCACGGATGCATTACTGCAAATGCTGAATATTTAGTTACTTGTCGCCTAACTGGCACACGTATATCCATTTTATTACATCTCCATCTTTTACTGTATACTGATTAGCCGCCATCATAGGCAGAACTCCATTAACTCTGTAAGTCCAGCCACTTTGTGGTCCCACATTCTTCTCTGACAGATTATTAATGCTTGATACATACGACTTATCGGAATTAGCAACTATCGGAATTACAGGATCATGCATTGCTGTAACTGCTGCAAGAACATCATATACAGTAAAGCCTTCAACTGCAGTGTATGTTGTAACTTCAAGTATAGTTCCATCATCAGGGATACGTGATGCAATTGACGGATTAACAGTATCTTTTCTCGCTGTCGCATTATCGCATCTTATCTCTATAGTACAACTGATTACCTTGCCTGCCGGTCTGGTATTCTGTGAATTATTCCCTGAATCATCATTTCCCGAATTGTTACTTCCTGAAGTATTATTCCCTAAATTGCTGCTTTCTGAATCATTGCCACCTGATATGGCGTTTCCGTTACTCCTGTCTGATTCTCTACCACCTGAACCGGAATTATTATCTGTAACTGTTATATTATCCGTTGAGTCAGAAGCAGAATTGTCATCTGAAACTGTTCCATCACCCGTTCCATCAAAGCTGCCGTTGACTGCAGCATTGGCATTATCGGTACTGATGGTTTCATCCTGTAATCTATCATTATTATCTGGTCTGGCTGGCTGCGTCTGACCCGAATCTGCCATATTACTGAATTGCTTTCTGTAGGAATCAACAGAACGGATTCTTACATTGGTTATTAAAAATATAACTAAGGCAAGACCTATTAACACAAGACCAATATTTTTTATATTTCTGTATTTGTTAAACATTCATATTTCTCTTTAATATTTCTTATTGATTTTACCTCGAAATAATAACATATACAGTCAATCTATTCAAACTTTCTTTACGAATTAACATTTTATGGCATAAAAAAAGCAGCTTACGCTGCGAATGCTTTAAGATAGCAACTTCCATATGAGTACCACCTTTTTACATTTCATGGTCAATAAATTTACATATCCGAGAACCACAGCCATCCCCGTCTTTTGGCTGTCCCCCTTCAATGCATATTCATAATAACCATTTCATGTAAAAGGTGTAATCATATTCATGTATAGTTCTTGTAAAATTCTAACTCCAGTATCCTAGTTCTACGCCTTTCTTGTATACACCAATCCCCTTTGAATAATATCCATAACAGTTAAAATGTGTCCAGTCATATCTTAATTGTTCAGATATATTACCTTTCTTGAAATTCTCAAGGTCATCTGTTGTTGCATCGAGTCCGCAGTCACTTAATCCATTCTGAATCATATATGTTCTTGTATTAAAAAAATGGTCTCCATATGCAAGTCTTAACGCTGCTTCCCATGATGTATCACCGATTCCCACATAATTACCATCATCTCCATACTCTCCCTGATTAGCATCTGCAGAATCAGCTGGATCATCCGTATCTCCCAGTACTATATAATATTTGCATCCAGAATTAAGTATTATATCATCATATTGAAGAATAAGCTGTTTATAATTATTAGACCATCCGCCATTACTTCCCATTTCAAGTATCAATATATCTTTCGCACTTCTTTCCTGTGATGCCCTTGTCATTGCCTGTGTTCCGCCAGAGATTGTAACTTTTTCTACGCCTGCAGTTTCTGTTGGCTTCTCTGTTGGTTTCTCCATTGGTTTTTCACCAGATGTTTGTGACTCCGTTTCTTTTGTCACTGTGTCATGTTCTGTTACTTTATCACTCTCTGCTTTTATATCTGCTTCCTGTCTTGAATATGTATCAGTTTCACTTTCATATATAACAACGCTATTATCAGTAGAATTGTCATATGCCGCATATCCCTTTGTAAGTTTTATACTTACGTATCCATCTTCTGCGTTATCAACATCACATAAATAACCATTTATATACATATCTCCCGGATAAGGATCATAATCAAATCCATATCCGCTATAATCATCCGCTTTAAACACATTTCCATCTTCATCTATAATACTTGCTATTGCTGAGTCAGTCTCACTTATTGTAATATCCCTGTCAATATACACTTTAGTTCCACCAGCACGAAAAGTAATATAACTGGAATCTTCTCCTGACCCCCCAAGATTATGTGTTGGTATGTTAGTCATTTTTTCTATTGTAACAGGTGTAGTCCACCCATATATATCAATGCCATTTACTTTTCCTTCAGTTGTACTTCCTGCTCCTGCCATCATACTATCCCCATAGCATGTTATTTCTCTCTTCTGCCCATCATATGGGATAAATTCATCTGTAAGCTGCCTTGGTGGAAGCTCAAATGCTTCCTCATTTTCTGTTGATATCTCATTTTCAAAAAATTCTTCAACCACTTCCCTGTCTACTACTTCTGCACTCTCTTCCTGCGTTGTATCCTCTTCTGTGGTTCCCTCTTCTGTAGTCTCTTGCACTGTAGTTTCCTGCACCATCATTGTATGTACAGTTGTTTCTTCCATATTTTTCTTTTTTGCATTCTTATTATGTCTTAATTGCACAGCAATTACCGAAACAGTTATTAATGCTATAACTAAGACTGCAACCACGCTTATAAATATATATTTTCTTCTATCTTTAGTACCTAGTCTTAACATGTCTTTCATATAATTTTCTGCCCTTTCTTTAGTTATATATATTATTATACGAAATGAAGTTTAAATAAGTTTAAAAAAGAAAAACTTCCGCGAAATTATATCACAGAAGTTTTTCTTTGTCTATTTTTTTAATCTTGTTGCATAAACCATGACATCATACATCCGCCATCTGCACCGGATTCAAGCACTTTTTTAATGTTATCAGGCTTAATTCCTCCAATCGCAAACACTTTTACTGTGGGATTAACAGTATGAGCCGCTCTACACACTTCTTTAAGAAAACTAAGTCCTGCCCCCATCTTCCCCGGTTTACACTGTGTCTCAAATATTGTTCCAAGCACAATCTGGTCTGCTCCTGCGCGGACAGCATTCACTGCCTCTTCCATACTGTGACACGATACACTCACACAATCAAGCCTCTTTATCACATCTGCCTGTTCTTCATACATTTGTTTAAAAAGTTCCATTGAAAAATGTACATTTCCACAGTCTGCATACTTTGCCGCACTGATATCACTGTGAACAAACATTTTAACAGAAGCTTTCCTGCACATTACCTGTATGTGTCTGGCAAGTTCTCTGTAGTCCTGCCTGTCCATGTCCTTTTCACGAAGTATCATGGCATATGGGTGCAGTGCCACACATTTTTCAATCTGCGTAATGTACTCATTCATAGTACACTCTGCACCACCGCTGCCACTCACAAGGTGCTTGTTCGTTATACATATATATTTTCTATACATAAATGTATTCATTCACGACTGGCTGAAGCCCGCCATCCTCCATATCCTTATACATTCTGTCAAATGAACGGTTATCATTGATTTCAAACTGTTCATCTCCGGCATCACCATCTTCTTTTCCTGTATATTTAGATTCATGGTCGCCGATTCCTGTTGAAACACCTGCTGAAACTTTAGTGGCACATATCTTGGTTATACCATTTCTAAACTGCGCACTCTCACGGCTTGAAACTGTTATTCCAACGAATGGCAGAAATAATCTGTACGCACAAAGCACCTGACACAACTGCTTTTCGCCGACATCTCTTGGATTAATCTTATCATTGTTGATTATCGGACGGAGTCTCGGACAGCTAAGACTCAGTTCTGCATGTGGGTATTTTCTGTTAAGATAATATACATGCAGTGCTGTTGCCAGTGCGTCTTTTCTGAAATCATCAAGTCCTAACAATGCTGAAAAGCCTGCGCCTCTCATACCTGCCATAAGTGCTCTTTCCTGTGCATCAAATCTGTATGGCCATACTCTCTTATGACCTAACAAATGTAATGTCTCATATTTGACAGGATTATATGTCTCCTGAAATACTGTCACATAATCAACTCCGCACTCATGAAGATAGCGGTATTCATCCACATTTACAGGATATATCTCTATGCCGATATTCTTGAAATATTTTCTTGCAATCTTAACCGATTCACCAATGTATTCAACGTCTGAATATTTTCTGCTCTCTCCTGTCAGTATCAGGATTTCTTCCATTCCTGTATCTGCAATAACTTTCATCTCATGCTCAATTTCCTCAAATGAAAGTTTCTTTCTGTGAATGTTATTGTAACAGTTGAAGCCGCAGTATATGCAGTAATTCTGGCAGTAATTGGCTATATATATTGGCGTGAATATGTATACTGTATTGCCAAAATGTTTCTTAGTTTCATTCTCTGCCTTTCTTGCCATCTGCTCCAAGTAAGGTGCAGCAGCCGGTGAAAGCAGTGCCTTAAAATCTTCAATATTACATGTTTCTTTGCTTAATGCCCTCTCTACATCTGCGGCTGTGTATGAGTCATAGTCATACTCATCCATTGCCTTTAAGACTTTATCCTTAATATCTGAATCAATTATTTCCATGTCATCAAGATATTTCATATAATCTGTTCTGAATGACGGGTCCTGCTCCAACTTATGTTTTCTCTCTAACGCAGCCGGTGGAAGCTGGTCACTATCTATAAAATATACCTGATTTTCTTCGTTCATTATTCTGCCTTCTTTTCTATTATATTCTCATATTTCGTCAAGCAATACTTCCCCGAAGTTATGCTTCCGCTGAAATTATCCCGCCAGTATCTCTTGCAATGCACCTTTGGGATTGCTCTCCATATTTAACGTAAGAATCCTGTCAATGGGTCAGATGCACTTCCACCTCTTGCAAGAACTCTTCCCATTCCTGTAAGATATGCGCTTCTTCCTGCCTCTATAGCCTTCTTAAACGCCTCTGCCATTGCCGGAACATTTCCTGCGGTCGCAATCGCTGTATTAGCCATAACCGCAGCAGCTCCCATCTCCATTGCCTCACATGCCTGCGAAGGCTTGCCAATTCCTGCATCCACAATAATTGGCAGATCAATCTCATCAATAAGTATCTGTATAAATGCTTTGGTTGAAAGTCCGTTATTGCTTCCAATCGGTGAGGCAAGCGGCATAACGCAGGCAGCTCCGGCATTCTGTAAATCTCTTGCCACATTCAGATCAGTTTTAAACCCGGACAAACTGGAGGAACAATTTCAATTAGTCGAAGTATCTGAATGGATTGACTACAACACCAAAGAGAAACTAGGCTTCTACTACACTGTTCTTTTTCCAAAGCTGAAATTTGAGAAAATCAAAGTTGGCGTTAAAAATGCCAATCAGCTTGTGTCTAATGAAGAATTGGAGCAAAGAGGACAAGTGACCGTTTCATTTGAGGGACTACATACATGGGCGAGTCTTTATAATGGACGCTTATCCGTCAAAGCAGAAGCTGCCAATATCAGAAAAGCCGGAACAAAATAGTTCCCTAAAGGGGGCAGATAGTCAGTGCCGGACAACGTCATAAGGTGCTGACTATCTGCACCATTTAAGGAAACAGATATCGTTCTATCTTTACTTGATATATAAAACAACATCTTCCGAAAAATCGGAGTAGAAACAAGCACATACAAAATAGGATACGAGGTGAATTTCGTGGGCAAAGCAAAACAATGTTTTGTATACAATACGAAAATCATTGAAACTCCTACTACGAAAGAAGTGTATTTCTATGAAACTCCAATTTACAGCCATTCAAATTCAGATTCAAAAACAAGTAATACACAAGCACATAAACGTAAAGTATTTGATGAAATGTCGGCTCATAAGCAATATGACAGTTTAAAGCGCAAGCAAAAACACTATGAGCAAACCCGTTGGGAGATTGCCCGTATTGTTGACTGCAATTTTGATAACAAGACCAAATTTTTAACGCTGACATTCCGAGAGAATATTCAAGACATCACTATAACCAACAAGGAATTTAAGTATTTTATACAACGATTAAATTACTATCTGTATCAAACCAAAGTCCAGACATTGAAATATATTGCAACGTGGGAGAAACAGAAACGTGGAGCAATCCACTACCATGTTATTTTCTTTGATTTTCCGTTTGTGGCAAAGGAAAAACTACAAGATTTATGGACGTATGGATTTATCAAAATAAACCGCATTGATGTAGACAGCATGGAGAACAGAGGACGTTATTTAAGCAAATATTTTGGTAAAGACCTAGAGTTAAAGGAACACAAAAAAAAGGCATTTTTCAAATCTCAAAACCTTAAAATGCCAATTGAACAAAAGTTAATGCTTACAGATGATATTCTACAGGATTTAACACAAGAGAATGTCGTCTTTCAGAAAGAATATACCAGACAGGTGTATGATACAAAATCTATCATTACAAACGGCTCACCCCTTAAAGACAGCAGTGTTACATATCTGAAAATTAAAAAGGGGCGTGATTGTACTGGCTAAACTGAACGCCCTTGAAATCCTGCAATATGAGAAAGCCATTATGTCGAGAGCAGATTCAATAAAGATATTGTATCAAGAATTAAAAACTGGTATACTTTCGCTAACGGATATACAAGAACAGGTTGATATGAATAAAAAACAAGTTCTTGATTTACACAAAAAAATGTATAACTACTGGCAAGGAAAAAATGGTAAGTGGTACAGCTATTTACCAAAAGAGGGGGTTGAACCGCCAAAGGGAAAGCAGATTGAGAGTGTCAACGAGGAAAAATTGAATAGTAAAATCATAGAGTATTATGTCATTGAGGAATCCCGAAAAAAGCAGGAAAAGACTTGCCCTACTTTCCTAGAAGTCTATTACATGTGGCGAAGTATTAAGGATTTAGAATTAGACGATAACTCAATCTATAAGTTTAATACTGACTGCAAACGTTTCTTTGTTGGTACAGACTTTGCTGAGATGCCTATTAATCAGATTAATGAGAACACAATAAAAGTTTTTATGTTGGAAACCATCAAGCGACTTGAATTGTGCAAAGAAACCACACGTAAGTTTTTCAGCTATATAAAAAACGTGATTAGATACGCAAGAATTGAAAAAATTATCACAGATAATCCAGTGGAATTTCTTGAGCCTAAGGACTTTACAAAACATTGTGGAGAAATTGAAGTATCTGACTGCGATAAATACTATACCGATACTGAACTTGCTATTATCTTAAAAGCCTTGCATGGATATTATAGGGAGAACCCTTTATATATGCCGCCTTATGCCATAGAATTAGCAATGTACACGGGTATGAGGGTTAGTGAGCTATCAACCTTGAAATGGTCTGATATCAATGATATCTGCATCAGTATCAATAAATCTGCAAAACACAATCGGTTAAAAAATGAATTTTCTGTTGGTAAGACTAAAACCAAGAAATCAAGAGCCTATCCGGTTGACGGACAGATTAATCACTTATTGGCACGCATCAAGCGAGTACAAGAAGAACATGGAATTTTATGTGAATGGATTTTCACGGATGGCAATGGAAGTTATACCCATGCAAGAAACATAACTGACTGCATGACACGGTTATGCCGGGAAAACAAATTAAACGGTGGTGGTATCACTAAGCTACGGAAAACAACCAGTTCCGACTTACAAGCTAAAGGCACACCAAAATCAGTGGTCGCAAGTATGTTAGGACATACTACCGAGGTCAACGAGAAGTATTATACCTATGACACTTCAAACCTTGCCGAAAAGAAAAAGATTATCCAAGAGCGAAATGCCAAATTTAAGAATCTGGCACACACTGGATAATCCCAACCAAAGCCAACCAACTTTTTCAACACCTAAAAAATGAAAAACCCCCATAAAATGGGGGTAAAATCGGAGTGACGTGATTCGAACACGCGACCTCTACGGTCAACGAACAACGTATTTACGGGCTTTGTAAGGGGTATTTAA
>OKRY01003541.1_pt1 | contig 11455 bp, 9 predicted proteins | sample 1601121 | NCBI WGS metagenome assembly OKRY01 (sample SAMEA3541546, study PRJEB24748) | human gut metagenome | biome: human gut; feature: human-associated habitat; material: faeces | place: China | collected 2012
CCCTACAATTTTTGAAGCCAACTTTTAGTCGACCCTATCTAATTGCGGATTACCCATACATTGATTTATATGTTTATAAAAAAACGCCTAGAGCTTGGCTCTGGGCGTTTGATTTGTATTATCCTAATTTCTTAAGGATGTTATCTAATTGTGTTTTAGTCATTTCTAGCTTTTCTGTGTAAGAAGCTAGTTTTTCTTTTTCTGCGTTGACTTTAGCTTCTGGTGCTTTATTGACAAAGCCAGGATTTTTCAACATACCTGAACAACGTTTGATTTCGTTTTCTAGGCGTGCAATTTCTTTTTCAAGTTTTCCTTTTTCTTCTTCTAAGTCAATCAATGCATCCATCGCAACAGTTAATACAGCTTTTTCAATTGTACGAGAAAGCACATCTTCTGTGTTTAAGTCTTCTTTGACTGTGGCATGTGCCATACGTGCTAGAATGGCAGTCGATTCTGAATTTAGTGCTACAAAACCATTGTCGTTGTGTAATGAAATTGTTAAGTCTTCACTTGGTTTCATTGAGTATTCAACTTTGATTTCACGAACCGTTTGAATTGCACTGATAACTAATGCCATTTCGTCTTTTTCTGCATCTGTATATTCAAATTCAACTTTTTCTGGCCAAGTTTCAACATTTAAGCTTTCTTTATCATGAGGCAAGTTCAAATAGATTTCTTCTGTCACAAATGGCATGAATGGAGATAATACTTTTAAAATTCCCATCATGACTGTATAAAGAACAGCTTTTGTATTAGCGACTAAACTTTCGTCTTCTGAATATAGAGTAGCTTTAGAAAGTTCAATGTACCAGCTGCAGAAATCATCCCATACAAAGCTATATAGTTCGTTTCCTACAATAGCCAATTCATATTTGTCCATGTTTGTAGATACATGGTCTAATACTTCGTTAAAACGAGCTAGAATCCATTTATCTACACTATTGGCTTTTGACATGTCTAGTTCTGGTTTTGTATCCCCAATTTGCATTTGAACATAACGAGCTGCATTCCAAATCTTGTTGATAAAGTTCCAGCTTGCATCCATCTTAGTTTCATCAAAACGTAAGTCTTGTCCTGGCGTTGAGTTTGTTGTTAAGAAGAAACGTAAGGCGTCAGCACCTTTTTCTTGAATCACATCCATTGGATCAATACCATTGCCTAATGATTTAGACATTTTACGTCCTTGTGTATCACGAACAAGACCATGGATCAATACGTCTTTGAATGGGCGGTTCTTCATGCAGTAGCGTGTTTGGAAAGCCATACGAGCTACCCAGAAGAAGATGATGTCATATCCTGTTACTAATACATCATTTGGGAAATATCGTTCTAGATCGGCTGTTGTTTCTGGCCAGCCAAGTGTTGAGAATGGCCATAATGCACTTGAGAACCAAGTATCCAATACATCTTCATCTTGCGACCAATTTTCAATGTCTTTTGGATCTTCCATTCCCACATAGATTTCACCCGTTTTTTTGTTTGTCCAAGCAGGAATTCTGTGTCCCCACCACAATTGACGTGAAATACACCAATCTTCAATATTTTCTAGCCATTGTTCAAATGTCTTATTAAAACGTGGTGGTACAAAGTTAATTCTTTGATCTTCAATTTCTTGATTTTTTAATACTTCTTCGGCAAGTGGTTTCATCTTCACAAACCATTGTTTACTTAAGTAAGGTTCTACAATTACACCTGTTCTTTCAGAGTGTCCTACTTGGTGTAAATGTTCTTCAATATGATCAACTACACCAGCTTCTTTAAAGTCATTGACTAAAGCTTCACGACATTCAAAACGATCCATACCAGCATACTTACCACACATGTCATTCATTGTTCCATCTGGATTCATACAGATAGGCATTGGTAAGTTGTATTTTTTAGCTAATGCGAAGTCATTAGGGTCATGTGCTGGTGTACATTTCATAACAGCTGTACCAAAACTCATGTCAATATAATCATCGGCCATGATTGGAAGTTTATCTCCATTGGCAGGGTTAATGGCATGCATTCCAACAATGTCTTTATATCTTTCGTCATCTGGGTGAACAAAGATAGCTTGGTCGGCAAACATGGTTTCTGGACGTGTTGTCGCAATCACTAGTTCTTTTCCTGTTTCAACCACTTTATATTTAAAGTAATACATGTGACCCATAATTTCTTTGTGTTCAACTTCAATATTAGACAATGCGGTTTTAGCTTCAGGATCCCAGTTGATGATTCTTTCGCCTTGATAGATTAGTCCATCCTTATATAAGTCTACGAATACTTTGCGTACCGCATGACTTAATCCTTCGTCTAATGTAAAGCGTTCACGACTATAATCTAAAGATAAGCCTAATTTAGCCCATTGGCTACGAATGGTAGAAGCATACTCTTCTTTCCATTCCCATGCTCTTTCTAAGAATTTTTCACGACCAATATCATAACGAGAAATGCCTTCTGATTTTAAACGAGCATCTACTTTTGCCTGTGTCGCAATACCTGCATGGTCCATTCCGGCTACCCAACATACGTCATAGCCTTTTAATCTTTTATAACGGCATAAAATATCTTGTAGTGTTGTATCCCATGCATGTCCTAAGTGTAGCTTTCCAGTTACATTTGGTGGAGGGATCACAATACAATATGGGCGTTTTGATAGATCGCCCGCTGTGAAATATCCTTTTTCAATCCAATTTTGGTATTTATCATTTTCTACTGCTAAATGATTATATTTTGCTTCCAACGTCATCCACAATCATCCTTTCTGTACATATAAAAAAGCACATCCACATAGGACGTGCTTGACGTGGTACCACCTAATTTTATTCTCATTCACATTAACGCTGTGTCACGAAATTTACTACTTCATTTCATAAATTCAACTCAAAGACTACCTTCATCTACCCTATACACAAGCTTTCACCAACCGCCTGCTCTCTAAAGAATACAAGTAAATTACTCCTTCTTGTCATCGCTTTGAATTTAGTTTATCAAAGAAAAAGTAAAAACTCAAATCATTTTGAAAAATAAGTTGTTTTATTCTCTCGTTTACTATATGATGATTAAAGAAAGCGGTGTAAACATGGATAATCAATTATACAATCAAATCAAAGCTGTTCATGAACAGTATATTAAAGAACAAAATCGTTTAGAAGATGAAATCGATCGTTTAAGACGAGAAATCGTTTGTCTCGATAATGAAGATGAAATCGAAGCCTTGAATAAACTTGTTCGAATCGATGACATCAAACGTAAGATGGTTGTAGAATTCATTCATAGTTTAGATAAGATTGTGGAGCAATAAGTCCACAATCTTTTTTTAAATTCTAGAATCCATCCGTGATAATTTTTGGTTTATTTGCAATTACATTACTACCATAATATATTTGCATTCTTTCACCCTCTATCGTCTTAACTTAATATGGGTATCAAAACATTTATATGAACTATCTAAATATATTTTCCCCTAACAAAACATCTTACCTATACCTATTCCAATTCTTTCATACCCTTATTCTACAAGTTCACATACAACTCCCTTATCTAGAATGAACTTGATCTTACCCTGTGCCTCATCTTCGATCTTATCATATAATCTTCCAGCACTATAGCTTTCTCCAAGTACTGTATATGGACTATTCGCAACATATCCAATCTTTCCTAGACCTGCAAGATTGACACTAATGGCTTCTGTATCATATTCATTATCTTTATCTTTCTTTAGATAAACGACCATTTCCTTTTCTAGAAACTCATTTCCATAATAATGGTTTAAACCTGTAATTGTGAAATAAATGTTTGACATCTTCTTGTCCTCCTTTTGATTTCAAAATACATCTTTTATTGACATTATACGTGTCTAAATATGAAATAAATCAAATTATTTTTTGAATAAATCATTGGACTATCTGGAAAATAAACAATCATACGATAAATATAATAGACAATCATGAAAATGGCCCAGATAATCAATAGTTTCTTGATTCTTTCCGGTTTATTTAAATTCATTAAAACCACCACAAACACAATAAGAGTAGGAATAAGGAGTGCATGATAATAGAGGGATAAAGAGAATTTAAAATGAAGTAGATAATATAGGCTTGTTTTCATGTTGCATCCAGGACATGGTAAGCCTGTAACACTTTGAATAGGACATTTGTAGAATAATAAAAGAAGGAATAGTATAAGAACTATTCCTAAAGTCTTAGTTTTTTGAAAGTCCATTAATATTACTTTGTAGGATGCAAAAAGAAACGATGGATAGTTGTAGAATGGCTAATACCATTAAAACAACACTATCATCACTTAGGTGTTGACCATTTTTAGTAAGGCTTGAAACCATCTTACCGGCTTTATACATATAGTAAATATGATAAATACCACAAGTGACAATACTTAATACAACCACAAGGAATGGATCGGCTCCTTTTTCTTGGTGTTGGCTTGCACATAAATCATTTAAATCTTTGGCAATGGTATATAGCCAATAAAGACCATATAGTCCACATGTCACAAACGTTAATACAACATTTAAGGCAATACTCTTTTCTTTCACCCCATAATAAGAAGGTTGTGGTATAGGTTCTTGTTCTGGCATTTCATTTCCTGCAAGCTCGGTATTTTTTAGGTGTGTCCAATCTTGCATACCTGTTTTCCATACAAAACTATTGCCTGTAAGAATACCTGATTCCATAAACTCTTTCATTTCATCTTGTGAATAAGGACCTTTTGAATCATTATTTTCAACATAATACCAATTCTTTTCTTCATCCACATGCATGAATTCATTAAGCTCACTATCTGCTAGTTTTTGCCAATCCTTTAAACTTGCCTTCCATACTAGAGTAGAACCCGTAATTTTATTGGATTCAATCAATTCTTTCATTTCTTCTAAAGTAAATGCACCTTTAGAATCATTATTCTCTACATAATACCATTCTTTAGCTTGTGTTTTATCAACAACCTCAATGGGTTCAACAATTTCTTCTTCAACTTCTACTTTTGTTCCACAATTTGAACAGAACTTTGCATCATCACTAATTTCGTGACCACAATTTTTACAAAACATAACAAACATCCTTTCGATTGATTCAATTATAAGATGAATCTCTTGTTATCTCAACTACTTAAGAAAAACTTAAGATTATGAATTTGTCGATTCAACAAAACACATAGCTTATGAATACGTTGATCTGAATAGTAAGTCATATGTTGATATTGATGCAACAAGTCATCAAACCATGCAGGTAAATCTTGTAGTTTATCTATATCAATGCGATTTAAATCTTGTACAACTTGAATAATTTCTTTAAACGGTTTGATTTCATAAAAGAATTTTCCTTCACCAACAACATGCATTTCATTATCATCATAATATTGAATATTAAGACTTTGTCCATTATCAAATATAGGTGCAACATCCACCCATTTGAGTGTATTCACATTTCGAATAATGCCAAAATTATTTAAATGACGATCTTCATTTAACATTAAATAGTCCAAGATAAACATATTCTCCATTTTAATACGAGCATCCTCAATACCTTCTGATTCTAATTTTTTAATATAAGAATCATAGTCATCTATCGAATCATCCATAATTTGACGACCCGTTACAAGCTCTATATTGATATCAATGAAGCATGGACATTTAGAAACAACCATATCTTTGTAGATTGCCAAAGTGTATTCAACATGATCAAATCCAAGTCTTCTACAAATTTCACTAGCCAAAACTTCATTAAAAGGTTGTAGTGTTTCATTTTTATAGCCACCCTTGAGTAAATAGCGAATGCCATCTTCAATAATCCAAGCCTTTCTTAACATACCATCCGTCGTATTATTTGGTGAATATAATGAAGATTCATTTTGAATACGATCACTATTCTTTGATAAAGAAGCATCCATGAATGGAGCATATTCAAAATCATTTTCGAAGAAATTGATCTTATCATAGGATATATCTAAATCCTTTGGTTTTAACCAATATGGATCGGATAAGGATAAACCAAAAGCCTTATCTAATAATTCACTTGGTGCATGTACATTCAAACGGTGCATCAATAAGTCCAACCGATCTCTAAAGGATGGGATCCCACGATTTTTAAACCATTCACTCAATTCAACACATGAAACATACAAATGATAAGGCATATAGTCCGTATTATACAACGCATATATATTCGTGAATACACCAACACCACTCATGTATTCAACCTCTAGTACAGGTGTATTTTTATTCATTAAGATACATCTCATATTCTTTTCCCCAATAAACAAAAGAAACGGGCAGGCATACAGGCCCACCCTCAGTATACGGGCTCTTCACCCTAAATTCGAATAGATATACGAGCTCTTCACCCTAGTACATATCTTTTACACAGCTATTATGCAATGTATGCCACTAAAAATCAACTGTTTTCCCTTATAAATACAGAATATAATCCCGTTTTCGACAGTTATATAACGCAACAATGAGCGCAAACCTTTAGTTTAAAGGCTTTACGCTCATTTTTTACTTTTATGAAATGTTGTATGGGAATTTTATTTCTCACATTTTTTTGAATTTATTTAATGCTTTTGGCTGATAGTATTTCCTGTTCAGTTTTAAATCAAACAGTTGTTCAAGTGAATCCAGTACATCTGAGCCTGTGTAACAGGCCTGGTAGTACATATCGGAGCAGTTAACCACATTCATGTTCTGCAATGTTTCGATGATCTGTTCTGTTGTGAAATGAGTTTTATTTCTGTCTAATTTGACTTCGAGTAAGCGATAAATCAATAAGGCTGTGTAACAGATAAGGAAATGAGCTTTTATTCTGTTTTCTTTGTGATGATATACGGGTCTTGAGCTGAAATTTGTTTTCAAGACACGGAAACAATCTTCGATTTTATATCTTCTTGACTGGATATCCAAAACTTCTGTTTCCTTCATATCAAATATATTTGTGGCAACAGCGTAGAATCCATCATATTTAGCTTCTTCTTCAATACGAGCCTCATCTAAATAGTAATTCTTCTTTTCTTTATCACTCTTAATAAATCTGGTCACATCGTTTGGTCCTTTTTTGAAGTTGTCAGGATCCATGTTGGCCAGTATTTTTTTAGCACGCTCGATCTGTCTGTTTCGTACTGTTTTCTGGTATTCGGCCATCTTTCTTGAATAGGTTACGATAATTCGTTGTTTTAGGTTTCCTTTTGATTTTACCTTCTTTGTTTTTCCGTTCTTGTATTGTTTGACTTCGAATAGACCTAAGTCCACAAGCTTATCAACTGGTATAGATTTATAGATGTATCCATCGTAATAATTTCTGTTTTCTTTTAATGTGCGATCAAATGTCTTCATTGTTTCTAAAGATGCAGGCTTTCCGTCTTGAGAAAAACGGTAATCGTAATCATTGAACACGGCCTGTTTTAGAATACTGTTCAATTTCTTGATGGATTGTGTTACTACAAACTTTCTTCCGCCAAAGTCGTTAAATAATCTTGTGTCATTATAGCCTAGTCCGGCATCTGAACAGTAGATGATATCCTTGTTCTCAAACATTTTAAGCATCTTCTTTTCAGCTGGAACAGCACAAAGGGACTCATTGTCACTTCCTGGATTGATACACATACTTAAAGGAATTCCATCGGCATCCATGAAAAGTCCCATCTGAACGATTGGATTTGGACGGTGTTCTTTAGATACACCATATTTTAGAAGTCCTTTGATCAGTTCACCTGTGATTTCATCATATACATCCTCATCTTCGGATTCTTTTTCAAAATAGAAGTTTGTACAGTCAAAATAACACACATTCGTATTTCTTTTGATTACTTTGTTGCTTGATTCAAATAAATGAGAAAGATACTCATCATAATTTTCTTCCAGTATATCCATGAAGCGAAGGATATCCTGGTGTGAGAAATCAAAATCACCATAGAAACCAGTAAGATTATTTAAAGTATGCATCTTGCTTCCTGGATCAAGAATCCGAGAAAAAGTAAGAACCATATTTATCATATTAGGATTGAAAGCTATTTTACGTCCGCTGCATACTTTATCAAAGAAATCAGAGATTCCAAGAGATGAATAAAGTTCTTTCAAATAGAAATAGCCAGTATTCTTACAAGTGGATTTAGAAACAGTATTTCCTTGATTGATGACCTTGTCATCAAAATTAACAGTGATATTATATTCGACTTTACTGTTCTTTATATTTTCGTTATATTCCTTGACTCTTTGTTTGGCATACTCTAGAGGATCATCTGTAATCTTTAATAATTCAGAATGTTTACCAATACGTTCAACATTCTTAGTGGTAACCTTTTTACCATTGCGAATCCCAACCTGAATGAAGTAGGTAGGATCTTTAGATTTTCTGTCGTAGTTAAGTTTCATGAGGGAAGACTCCTTATATAGAACTATTATATCACATATTACAACGCCGTACAACATCCATACAACAAAATAAAAAGAAAATTTGACATAAAAAAAGCGCTACATAAGCGACATTTAGGATATTTACGATTTTATAACTGTCGAACTACCGTTGGCATCAAAGTATTTAAAATATTATTCACAAAATAGATTTCAATTGTTGTATTACCCTAACCTTTCAACCAATTTTTTTATTGACAACAAACAAAATGAAATCTATAATTTGGATACAAAGTAGTCCGTGATGGATAAAGCAGGGTTCCCGAATGGGAGTATGGGCAATAAGCCTTAGAATTCTCTAGCTCCTGGGATTACTTTTTTTTAAACTCTTTTATAGCAATCTCAATATAATTTGGTTGTTCTTTTATGTTTTTTAAGAATAGGTTTACTGCTTTTTGTGAATACGTTTTACTTCCAGATTGCTTATGAAAGTAATAATATTCCGGAAATTCTTCAATGTTTTCATAGTATCGGATTGCTCTGAAACTATATTGGTTAATAGTGTTATCTCCAATCTCTTTATTAATAAGAGCAATAATATCTTTTTGCCTGTAAGGATGGGAATTACTTGGGTCCATAACCTGTTTGATTACTTGCGCACTTAAATCAGCGTTTGGATCTATTCGGAATGTTAAGTCTTCGTTTTTCTTTACAGACTTTAAGCGAACTTCAAATGAAACACCAACTCCATCATGACCTTCTAAAGCCATGATGTTTTTTCTTTCTTTAAGAAATGCATTAAATGTTGCCTTATCAATTTTAGATAACATTTTTATATCTGAAATTGGTTTAGGATTTGCAGCAATAGTCAAAAAGTTAGAAGGAAATTTAGTGCTTAAATCAATCGAAAAATATCTTTTCAAATGTTCTACATAATATACAACATTAGCCTGAAATACAGATATATAGATTTCATCATATTCTGGTGTAATAAAGTGTGTAGATTTATTTCTAAGTTTCTCAATAATAGTTAAATTATTCTTTACCGGATTATGAAAATCAGTGAATATTGTTTCTATACAATTACTAAGTGTGATTGTTCTGTCTTTGTTCTTTTTATAGTAGATTGCATCTTCACCTTTATCTTTTACTAATTGTGATTTAAGCATTAATTCCCAAGCATTGCACATATTAAAGACAAAATTCTCACTTCTATGTCTTAATGTTGGTTTATTAATGATTTCAATCGCAAATGTGAATGCATCTATACTTTTATCCACAAGACGATCATATATTAATGTTTCTTGCTCAGTCACCCTATCCCTCCTGGTATATTGTAATTTTTACATATTATCCCTGTAATTTTCATTTCTAGATATTTTCTTAGATTCTTCCCATCCTTTGTTATTAGTTTTCTTTCGTAAAGAGCACTCAATCCAAATAAATAATTCATCTATTAACAGTTCATAAAAGTACGACGTACTTATCAACAATCTCTATTGTTCACACCTTCGGATTCTAAAAAAATTTATCCAGAATAATGGCTTTAAATGATGTTACCGACCTCTAGTGGATAATCACGTTTTGTATTTGAAGTCGTTAACTAGTGCTGTAAGTATTACTATACTAAATTTTAACATAAAATAAAGAACATTCGAAATGAATATTCTCTTTGAAATGTATTTATCTGATAGCCCCTAGAAAATTTTAAGCCTCTAGACAAGGCATACTGGTCCATGGAATCACGAATCATTTATCGAGTGGGTAATATAATTCTTGATTTTATCCATGATGGATCTGCACTTTCTGTGGTTAAATCTTAAATAATACAGACGCAACATTCCTTTTGATACGCCAGATAATAAATACTGATTCAAATTAGATATAATCTTATTCAAAAAATACAAACGATGATCTTCTTTGTCACAATCGATGGCCTTATTTATCACATGTAGTTTAGTTTTTAAGTAACATATCTTTTCATAATAATTGTGTACACCAATACACTATTAAAGTACATAAAATAATATTAAATCACGAAAAATTGAAAATTACTTCATACATAATCACTACCAATTTTAAAACCTCTTGCATAATGTTGTTCGGTGCGGTATATAACTGTTATGAATTGCGATGGTCGTCTTCGGACAACGCCTTGAAGGAGCCTAATTAAACTGCTCCAAATTTGCAGAATAAACAAATGTAATTTTATTGATTTATACATGATTATTGCTATAATATAAGTGGAGATAGGAATATCTTCCATGTGAGGGGTTCGTCAACACACCTGGCTAATAAAAAGTTGAAGAAATTGCGAGGGGTTCGTCAACGCACCTGGCTAATAAAAAGTTGAAGAAATTAAGATGTAGGAGCCTTTATTTTAGGCTCTATTATTTTTATGGAGGATTTATGTCATTTGTTCTTTGCTTTATAAAAGAATCTTATTTTATAGACCATGCTTATTTTGTGAAAATGTTAGATTCTGGAAATACTAACAAGCAATCACAAAGGACACATTTATGTTTGAAATTTACTTATAATTCTAATACATTTTATATCCCATTGAGAAATAATTTAGGCCCTGAGATAAGAAAGTACGGAAGGATAGGTCATTCTTTACCTTCTCCAAGTAGACCTAACGCAGGATTAGATTTTCGATATGCATTAGTCATAAATAGTTTAGATTACATTGAACCACAAACTATTCAAAAAATACCCAACTCTCAATATAATAAACTTCAAGATGATATTTCCGATATAGAAAAGGAATTCAAAACATATTTGATGGGCTTTATAAAAGCTATAAAGAAAAATCGTATACATCGAGAACCTTTATTTAGAGAATCAAGTTTGATTAATTTTGTTAGTGAGCTAAACGACTCCCACTTGTAGAAGTTAGAGATTGCTTCATACAGTTTTTTGTATGTATTATGGTTCATTTGCTTTTTCTAGGTCCGTCCGCTTATTTTTTTCTTAGGAGTTGGCAAAGAATAAGTATCTAGTTATTATTCAACTACAAATAGATCTTTTTCCAGAGTGAGAAAGATATTATTATTGGTAATCCGCAATTAGATAGGGTCGACTAAAAGTTGGCTTCAAAAATTGTAGGGT
>OKRY01003543.1_pt1 | contig 11450 bp, 8 predicted proteins | sample 1601121 | NCBI WGS metagenome assembly OKRY01 (sample SAMEA3541546, study PRJEB24748) | human gut metagenome | biome: human gut; feature: human-associated habitat; material: faeces | place: China | collected 2012
AAGGAGATTGACTTCGCCGTCACGGGCGACAATGTCTATGGCACCTTGAAATACGAGTCCGGCGTCCATCGCGTACAACGCGTTCCGGCCACCGAGACCCAGGGACGTATGCACACCAGCGCCGCTACAGTCGCCGTGCTGCCTGAGGCTGAGAAGTTTGAGGTCCACATCGACGAGAGTGCCATCAAATGGGATACCTTCCGCTCAAGCGGTGCTGGCGGTCAGAATGTCAACAAGGTTAGCTCCGGCGTGCGTCTGCGCTATCCGTGGAAGAATCCTGAGACGGGCGAGGTAGAGGAGATTCTCATCGAGTGTACCGAGACCCGCGACCAGCCGAAGAACAAAGAGCGCGCACTGAGCCGACTCTACACCTTCGTCTACGACCGCGAGCATTCCAAATACGTCAACGACATCCAGAGCCGCCGAAAGTCGCTCGTTTCCACCGGCGACCGCTCGGCAAAGATTCGCACCTATAACTTCCCGCAGGGGCGTGTCACCGACCACCGCATTGGCTACACCATCCACGACTTGCAGGGATTCCTCAACGGCGATATTCAAGACATGATCGACCATCTCACCGTGGCCGAGAATGCGGAGAAACTCAAAGAAAACGAACTGTAACGTTATGGCAAGATTTTGGACCCGAAAGAATGAAGACCACAGCAAGGAAGAAGAGACGATGCAGCCTGAAGACTTCCTGGCTCGTGTGGCTAAAGCTAAGAAGTTAGAGGCCGTAGAAAAGCCCAAGATAGAAAACACTAAATAAACTTCAGGATATAAAGACCATGAACAGACAGGAACTTGTCAAGGAAATCTTCGCAAAGAAGACTTTTCTCTGCGTAGGTCTCGACACCGACATCGACAAGATGCCAGCAAGTATTAAAGATGACAAAGACGCCATCTTTAATTTCAATAAGGCCATCATCGACGCTACAGCGCCCTACTGCGTTGCTTACAAGCCTAATATCGCATTCTATGAGTGCTATGGACTGAGCGGACTCGACGCCTTCATCAAGACCGTCAACTACATTCGTGGCGTCTATCCCCACCATCTCATCATCGCTGATGCCAAGCGCGGGGATATCGGCAACACGTCAAAGATGTATGCCAAGACCTTCTTCGAAGAGATCAATGTCGACGCTCTCACCGTTGCCCCTTATATGGGCGAGGACAGCCTCACACCCTTCTTGGAGTATAAGGATAAGTGGACCATCGTTCTGGCGCTGACCAGCAACAAAGGCAGCCACGACTTTCAGCTCACTGAGGATAAAAACGGCAAGCGCCTCTTCGAGACCGTCCTCACCAAGACCCAGCAATGGGGCACGCCAAACAACATGATGTATGTCGTTGGCGCTACACAGGGAAAGATGTTCCAGGACATCCGTGCGCTGGCTCCCGACCACTTCCTCCTCGTGCCGGGAGTAGGTGCCCAGGGCGGCAGTCTGCAAGAGGTGTGCAAATACGGTATCACTAAAGACTGCGGCCTGCTGGTCAACTCCAGCCGTGGCATCATCTATGCCGGACACGATGAGCATTTTGACGAAGCCGCACGTGACAAGGCTAAAGAGTTGCAAGAGCAGATGGCTGCTGAGCTCGACAAACTGAAATAAGGCATTACTTCCACTTCATAACACAATAGCCCTGGGACCTGGTGATGGGATAATCACCGGTCTTAGGGCTTTGTTGTTCTTACGAAAAACTATCGTATCAACCAGCCACCAATATTTTTTATCTTATTATCAAACACCACACCTACCCTAACCTAACCCACCTTACAGCCTATACCAATATTTAGTTTCAAACAAAGTGATGGGAGTTACTCCCTTCTGTACACTTTTTGCCGTCCTATCTTTTGAACGGCCAGGCGCTGGGATGCGACGAAAACGTCAAGCCAACGCGCGGCCATATAGTCACTCAGCCCGAACTGCTCACACATAATACGCCGCGTGACAAAATCATGGGTTGACAGATAGTCTGAGACAGCCTGCCAGATGTCGACATCACGATAGCGCACGGAGACAGAAGTGCCCCGCGACTTTCTAAAACTCGACCGCTTACGAACGCCAGAAAGGAACCTCGCCTCAGGCTTAAACCTGATACTCCGTACAAAAATGTCCTTACCTGTGATCTCACCCTTTCCATTATTCTCCGTCTTCGCATAGGCGGCAGAGAGAGAAAGATAACCAAGGCCGGGAATATGAACCCTGCAGCCAGAAGAAAGCTCACCAACAGCAACATGGCAGAACTCCGACATCACAGCTTTGACATCGGCTGCCGTAACTGTCGTTGCGCGCTCTATCATGTCTGACATCTCATCGAGGGTTTTAGACTTAGACGTTCTCAATGACACATAGGCTCTTGCCTCACCCCTACCTTGAGCATTCTCAATCTCGTGTACTTCGTAATTAATATTCATAGCTTTAATGTAATTGATTGCCGCAAAGTTAGAGAGAAAAAGCAACACCGACAACTGAAAACTAGCTATATCCATGACTATGCTCTCATATAGGTTCGTGTATCTATATCATTTTCAAAAGCTTCCACAACGAGTGAAAACACCATCCGTGGCATTTGCCAGTGATATCTGTGGCATTTGCCAACGATATCCGTGGCATTTGCCAACGATATCCGCGGCATTTGCCGTGCATTGTCAGTGACATTGCCTTTTCACAACAAAAAGACGCAATGACGTTTCCGAAAGTATTTTTTACCGCACAATACCTGTGGTTTTGTGCAATTCTACGGCATGAAATCCTCAAAAAAGGCAAATATTTCCGCTTTTGATAAGCCATTAAGAAAAATATCATTATTTTTGCAGAAATATTTCAATTTGAAGATAATATGGAATTTTCTGCAAAGCAAATTGCCCAGTTTATCCAGGGCAGAGTGGAGGGCGATGAAAACGCCACCGTACACACCTTCGCCAAGATAGAGGAAGGGGTGCCTGGTTCCATTACTTTCCTCGCAAACCCTAAATACATCCATTACATCTACGACACTAAGTCGACCATTGTCCTCGTCGATGACAGCCTCGACTTTGAGCATCCCGTCAAGGCCACCCTCATCCGCGTCAAGAATGCGCGCGACTGCGTAGCCAAGCTCTTACAGCTCTATGAGGCTTCCAAACCTAAAAAGAAAGGTATAGACCCCTTAGCTTTCATCTCTCCGAAGGCAAAGATGGGTAAGGACTGCTACGTCGGTGCCTTTGCATATATCGCCGAGGGCGTGGAGATAGGCGATGGCTGTCAGATTTATCCCGGTGTGACCATCATGGAGAATGTAAAGGTAGGCAGCAACTGTCTGTTCTATCCCCATGTAAGTATCTATCATGGCTGCCATATCGGCAACAATGTCATTCTGCACTCTGGTGCTGTCATCGGTGCCGATGGTTTCGGCTTCGCCCCCAACGCTCAGACCAACCAGTATGACAAGATTCCACAGATAGGTATCGTCACCATTGAGGACGATGTGGAAATAGGTGCCAACACGTGTGTAGACCGCTCCACAATGGGCACCACCATCGTCAGGAAGGGTGTCAAACTTGACAATCTGGTACAGATAGCCCACAACACCGACATCGGCGAGAATACCGTGATGTCGTCACAGGTCGGTGTAGCCGGTTCCACGAAGGTTGGCCAGTGGTGCATGTTCGGAGGGCAGGTCGGCGTCTCCGGCCATATCACCATCGGTGACCACGTGCTCTTAGGTGCCCAGTCCGGTGCTCCTTCATCAATAGAGAGCAACCAAATGCTCATCGGTACACCGCCTATGGGCAAGATGGGCTATTTCAAGAGCCAAGCCATCTTCCGCAAACTGCCTGACATGTACAAGCAGCTCAATGCCTTGCAGAAAGAAATAGAAGAATTAAAGAAAGGAAAAGAATAAGAATAAAAGATATGGACGCTGAAAAACAAAAGACCCTCGGTGGCAGTTTCTCACTCTTCGGCAAAGGCCTTCACACAGGTCTGAACCTCACGGTGACCTTCAATCCGGCTCCCGAGAACACCGGTTATAAGATACAACGCATCGACCTCGAAGGCCAGCCCATCATAGAGGCTATCGCTGAGAATGTCGTCGCCACCAACCGTGGCACCGTCATCGCCAAGGGCGATGCCCGTGTCTCCACCATCGAGCACGGCATGTCTGCCCTCTATGCCCTTGGCATTGACAACTGTCTTATCCAGGTCAATGGTCCCGAGTTTCCTATCCTTGACGGTGCCGCCGACGCTTATGTCCAGGCCATCAACAAGGTAGGTATCGTAGACCAGAACGCCCCAAAAGATTATTACATCATCCGCAAGAAACTGGAGATTACCGATGAGGAGACAGGCTCCGTTATCACCATTCTGCCTGATGAAGACTTCTCTATCACGGCGATGTGCTCTTTCAACTCGAAGTTTATCAGCTCGCAATTTGCTACCCTCAGCAATATCAACGACTATGCCACAGAGATAGCTCCGGCCCGCACCTTTGTCTTCGTGCGTGACATTGTCCCCCTGCTTGAAGCCAACCTCATCAAGGGTGGCGACCTCGACAACGCCATTGTCATCTACGAGCGTCAGGTGGAGCAACCCAAGCTGGACAAGCTCGCCGACCTGATGCATGTGCCGCATATCGACGCTGGCAAGATAGGCTATATCCAGCACCGTCCCCTGCAGTGGGACAACGAGTGCACCCGCCACAAGCTCCTCGACATCATCGGTGACATGGCCCTCATCGGCAAGCCCATCAAAGGCCGTATCATCGCTACACGTCCCGGCCACACTGTCAACAATAAGTTTGCACGCCTGATGCGTCAGGAGATTCGCAAGCATGAGGTCCAGGCTCCCCTCTTCGACCCTAACGAAGCTCCTCTGATGGACAATGTCCGCATCCGCGAGCTTCTCCCCCACCGCTACCCCATGCAACTCGTAGACAAAGTTATCGCCATGGGGGCCACAACGATAGTAGGTGTCAAGAATGTCACCGGTGACGAGCCTTTCTTCCAGGGACATTTCCCTAAGGAGCCTGTCATGCCCGGTGTGTTGCAGATAGAAGCTATGGCACAGTGCGGCGGACTCTTAGTGCTCAGCCAGCTGAAAGATCCGGAGAAATGGTCGACTTACTTCCTGAAAATTGACGGCGTGAAATTCCGCCATAAAGTCGTTCCCGGTGACACTCTGCTCTTCCGTGTCGAGCTTCTTGGCCCCGTCCGTCATGGCATCAGTTCTATGAAGGGTTATATGTTCGTTGGCGACCACGTGGTCTCTGAGGCTACCTTTACGGCACAAATCATCAAGAATAAAGATTAAATCATGAACCAAATATCTCCATTAGCATTTGTAGACCCCGAGGCAAAATTGGGCGATAACAACATTATCGGCCCTTTCTGCTTCATCGACAAGAATACTGTCCTCGGTGACAACAACGTTCTCCACAATGGCGTCACCATCAACTATGGCGCCCGCATAGGCAACAACAACGAAGTCTTTCCCGGTGCCAGTCTCTCTACCAAACCTCAGGACTTGAAGTTCAAGGGCGAGGAGACACTGTGCTTCATCGGTGACAACAACTCCATCCGCGAGAATGTCACTATCTCACGCGGTACAGCCTCGAAAGGCAAGACTGTGGTAGGCAACAACAACCTTCTCATGGAGAACATGCACGTGGCTCACGATTGTGTGCTGGGCAGCAACTGCATCATCGGCAACTCCACGAAGTTTGCCGGTGAGGTGCACATTGACGACAATGCCATCATCAGTGCCACCGTTCTCTGCCATCAGTTTTGCAAGATTGGCGGTTATGTGATGATTCAGGGCGGCTGCCGCTTCAGCCAGGACATTCCTCCCTACATCATTGCCGGCAAGGAGCCCACCCGCTACTGCGGTGTCAACCTTGTAGGCCTGCGCCGTCACGGTTTCAGCAACGACCTCATCGAACTTATCCACAACGCTTACCGCACACTCTACAGCGAGGGTATCCTCGCCGATGGTATCAAGAAGATACAGAGCAAGCTGCAAGTAACACCAGAGATACAGTATATCATCGATTTCGTCAGCACGTCAAAGCGTGGAATCATCAGATAAGGACATCAGACCCATTCTTTTTGTCCTTCTCGGACCTACGGGAGTCGGCAAGACAAAGGTGGCCATAAAGGTCGCCCGGCACCTTGGTGTGCCTGTCATCAATGCCGACTCCCGTCAGATTTTTGCAGAAATTCCCATAGGCACTGCCGCACCAACGAAGCAGGAGCAGAGCGAGGTAAAACATTATTTCGTCGGTTCTCACCATCTTGACGACTATTATAGTGCCGCAAGCTATGAAGATGATGTCATGTCGCTATTGCCACAACTTTTCGCTGACCATGCATTATATGGGGGAACAAGACTTTCTATTCCCCGTGCACTTCTCTCCGGTGGCAGCATGATGTATATTGATGCTGTCTGCAAGGGCATTGACAACATCCCAACTGTCGACGACGACACCCGCACAGAGATGAAGCGCAGGCTTGCCGAGGAAGGTCTGCCTGCTCTTGTGGACGAACTTAAAGGCCTGGATCCGGAATATTGGGAGATTGTGGACCGGAACAATCCGCGGCGCGTTGTCCATGCGTTAGAGATCTGCCACATGACAGGGCGCACCTATACGTCTTTCCGGACCAACAGTGCCAAGCAGCGTCCCTTCCGCATCGTAAAGATCGGCCTCAACCGCCCGCGCGAGGAGATGTATGACCGCATCAACAAGCGTGTGCTGCAAATGGTAGACGAGGGGCTTATCGACGAAGCCCTCAGGGTATACCCCAAACGCGACCTAAATGCATTGAACACCGTAGGGTTCAAAGAAATGTTCGACTACCTCGACGGCCTTATCACCCTTGATGAGGCCATCCGGCAGATACAGTCCAACACACGACGCTATATGCGCAAACAAATCACCTGGTTCAAGAAGGACGAAACCGTAAGATGGTTCAATCCCAATGAGAAAGAATCGTTAATCGGCTACATTGATACCTGCCTGAAGACAGTACATTAATAAACAAACTTTTCTTTTGCCGCGTCATAGATTCTTCCTATCTTGCTTTTAGAACCAAATACAAAGAAGCATAGCAAGCTATTTGGACCCAAAACGACCTCACTTTCAAGAAAGAATTATCTTTTTGCTAAAAAAATCATACGATTAGATTGGCCAGTCAAGAATAATTAGTATTTTTGCACTAATATAACGACACGCCGGACATTTCATCTCTATTATCGTTGGAATGGCCGCAATTATATTCAAAAATATGAAAAAGATAAAAGCCATATTCGCCTGGTGCACACGAAAAGCTCGTGAATTCTGGCCATGGTACAAAAGTCTGTATGTAGGCAAGCCCTGGTACAAGAAGACATTAGTGGGCATAGTCTCCTTTTTTGCCTTGATTCTCTTATATTTGGGTGCCGTAGACATCAACTTTCTGTGGCTCTTCGGCAAGAGTCCGGGGTATTTCTCAGGCATTCTTAATCCCCCGACCAATCAGGCCTCAGAACTCTACAGTGCCGACGGGCAACTCATCGGAAAATACTTCAATGAGAACCGTACGCCTGTGAAATATGACGAGGTGAACCCATCCTTCTTCAAAGCACTTATCGATACCGAAGACGAGCGTTTCTATAAGCGTCCTCGCGGTATGGCCGTTGATGTTGTCGGTCTCTTTGCAGCTGCCAAGGATGCAGTACTGAGACACGATGGCCGTGGTGCCTCTACCATCTCCCAACAGCTTGCCAAGAACATGTTCCGTGTGCGCTCGCAATACTCCACGGGCTTGTTGGGTAAGATTCCAGGGCTGAAAATCCTTATTGTAAAGAGTAAGGAATGGATTATTGCCACCAAGTTGGAAACCGTCTACAATAAGAAGGACATCATCACCATGTATGCCAACACCGTAGACTTTGGCAACAATGCCTATGGCATCAAGACGGCCGCACGCACCTATTTCGGCACCACCCCCGACAGTCTGTCTACTCAAGACTGCGCCGTTCTGGTTGGCATGCTGAAGGCCACGACTCTCTACAACCCCAAAACAAATCCGGAGAACAGTAAGAAGCGTCGCAACACCGTTCTGATGAACATGTACACACATCACGACCTCTCTAAGGAAGCCTGCGACTCCTTGCAACAGCTGCCCATAGAGCTGCACTTCAAAGTAGAGGACAACTATGACGGTCAGGCGACCTATTTCCGCGAGGCTATTGCCAACTACCTCAAACCTTGGTGCGATGAGAATGGTTACGATCTCTATAGCGACGGTCTGAAGATATATACGACGCTCGACACGAAGATGCAGAAATATGCTGAAGACGCTGCCCGCAAGGAGATGAAGATTGTGCAGCAGAACTTCAACAACCACTGGAGCATCTACCGCAACCAGAACAGTAACTGGCTGCGCCAAGCACCCTGGCGTGACGAGAATGGCAACGAGATACCCGGCTTCATCGACCAGATAGCCCAACGACAGCCTTTCTACAAGGCGCTCTTAGCCAAATATCCCAATAATCCCGACTCCGTCGACTACTATTACAAGCATTGGGTACACCCCGTCAAGCTCTTCGACTATGACAAGGGCACTATCACCCGCGACATGACGTCGGAGGACTCCATCAAATATATGGTGACCTTCATGCACTGCGCCATGGTAGCCATGGAGCCACAGACGGGAGCTGTCAGAGCATGGGTCGGCGATATAGACTTCAAGACGTGGAAGTATGACAAGGTCACCGCTGAGCGACAGCCAGGCTCCACCTTCAAGCTCTTCGTCTATACTGAAGCTATGAACCAGGGTCTCACTCCGTGCGACAAACGTCGCGACGAGTATATCTCCATGCAAGTTTACGACAAGAAGAAGCACGAAATGGTGACATGGACACCAGGCAATGCCAATGGTTCTTTCTCCGGTGACTCCCTGCCGCTGAGAAGTGCCTTCGCCAGAAGTATCAACTCCGTAGCCGTCAGGCTCGGTCAGGAGATGGGCATCAAGCGCATCATCTCAACTGCCGAAGCCATGGGTATCAAGAGTCCTCTCGACGACGAGCCTTCACTGGCTCTTGGCTCAAGTGACGTCAACCTCCTTGAGCTTACCAATGCCTACTGCACAGTTGCCAACAACGGAATGCACCATGACCCCGTTCTGGTGACGAAGATCGTGGACAGCAAAGGAAACGTCGTCTATGAGGATAATGCCAAAGCCGAACAGGTGATACCCTATAAGAGTGCCTTCCTGATGCAGCAGATGCTTATGGCCGGTACCCACGACCCCGGAGGCACCAGCAACAGCCTTATGGCAGGCGAATATGCCGGCAATTTCCGTGACACTGATTTCGGTGGAAAAACAGGAACATCCAACAACCACTCTGACGCCTGGTTTGAGTTGGTCAGCCCCAACCTCGTTGTCGGTGCATGGGTAGGCGGAGAATACCGAAGCATCCATTTCCGTACAGGAGCCTTAGGACAGGGTTCCAGAACAGCCCTGCCTATAACGGGTCTCTTCATGAATGAACTTCTCAGCGACCCCGCCTATGCCAAATACCACGGCAGGTTCAAGAAGCCAAGCGACGAAGACAATATCACCGCAGACATGTATACTTGCGTGACCTATGTGCCAAAAGCCCGTCGGGACACGACCCGCCGTGACAGCACCCGTATCGTCTCTGACGAGGAGGGCATCCTCGACGAGAACGGAGAGCCCATCACCACTGGTAATGGTGACGCTGAAGAACAACAGAATGGTGCCGGCGACAACAAGCAGAAATCTGAGAAGAAAGCAGCACCCGAAAAGAAGCGCAAGACTGAGGAAGTGGTCAACTTCAACGATTTATAAATGAGCATCGTCGCAACCCCATATCCATAGGGTTGCGACATCGCTCTTCAGCCACCCGATGGAAGAAAAGATTGATCTCAACAACGCAGAGCTGCAAGAAGCTCTGAAAATCATACAGTTTACCCGCCGTTCGCTTTTCCTTACCGGAAAGGCGGGGACGGGTAAATCTACTTTTCTAAGATACATCTCTTCCCACACCAAGAAGAAACATGTCATTCTTGCCCCTACGGGCATAGCTGCAATTAATGCTGGAGGCTCCACCCTTCATAGTTTTTTCAAGCTTCCCTTCCACCCGCTCCTGCCTAACGATATCCGCTACTCGGTGCGCAATATCCGAAAAACTTTAAAATACAATGGTGAGAAGATAAAGATTATCCGGGAGTTGGAGCTCATCATCATTGACGAGATAAGCATGGTCCGGGCTGACATCATCGACTTCATCGATAAAGTGCTACGCATCTACAGCCACAATATGCGTGAGCCCTTTGGAGGAAAGCAGTTGCTGCTCGTTGGAGACATCTACCAGTTGGAACCTGTCGTAAAAGAGGAAGACCGGCAACTGCTACAACCTTTTTATAAATCAGCATTCTTCTTCGATGCCCATGTCTTCAAGCAAATGCAGCTTGTCTCCATAGAACTGCGGAAAGTCTACCGCCAGTCGGACCCTGTCTTTATCGGCATCTTAGACCGCATACGCACTTCACAAGTGACAGCTGCCGACCTGCAGCTATTAAACAAGCAGGTTGGAAACGCTAATGCCCTTCCCTCGGCAAAGCATGAGCTCTCGATAACATTGTCCACACGGCGTGATACCGTAGACTTCATCAACATGCAGAAGCTAAATGAGCTTCAGGGAGAACCGGAAATCTTTGAGGGTATCATAGAAGGCGAGTTTCCACTTAACAGCCTTCCTACACCAAAAGAATTACAGCTCAAGCCCGGTGCACAAATATTGTTTGTCAAGAACGACATGGCACACCGCTGGGTGAACGGCACTTTGGGTACTGTCACTGGGTTTGACGATGACACACACGACCATATTAGTATTGTCACAGAAGATGGTAAAGAATACAGTGTGGAACGGGAGATCTGGAGTAACGTCAGATACACATTCAACGAGACAGAGAAGAAGATAGAGGAAGAAGAGCTCGGCACCTACACACAGTTTCCTATACGTCTGGCCTGGGCCATCACTGTGCACAAAAGCCAGGGCCTGACATTCAACAACGTCAAAATAGATTTCACAGGAGGAGTCTTTGCCGGTGGACAGACCTATGTGGCATTGTCGCGCTGCACATCTCTGAAAGGTATAACTTTGAAAGATCCTATCGTGAGGTCTGAAATATTTGTCAAACCCGCAGTGGTGGAATTTGCTCAGAACTATAATAACAAGAACATTATTGACTCCGCCATAAAACAGTCAAAAGCCGATATAGAATACTGGGAGGCAGTGCAAGCCTTTGACAAGGGTGACATGCAGACGGCCTTGGACAAATTCTTCCTTGCTATCCACAGCAAATATATCATTGAGAAACCGGTGCCACGTCGATATATCAGGAAGAAGCTGAACATCATCAACACTCAAAAGAAAGAGATTGCAGAACTGAAGGAAAAGCTC
>OKRY01003548.1_pt1 | contig 11436 bp, 10 predicted proteins | sample 1601121 | NCBI WGS metagenome assembly OKRY01 (sample SAMEA3541546, study PRJEB24748) | human gut metagenome | biome: human gut; feature: human-associated habitat; material: faeces | place: China | collected 2012
AGTTTACCACATTACAATCCAGTTTTGTCATCTTACCGCCGTTGCCGAGGCCCGCGTCCGGCTCGCACTCAAAAATGTCCGCTGCGCGAAAGCCCAGCTCGTCGAGCGCTTCGGTCAAAATCTCGCCGAGGCCTAGGTTGAAGGCGTTTTTCATGAGGCTCCTGCCCATGAGGAACTCCATCGACAGGTAGTGCACCTTTCTCTTATGTTCCTCGCGGTCGCACCTCGCGCTGTCCACGCCTCGCTCTGCCATCACGTCCCGCAGGACGAGGGCGCTTGCGCGCAGCATCTGCTCGTCGCTCGCCTCCTCCACGGTGCTGCCGAAGCTCAGCTTGAGCTTTTCCCGCAGCGCTTCCTTCATATTCTTCACGGAGTCAATGGTCATAAACTGTTTTTCCTTTTCTGTCAGCGGCAAATGGATCGGTAGATATCGTTGTATGCCTTTGCCGAGCGCGTCCAACTGAAGTCCGCGGTCATGCCGCGCTTCTGGAGCGCTGCGCAGGCAGGTTTGTTGTTGTGGTAAAGGTCAATGGCTTCACAGACGACGTGGCACATATCGCCTGCGTTGTAGTCTGCAAAGCTGAAGCCGTTGCCCGCGCCGTTCCACGCCTCGTAAGCGTGGACGGTGTCCTTAAGGCCGCCCGTCTCGCGCACGATGGGCAATGTGCCGTAGCGCATGGCGATCATCTGCGAAAGGCCGCACGGCTCGCTCTTCGAGGGCATGAGGAAGAGGTCCGCGCCCGCGTAGATCTGCATGGCAAGCTCCTCGGAGTAGCCAAGGTGCACCGCCATGCGCCCGCCGTAGCGCGCGCGGGCATACTCGAAAAAGGTCTCGTACTTCGCATCTCCCTTGCCGAGCACGACGAACTGCACATCCTTTTCCATGATGGCGTCGAGCGTCTCGCAGACAAGGTCCAGCCCCTTGTGGGAAACAAGGCGCGTGACCATCGCGATGATGGGCGTATCGGGCCTTTCCTGTAGGCCGAGCAGCTTTTGCAGCGCCGCCTTATCCTTTTTCTTGCCCGCAAGGTCATCCGCGCTGTAAGTTGCGGCAAGCGCCTTGTCGTGCGCGGGGTCATAGCGCTTCATGTCGATGCCGTTGAGCACGCCGTAGAGCTTGCCCTCGTTCATGCGCATCACGCCCTCCAGCCCGTGGGCAAAGTAGGCGCACTTGAGCTCCTGGGCGTAGGTCGGGCTCACGGCGGTCACGGCGTCGGCCGTGACGATCGCGCCCTTCAGGAGGTTTACATCCCCGTCGAAGGCGAGCGTGCCGCCGTCAAACCAGCCGCTGTCCAGCCCGAAGAGGTCTTCGACCGTTTCGCGGCCGTAGCGCCCCTGATACTCGATATTATGCACCGTGATGACGGTGCGGATGCTCTTGTAAAAGTCGTTTCGCACGGCCTCGTCGCGGATGTAGACCGGCACAAGGGCGGACTGCCAGTCGTTGCAGTGCACCACGTCCGGCTTCTCCGGAAGAGAGGGCAGAAGCTCCGTCATCGCGCGGGAGAAGAAAGCGAAGCGCTCGCCGTCGTCATAGTGGCCGTAAAGCTCTCTGCGGCGGAAGTAGCTCTCATTGTCGATAAAATACCATGTGACGCCCTCGTATTCGAAGGAAAAGAGGCCACAGTAGACCTCTCGCCAGGCAAGGCGCACATTGGTCCAGCGCTCAAAGTGCAGCTTCTCTCCCCATTTATCCTTCACCGTCTCGTAAAGCGGCAGGATGACGCTCACGCTCTCGCCCGTCGCCGCGAGCGAGGGCGGCAGGCTGCCCGCAACGTCCGCAAGGCCGCCGGTCTTGCAAAAGGGCACCGCTTCGCTCGTCACATACAAAATGTTCATGCCGTGGTTCTCCTTTCTCCCGTTCGATCAGACCACGCTGTTCTTGCTCGCAACGAGCGGGTAGCTCTCGTGACCGATGAGCGTACCGCCGCGGCGCAGGCGCACGTTTTTGTCCGCGATGACGCACCTGAGCGTCACGTTCTCCTCCACCGCTGCGTTCTTAAAGAGGATGCAGTTCTTCACGCAGCTTCCCTTGCCGACCCTGACGCCCGGGAAGAGGATGCTCCCCTCCACCTCGCCTTCGATCTGGCAGCCGTCGGCGATGAGGGAATCCACGCAGCGCGTTTCCGGCGCAATGTAGGACGCAGCCTCGTCATCCTCCTTTGCGAGAATGGGGCGCGTGGGGCAGAAGAGCTCTGCGCGCGTGGAGGTATCCAGCAGCTCCATGCTGCGCTCGTAATACTCCTGCACCGATCTGAGCTGCGCGGCGTAGCCGTCCCACACAAACGCGCGCAGATCGAGTCTCTTTCCTCCCATGGCGCAGAGCACGTCGCGGCGGAAGCTGTATTTTTCCTGTGCGGCGCACTCCTCACAAGCTCCAAAAGAAGGTCCCGCTTCAGAAGGTAGATCTCAAGGCTGCGGTAGCCCGACGCCGTATGCGGCGCGCAGCGCGTCTCGCTCACCCTGCCCGCTTCGTCGAGCGTAAAGTAGGTCGCGTTCTCCACGAACGCGCTGTTTGCCGTGCAGACGCAGGTGATATCCGCGCCGCTTTCGATATGCGCGTCCAGCACGCGCTGGAGCGGCAGGTTGATGATGAGGTCGCTGTCGGACAGGACGACATATTTCTGCCGGATGCCCTGCAAATACGACCGCACGCCCGAGAGCGCGTCGAGCTTGCCGCGGAAGGCTTCGCCGCGGTACTTGCGCTCGTCGGCAAAAGGCGGCAGAAGCTTGAGCCCCCCGTTCTTGCGCGCCATATCCCAGGTCTTGCCGTTGCCGATATGGTCGATGAGACTCTGATAGTTGCCGTGCAGCACGACGCCGACATCCGTGATGCCCGCGTTGTGCATATTGGAGAGCATGAAGTCGATGGCGCGGTAGCGCCCGCCGAACGGCACGGAGCCGGGCATACGCTCCTCCGTCAACTCACGAAGGCCGGGCGACTTTTCATAGGCAAAGATAATACCGTGCAGGCCGTTCATCGTACCGTCTCCTTTCCGTCCGCGCTGCGCATCCGGTTGGCGGGCAGCACATAATCCTCCGCCACGGCCGCGCCGGGGCCGAGCACCGTGATGCCCCACTGCTCCGGCGGCACCGCCTCGGGCGGCGCGCCGACAAAGGCGTGCTCGCCGACGACGCCGTTCTCGCCGATGATGGCGTAGGAGACGCGCGCGTCCTTTTTGACGACCGCGCCGGGCATCAGGATGGAGTACTGGACGCTTGCGCCCTCCTCCACCGTGCAGCGCTCAGAGAGGACGGAGTTCTCCGCCTCCCCCTCGACCGTGCAGCCGCGCGCGACGACGCTGTGCTCCACGTGCGCGTTGACGCCTAAGTACGCCGGCGGCGCGGAGACGGAGCGGCCATAGATCGGCCAGTCCTTTTCGAGAAGATCGAGCCCGCTGCCGGTCGCGAGCATATCCATGTTCGCATCCCAAAGAGAGTCGAGCGTGCCAACGTCCTTCCAGTAGCCGGAGAAGCGGTACGCCGCCATCTTTTCCCCGTTTTGCAGCATCTTGGGGATGATGTTTTTGCCGAAGTCGTTGCTGCTCGCCTCGTCGCTCTCGTCCTCGATGAGGTATTGACGCAGCTTTTTCCACGTGAAGACGTAAATGCCCATCGACGCGAGGTTGCTCTTGGGATGCGCAGGCTTTTCCTCGAATTCCGTGATCGTGTCGTTTTCGTCCACGTTCATGATGCCAAAGCGCGGCGCATCCTCCCAGGGCACCTCCATAACGGAGATGGTACAGTCCGCGCCCGCTTTTTTGTGGTGGGCGAGCATCTTGGCGTAATTCATCTTGTAGATGTGGTCGCCCGAGAGGATGAGCACATACTCGGGGTCGTACATGTCGACAAAGCCGATGTTCTGGAAGATGGCGTTGGCCGTGCCCTTATACCACGACGCACCGCCCGCACTCTGATACGGCGGCAGGATGTGCACGCCGCCGTCCGCGCGGTCGAGATCCCACGGCTGGCCCGAGCCGATGTAGCGGTTGAGCTCCAGCGGGCGGTACTGCGTCAGAACGCCGACGGTGTCGATGCCAGCGTTGGCGCAGTTTGAGAGCGGAAAGTCAATGATGCGGAACTTGCCGCCAAACGGCACGGCGGGCTTCGCCATATTCTCCGTGAGCACGTAGAGACGGCTGCCCTGGCCGCCAGCAAGCAGCATGGCGATACATTCTTTCTTCACGCTTGTTCTCTCCTCCTTGTTTCGTTGCCGTCCGGTCACACCTCGGGCGGCTCGTTGGTTTTCTCCTCTTCCTGCCATTCGCCCTCGCCCGCGAAGAACACCGCGCCGAGCGGCGGGATGGTCACGCACAGCGAGCAGGGCTTGCCGTGCGAGGGGATGGACTCGGTCAAAAGCTCTCCTTCGTTGCGCCAGTCGCCCGTGCCGCCGTATGCGGGAAGGTCGGTGGTAAACACCTCGCGGTACGTCTTTTTCGGCGGGACGCCGAAGCGGTAGTCCGCGCGTCCGACGGGCGAAAAGTTGACCGCCGCGATGAGCTCGCGCCCTTTCCGGTCGCGCCGGACGAAGACGACGACGTTGTTGTGGTTGTCGTCGGCGACGAGCCACTCAAAGCCCTCCCATGAAAAGTCAATGTCCCAAAGCGGGCTCTGCGACAGGTAAAAGCGGTTGATGTCCTTGAAAAACCGCTGAGTCTGCTGATTTTCTTTATTTCCGAGCAAATACCAGTCGAGCTGCGAGGCAAAATTCCACTCGTGCCACTGGCCCAGCTCCGCGCCCATGAACGTGAGCTTCTTGCCCGGATGGGCGAGCAGGTACGCCGTAAACGCGCGCACCCCCGCCAGCTGCTGCCAGTCGTCGCCCGGCATCTTGCCGCGAAGCGAGCCCTTCATGTGCACGACCTCGTCGTGCGAGATCGGCAGGACGAAATTCTCCGAAAAGGCGTACATCAGCGAGAACGTGATGTCCTTGTGGTGGAACTGGCGGAACCAGGGGTCAAGCTTCAAATAGTGGCACATGTCGTTCATCCAGCCCATGTTCCACTTGAGGTTGAAGCCGAGGCCGCCATCCTTGGCGGGCCGTGTGACGAGCGGCCACGCGGTCGACTCCTCCGCGACCATCAATGCGTTGGGGTCGACGGAAAACGCAGTCTCGTTGAGCGCGCGCAGGAAGTCGATGGCCTCTAAATTCTCGTGCCCGCCGTTGATGTTTAGCGTCCAACGGCCATTTTCGCGGCCATAGTCGAGGTACAGCATCGACGCGACCGCGTCCACGCGCAGGCCGTCCACATGGAACTCGCGCAGCCAGAACGCAGCAGAGGAAAGGAGAAAGCTCTTCACCTCGCCGCGGCCATAGTCGAACACACGCGTTCCCCAGCCCTCGTGCTCGCGCTTATTGGGGTCGGCGTATTCGTAGCAGGGCGTGCCGTCAAAGTCGATGAGGCCGTGCGCGTCCTTGCAGAAGTGCGACGGCACCCAGTCTAAAATGACGGAAATGCCCTTTTGGTGCAGATGGTCGACAAAGTACATAAAGTCCCTGGGCGTGCCGTAGCGCGACGTTGCGGCAAAATAGCCGGTGCACTGATAGCCCCAGGAATCGTCAAGCGGATACTCGGTGACGGGCATGAGCTCGACGCAGTTGTAGCCAAGGTCCAGAACGTGATCCGCCAGCTCGTGCGCGAGCGTGCGGTAGTCGTAAAAATCGCCGTTTTCGTGCCGCCGCCATGAGCCGAGGTGGACCTCGTAAATGTTGAGCGGTGAGCGGTCGAGGGGTGCCTTTGCGCGGCTCGCGCGCCATTCGTCATCCCCCCAGCGGTAGCCGCCGAGGTCATAGAGCTTGCTGGCCGTACCGGGGCGGGTCTCGGCGTGGAAGGCGTAGGGGTCGGCCTTGAGGACCGTTTCGCCCGATTGTGCCGTCACGGCGAACTTGTAGGTATCGTAGCGCTTGAGGGACGGCACAAAACACTCCCAGAAACCGTCCGCGTTCTTTTCCATCGGGTGGGCGTAGCCGTTCCAGCCGCAGAAATCGCCCACAACGGACACATGCGCGGCGTTCGGCGCCCAGGTGCGGAAGACGTAGCCGTCTTTCCCCGACCGCCGCGTGCGGTGCGCGCCGAGATAGCGGTAGGCCTCGCTGTTCGTGCCGCCGTAAAAGGCTGCGGCGTCAAATCGTCTGCCGGTTTGTTTCATGCCTCTTGTCCTTTCTCCTCATAGAGCGTATGAGAGCGGCGCAGCACCTTATTCCTCATCCGGTGCGCGCTGCACTGCCGCGCCGCCGAGGCCGAAATCGTCCTCCACGCTCGCCGTGTCGCGGCGGAGCATATTTTCCATCACGCGGATATCGCTGTCGATGTCCATCGCCTCGTTGCGGTACAAATCGTCGAGCTGCTTGTCAAAGCCCTTGATGAGGGCATCCATCGTCTCTTCGATGCGCTCCTGCGCGCGGGAGAGATTCTCGCCCTCGATGCCCGCCTCTTCAAACTTGGCGTAGCTGTCAAGCAGCTTGAGCGTCGTGGGCAGGTAGTAATTGAGGAACGTCGCGGCCTGCTGCTGCTTTTCGGGATGCTCCTCGACCTCGCGGAAAATTTTGCCCGCAACGGTCTCGAGATGGTCGATCTTCTCGCTCAGCACGGGGTCGGCGATGCGGTCGTTGGCCGAGCGGATGGCGCGCAGTGCGCCCGCATAGCCCTCGTTGGCCTCCTTGGGCGTGACGTTTTCCTTTTTCGCGGTCGCATTCGCGTAGTCGGCAAAGGCGTCGGCGCTGCGGAAGAAGATGCCGCGGCCGCTGTCTAAGTACGCGCCCGCGCCGAGCAGGCCCTTTTCGACCATGTAGTCAAGGTCACTCTCGATCTTTTTGCGGCTCTTGCCCGTCACGGCGCAGAGTTCGTCCACAGCAATGTAGCCGCGCTTGCCCATCACGGCAAGGTAGCGCGCAACACGTGCGCTGCGTCGCTTCATCCGCTGCCCGGCGACGAGCATGGCAACGCCGCCGGCAAAAAAGCCGCACATAGGGAAAAGCTCTTCCATCATGTAGGAATACCAGCCGTAGGCGATGACCTCGCCCAGCATGGTCACAAGGCTGATACCAAAGATCGCAGTGATGGCAGCGCCCACGATCGAGAGGATGCGGGAGGTCTTGTCCGAAGCCTTCGGCGCGCGGTTCATCTGCTTCGCCGTCTTCACCACGGACTTTTCCACCTTGCTGCGCGAGGAAACGTTTGCGTTCGGACTTGTGGACGTGCGCATGCCGCCGCGCGAGGAATTCACCTTCTTCGGCTTGTCCGAGAGCTTGGAGATGAGCGCGATGAGGCCGATGGGCCACAGGCCGAAGGCAAACAGCGCCGCAATGATGATCCAGCCGCCGACGTCGACATCGTTCTTTTTCTTCGTTTTTCCGCCGCTCTCGTCAAAGCGGAACGAACCGGTCTCGGGATCGTATTCAAAATCCTTGCTCATTTATCTGTTCTCCTTTTTCTTGCCCGCTCTCGCGGCGCGCTCGCGCTCAAGGTCGACGATCTTTGTCTTTTTACCTGTCTTTTCGTCCAGCACATAGAGCGTATTGAGCTGGGATTTTAGGTTCGCCTTCACCGAGTCGATGTAGTCGCGGCGCAGCTGCGCCTGCTCCTCCTTCTCCTCGTCGGTCAAGCCTTCGGCTTTGGCCTTGTGCGCCAGCGCGTTGATGCGCGCGATCTTTTCATCCATCGTCATTGTTTGATTCTCCTTACAGGTATCGGCGCAGAAGCAGCGCCGTTCTTCCTTTTTTACTCAGGCCGCCGACCTCGGCGACCTCGAACTTGCCGAGGCCGCGGGCGGAGATCACATCCCCCTGCGCGACGGGGGCGTCGCTCTTGAGCGTTTCGCGGTGGTTGAGCTGCACGCGGCCCGAGGAAATGAGCTCCTGCGCCTTGCCGCGGCTCATCGAAAAGCCGCTCGCCGCCACGGCGTCGAGCCGCAGTGTCGAGACCGTGTCGCGAATCTCCTTGACCTTGAGCTCGGGGACGCTCAAGTCTGAAAGCTCGATCTCGCTGACCGAGAGCTTCACGCGCCCCGCGCTCGTCACGTTTTGCAGCAGATACGGCGCGATATCGCGCGAGACGATCAAATCGCACGAGCCCTCCGACACCAAAATGTCGCCGAGCTTTTCGCGCGTGACGCCCTGCGCCATCAGCGAGCCGAGAAAGTCGCGGTGCGTCAGCGTATCTTCCTTGCGATACGTGCAGCGGAGCGCCGTCATGTACTCGCTCTCGTCGGCCTCCTCCTGCCAGTCGGGCAGAAAGAGGAGCATTCTCCGCTCCGCGCGCTCAAATCCACCGCAGAAGGCGCAGCCGTCATGAATGGCGGCGGCGTGCAGTAGGTCCTGCGCGCTGCGCTGCTCAGCGGGGCTCAAAAAGTCCGTCGCCGACGGGATATTGCGGTTTCTGCTCTGCTCACACTTGTCCAGAATGTGCGCCAGCAGCACGCGCTCATCGCCATTGCGCGCGGCGCGATCCAAAAGCTGCCGTCTGTCCATCATGCTTTCCCATTCTGCGTGCGCCAGAGGGACGCATACTCGCCGTTTTGCGCGAGCAGCGCCTCGTGGCTGCCCTGCTCGGCGATGCGGCCATTCTCGACAACGAGGATGCGGTCCGCCGAGCGGATGGTCGAGAGGCGGTGCGCGATCACAAGCGTCGTGCGCCCACGCGCGAGCTCATCGAAAGCGTGCTGAATTTTGACCTCCGTCACGCTGTCGAGCGCGCTCGTCGCCTCGTCCAGAATGAGGATGGGCGGGTTTTTGAGGAAGATGCGCGCGATGGACACGCGCTGCTTCTGTCCGCCGGAGAGCATCGTGCCGCGCTCGCCGACATAGGTGTCGAAGCCGTGCGGCATGGCCATGATATCATCGTAAATCTCCGCGCGCTTCGCCGCTTCGACGATCTCCTCGTCCGTCGCGTCGGGGCGGCCATAGCGGATATTCTCGCGCACCGTGTCGGCAAAGAGGAACACATCCTGCTGCACGATGCCGATGGCGCGGTGAAGAGACGACTGCGTAAGAGAGCGCACATCTTCCCCGTCGATACGGATCGCACCCTCGCTCACCTCGTAAAAGCGCGGGATGAGCTGGCAGAGCGTCGACTTGCCTCCGCCGGAGGGGCCGACGATGGCGAGCATCTCGCCAGGCCTTATATGCACGCTCACGTCGTGGAGCACGCCTTCATTCTCCTCGCCCTCGTAAGAAAAGCTCACATGGCCGACGTCGATCTCGCCGCGGCAGTGTTCGAGCTCCTTCGCGTCCGGTGCGTCCTTGAGCGCGGACTCGACGCGCATGAGTGCCGTGAAGCGCTCAAGACCTGCAAAGCCACGAGCAAAAATCTCAGAGAAATTCGCGAGCTTTCGCACGGGGTTGATGAACGTTGCGATGTAAAGGGAAAACGTGATGAGGTCAATGTAGTTCATCTCGCCGCGCATGATGAGATAGCCGCCCACCGTGATGACGGCGGCGGAGAGCAGCGTCATAAAAAATTCCATCGTCGCGTTGAACACACCCATCTCGTGGTGGAATTTGCGCTTGGAGACCTTGAATTCCTCGTTCGCCGCGTTGAATTTGTCGATCTCCTCTTCCTCGTTGGCAAAGGCGCGCGCCGTGCGGATGCCGGAGAGCGACGACTCGATGCCGACGTTGATGGCGGCAGTCTTCTGCTTCTCGCCGCGCGAGGCTGCCGTCATCTTGCTGCGGCGCGACATGATGACCGCGATGAACACCGGCAGGATGCACGCCACGACCAGCGCGAGCCGCCACTCGATGGAAAACAGGATGGCGAGCGCGCCGACGATCGTCAGCGTCGAAATGAGCAGGTCCTCGGGGCCGTGGTGGGCGAGCTCCGTGATCTCGAAGAGATCGCTCGTCAGCCTGCTCATGAGCTGGCCCGTGCGGTTGTGGTCAAAGAAGCTGACGTCCAGCTCCTGCACGTGCGTGAAAAGGTCGCGGCGGATGTCCGCCTCCACCAGAATGCCGAATGTGTGTCCCCAGTAGGAAATGACATAGTATAAAAGCGCGCGCACAATGAACGCCGCCATCATCACGCCCATCACGATAAAAAACGTGCGGTACTGCTGATTCGGCAAAAGGTCGTACATCGACTTGCGCGTCACGAGCGGGAAGGCGAGATCGATGAGCGCAACGACCGTCGCGCAGACAAGGTCCAGGATAAACAGGCCGCGGTGCGGCTTGAAATAGGTGAAGAGAATGGAAAGCGGCTTTTTCTGCTGAAATTCACGGGTCGTCATATGGTCGATAGCTCCTGCAAATACTTTTTCAAGGTAATTGTAGCACAGGCGGGCAGTGCTTGCAAGGAAAGCCGCCCCTTTTTGCGTAAAAAAAGAACGGCCCCCGGCCGTTCTTTTTCTCTTTACTTGATGCGCACCGTGATGGTCAGCACCGCGCCGCCAACGGTGGCCGTCACGGTCGTGGTACCCACCTTGGCAGGCGTGATCAAGCCGTCCGCCGAGATGGACAGGACGCTCGCGTCCGCCACCGCCCAGGTCGCGGCCGCGTCCGTGCCGGAAACGCTCAGGCGGATGGTCTCGCTCGGCTTGATCGTGCAGTCAAAGTTGCCGTTTCCGTCCTTGGGCAGCGTCGTGCCGACGTTCGTCTTGATGCTCAGGGCCGAGGCATCCACCGTCGGGGTGGACGGGGTTGTCGTGGTGCCGGGATTGGTGGCAGTTGTGTCGCTGCCGTTTGCGGGATCATTTGCGTTCGGCTCATCACCGGTGTTCGGGCCAGTGGTGCCGCCGTTGTTCGCGTTCGGATCGTCCGTGTTCGTATTGCTGTCGTCGGGCGTATTGACATCGTCCTGCACGCCGGGGGTATTGTCGTCGTCGGCGGGCGTGATCTTTGCGACGATCTTGTCACCAAAGAGCGACCAGCTCAGAAGCAGCAGCACGACGACGAGCACCGCCGCCATCGCGCCGCGGACGGACTGCGTCTGCTTTTTATCCGAAACGCGCCGGCCGCCGCTCTGTTTGCTGGAGTTGTACTTGATCTTACGGGGATGGTCTCCCTCCTCGCAGAACGGGCATCTGCGATAGCTGGGGGAATATTCTTCGCCGCAGCGCGGGCACTTGAGAAGATTCATGCCGACGCTCCTTTCTTTTGTCAAAATAGAGTCTCTGCGCGCGAGCACACACGGTGCCGCGTTCCTTTACATAATACTTGCTTTTTTGTCCCGCGTCAACCGAAACACGCAAATTTTTGCCGCATTCCGCCGCGCGGCCTTGCTTTTTCGCCAAAGTCTTCCTATAATCGACTTAACAACAAACGATTCATGGCGGGTCTGGCGATGAACACCATCTTCATTGGCATTGCAGGCGGCACCGGTTCGGGCAAAACGACGCTCACCGAGCATCTGAAGCAGCACTTCGGCGACGATATCAGCGTCGTGCACCACGACAGCTATTATAAATATCAGGACAGGCCCTTTGAAGAGCGCTGCAAGCAGA
>OKRY01003553.1_pt1 | contig 11419 bp, 11 predicted proteins | sample 1601121 | NCBI WGS metagenome assembly OKRY01 (sample SAMEA3541546, study PRJEB24748) | human gut metagenome | biome: human gut; feature: human-associated habitat; material: faeces | place: China | collected 2012
CATTCCCTCTCACTGAATTTATGAAAGTGAGATTTGTAGGGTATGCATTTTCCGCTATTTTGATGGCGATTTCCCTCTTCTTCATTATTACAAAAGGCTTCAACTGGGGCTTAGATTTTACGGGTGGCGTGGTATTTGATACTCACTTCTCACAACCCGCTGATTTAGAGAAAATCCGTGGCACATTAAACCAAAACGGGATTTCAAGCCCAATTGTACAAACAACGGGTTCTGTACAAGATGTCATGATCCGTTTACCGGCTGACAATAACGATTCAGGTATCGGTGAACACGTTAAAGGGATGCTTCAAACGATTGATCCAAATATTCATATTAACAGTATTGAATTTGTGGGTCCTAACGTTGGTGAAGAGTTAGCTCAAGGTGCAGTTTATGCCACCCTTGCGACCCTTGCAATGATGTTGATTTATATCGGTTCACGTTTTGAATGGCGTTTAGCTGTGGGCGGTATTGCCTCACTTGCCCACGACGTAGTTGTCACCCTCGGAGTGTTCTCTGCATTACAAGTTGAAATGGATTTAACCTTCGTGGCGGCAATTCTTTCCGTTGTGGGTTACTCCATCAACGATAGTATCGTGGTATTCGACCGTGTGCGTGAAAACTTCCGTAAAATTCGTCGTGTAGATACCATCGATATTATTGATATTTCCTTAACGCAAACCTTATCGAGAACCATCATGACATCTCTCACAACGCTTCTTGTTGTGATTGCCTTGTTCTTCTTTGGTGGTCCATCAATTCATAACTTCTCATTAGCGTTATTAATCGGTATCGGTTTTGGTACTTACTCATCAATCTTTATCGCGATTGCGATTGCTTATGATATCGGCCTACGCCGTGAACATATGATTCCACCAAAAGTGGATAAAGAAATCGATGATTTACCTTAATCTATCGAACATGAGATAAAAAGAAAGCCACCATAATGGTGGCTTTTTTATTGCTAAAATGATGTCATTTTTTAACCGCACTTTAATCGTTTACATCACCTAATAAAGCCGCATATTTCTTCGTTGATTCTGAGCTTTCCAACGTAATTTTAAACGCCATTGTCAGCGGCACAGAAAGCAACATACCTACCGTACCAAGCAACCATCCCCAGAAAAGTAATGAAAAGAATACAACCAAGGTAGAAAGCCCTAAGGTTTTACCCATCATCTTCGGTTCAATAATATTACCGATCACAATATTTAATGCAATAATACCAACGGTTACCCCTATTCCTACACCAAATCCATTCAGCAATAACGCTTGAACAATAATAGGCACTGCTGCAATAATCGAACCAATATTCGGGATGTAATTTAATAAGAAGCTTAAGGTTGCCCATAAAATCGCATATTGCACACCCGCTACATCCAACAAAATCCAAGTCATGACGCCAGTCAATAAGCTAATCACCGTTTTCACACCAAGATAACTAATCACACCATCTAAAATACGATCAATATGATGTTCTTCCGCGACAACATCATGTTCATTGTCACTTAAAACTAAAGCAAGTTTATGCTTCATAGTTGGTGCTTCAAGCAGCATAAAAATCACGGCTAAGATCAACACAAAAACATTCGTCACCACGCCAGAAAAGTTTAATAATAAACGACTCACAAAGTTCATGATCACACTTGGATCAAAATGCTCCATAATGGCTTCACGAGAAATCACAATCGGTAATTTCAGTTTTTGGGCTAATGCCATAACGTCATTTATACGCTCTGAAAGTAGCACTTTATATTGCGGAATAGAACGTGTGAATTCCTGTACACTGCTGTTAATTAATCCCGCCAGGAAAAAGAATACGATTAAAATTAAGATAAACAACAAGGCAATCGCAATACCATGTGGCACTTTGCGTTGTGTCATTGCTTTAATCACTGGCGAACAAATAATGGCGATAAATAATGCCAATAAAAAAGGCACGACAATTTCTGCAGCCAGTTTAATTCCCGCAAACACAATCACTAAAGCCGCCATTGCGACTAAAGTGCGGTTAAAATTTAAGTTTTTTTCCACTAAATGGCTTCCTCATTTTCTTCGCCTGTACGAACACGAATCACCCGTTCTATATCATAAACAAAGATCTTACCATCCCCGATTTTGCCTGTTTGGCAAGTTTCAACAATGGTTTCAAGACATTGTTCAAGCAAATCATCCGGCACGACAATTTCCATTTTTACTTTAGGCAGAAAATCCACCATATATTCTGCACCACGATAAAGCTCTGTATGCCCTTTTTGACGACCAAAACCACGAACTTCAGTCACCGTCATTCCACTAATGCCGATATCAGATAAATTCTCACGCACATCATCTAATTTGAATGGCTTAATAATGGCTTCAATTTTTTTCATCTTATTTCTCCAAATTTTCGCGTCGTGCGGCTTTCGGGCGGAAGCTTGTAATCACTTCAGGCTTGGTATCAATATAAATACCATCGATTAATTGCAAGCAGTAAGGCACCGCACTAAAAATCCCTTTCACTAAGACGTTGCCTTGCTCATCTTTTACGCCTTCTAAAGTTTCTTTGATGGCTTTTGGCTGACCCGGTAAATTCAAGATTAGGCTATTTTTACGAATCACGCCAACTTGACGAGATAAAATCGCTGTTGGTACAAAATGTAAACTCACTTGACGCATTTGCTCACCAAATCCTGGCATTTCACGATCGGCTACTGCTAACGTGGCATCAGGTGTCACATCACGTTTTGCTGGTCCTGTACCGCCCGTTGTGAGCACTAAATGACAATGGTGCTCATCCACCAATTCTTTCAGCGTTTGTTCGATTAATGGTTGCTCATCTGGAATTAATCGCGTTTCTACTTCAAAAGGATCCACCAACGCTTGTTCTAACCATTGTTGTAATTCAGGAATCCCTTGATCTTGATATACACCACTTGATGCTCGATCTGATACTGAAACCAAACCTATTTTTAAAAGTGCGGTCATTTTTTTCCTCATTTTTATACGCAATACACAGCGTCATTCTACCCTATTTTATCTTTTACCAAAGCATAAAAAAGCCATTTAGCTTTCACTAAATGGCTTTCATTTTACAAATTATTGTCTGGCTTGAACTTTGCCATCCACATAATCCACTGTGACCACTTTACCTGGTAATAATTGACCAGATAGAACTTGTTGTGCCAAGCTGTTTTCGATCTCTTGTTGGATTGCACGTTTTAATGGACGAGCCCCATAAATTGGGTCGTAACCCACTTCACCAATGAAATCTAATAACGCTTCGGTAAACACCAATTCGTAACCACGGGTTTCCATACGTTTTGCTAAACGTTCTAATTGGATGCTTGCAATCGCACGGATATTGTCTTTACCAAGTGGGTGGAATACCACAGTTTCGTCAATACGGTTGATGAATTCTGGACGGAAATGTTGGCCTACTACAGACATCACTAGGGCTTTCATTTCGCCATAGCTTTCGTCTTTGCTACCTTGGATTAAATCAGAACCCAAGTTAGAGGTCATAATCACCACGGTGTTACGGAAGTCTACCGTACGGCCTTGACCATCGGTTAAACGACCATCATCCAATACTTGTAATAAGATGTTGAATACATCCGCATGTGCTTTTTCCACTTCATCGAGCAAAATTACTGAATATGGACGACGACGAACTGCTTCAGTTAAGTAACCACCTTCTTCATAGCCGACATAACCTGGAGGCGCACCAACCAAACGAGATACGCTGTGTTTTTCCATAAACTCTGACATATCAATACGTACCATCGCATCTTCGCTGTCAAAGAGGAATTTCGCCAATGTTTTGCAAAGCTCAGTTTTACCCACACCAGTTGGACCTAAGAATAAGAAAGAACCAATTGGGCGGTTAGGATCAGAAAGCCCTGCACGGCTACGACGAATCGCGTTTGCAACGGCATCGACTGCTTCTTCTTGACCGATCACACGTTTGTGCAATTCTTCTTCCATACGTAAGAGTTTTTCTTTCTCACCTTCCATCATTTTAGAAACTGGAATGCCAGTTGCTTTAGAAAGTACTTCCGCAATTTCTTCATCTGTCACACGATAGCGTAATAGGCTCATTTCTTTGCCTTCACTAGTTTCAGCGGCAGCAAGTTGTTTTTCCAATTCTGGAATGCGACCGTATTGAAGCTCAGACATTTTGCTTAAATCGCCTGCACGACGCGCTTGCTCCATTTCAGTTTTCGCCGCATCTAACTCTTGTTTGATGTGTTGAGAACCTGAAAGGGTCGCTTTTTCTGATTTCCAAACTTCTTCAAGTTCAGCATATTCGCGTTCTTTATCAGCAAGCTCTTTTTCTAACATCTCTAAACGTTTACGGCTTGCTTCGTCTTCTTCTTTTTGTAATGCCTGTTGTTCCAATTTTAATTGGATAATACGGCGTTCAAGACGATCGAGTGGCTCTGGTTTAGAATCAATTTCCATACGGATACTAGAAGCCGCCTCATCGATTAAGTCAATGGCTTTATCCGGCAATTGACGATCGGAAATATAACGATGCGAAAGTGTTGCTGCTGCTACGATTGCTGGGTCAGTAATATCTACATGGTGATGGATCTCATAACGCTCTTTCAAACCACGTAAGATCGCAATGGTATCTTCTACACTTGGTTCATCTACAAAGACTTTTTGGAAACGACGTTCAAGCGCCGCATCTTTCTCGATATATTGACGATATTCGTCTAACGTTGTTGCACCCACACAGTGTAATTCACCACGTGCTAAACTTGGTTTTAATAAGTTGCCTGCATCCATCGCACCGTCAGTTTTACCTGCACCAACCATGGTATGGATTTCATCAATAAAGAGGATCACGCGACCTTCTTCTTTTGAAAGCTCATTTAAAACGGCTTTTAAACGCTCTTCAAATTCACCGCGGTATTTCGCACCGGCAATTAAGGCGCCCATATCTAAAGAAAGTACACGTTTATTTTTTAAACCTTCAGGCACTTCACCATTAACAATACGTTGTGCCAAACCTTCCACAATAGCGGTTTTACCTACACCAGGCTCACCGATTAATACTGGGTTGTTTTTGGTTCGACGTTGTAATACTTGAATCGCTCGACGAATCTCTTCATCACGGCCAATCACCGGGTCGAGTTTGCCACTTTCAGCACGAGCTGTTAAATCAATTGTATATTTTTCAAGAGCTTGTCTGCTTTCTTCTGCATTTTGATCGTTCACGCTTTGTCCTCCGCGAATATGTTGAATCGCTTGTAAAATTTGTTCTTTTTTCGCACCACATTTTTTCAAAATGTCATTTAATGCGCCTCGCTCTTCAAGCGCAGCTAATAAGAACAATTCACTGGAAATAAATTTATCTTGTTTTTGTTGAGCTAATTTGTCACATAAATTCAATAAGTTAAGTAATTGACGGGAAATTTGCACATCTCCGCCATTACCTGACACTTGTGGCAATTTATTCAATTCTGCGTTTAATTCATTACGTAATAACGCGACATTCACGCCACTTGCTGTCAAAATCGGTGCAATTGAACCGTCTTGTTGATTTAAAAGTGCGGTCAATAAATGCACTGGTTCGATAAACTGATTATCTTTACCTAGCGCCAATGATTGTGCTTCACTGAGTGCTTGTTGGAATTTTGTGGTAAATTTTTCAATATTCATATGCTTATCTTCTCCTGATTAAATTCTTGGGGTCATCCCCTTTACGAGTGATTAAATAAGACCTTTTTTTGGTATTTCAAGAGAAAAAATCAACAATTTTTAATTTTTTCTATCAAATTTTATTTCTTGATAGGTTTAAGCAACTAAGATTTGATGAAGTGGCACGTCCCACGCTTCTGTTGGAAGCTGTTCGACTTGCTGACATTGATGGGCTAATCCCACTGGAATAAAAGAAGAATTTTGCCAATTTTGTAAGGTACGATCATAAAAACCACCGCCCATGCCAAGACGATTCCCTTGTTTATCAAAAGCGACAAGTGGTGTAAAAAGAATATCTAATTCATCCAAAGGCAATACGTTTTGCACATTAAGTTTTGGCTCCCAAATGCCAAATTTATTTTTCAGCATTGGTGTATCTGGCAAATAACGTAAGAACAAAAGATGATTAGGATTGAAAGGGTGCAATACTGGCAAATAAACGTGTTTATCTTGTGCCCAAAGGGTTTTGATAAGTTTCTCTGTGGAGATTTCTCCATCAAAGGAAACATACAAGGCAATATGCTGCGCATTTTGTGCTTCAATTAATGCAAGCGCTTGCTGAGTGATGGAATCTTCCGACTGTTGTTGCTGAAGTGCGGTCAAATTTGCTCGTGTTTTACGAATTTGTTGACGGAGTTGATTGCGAAGCGTTTGCTGTATTGATTTCATTCGATTGGAAAGAATGGATTTTAAAGGAAGGTCCCAGAGTGCCGCTACGAGTAGTAGTCCTTGAACCCGACGGTCCAAGGAAACCGGTAAGGCCATTTTTAGGTTTCTTTAGTCCAATGACAAAGTCAAAGGTCAAGCCTACACACCAATGGCGGGAAACCGATTTATAAAGTTCTAAGTATCGGCTCAGGGACATAACCCATCCACGAACACCCCAGGAAATCTTTTAAATTTATACTAGCTCAATTTGATTAGTTTGACTAGCCTTTATTTGAATAATTTTGCTTAGTCAAGCTCGTCCCACAAGGGACGAGAATTATTTTTTAACTGGTTGAGTTAAATCAGACTCTTCCGGTTTTTTCACTTCCGCAAATTGTTTATCTTTGTTCGCATCAATAACTTGCTGGGTTTGGTTCGCTAATTGTTGTAAACCCATTTTCTCGTATGCTTTTTTCATTAAGAATAAACCTTCGTAAGTCGCTTTTGCATCCGGATATTGTTGTAACATACCCACTACACGGTTTGATACCGCTACCCACGCATCACGTTTTGCATAAAATTTCGCAATTTCTAATTCATGACGAGCTAATGAATCTTTGATGTATGCCATACGTGCTACTGCATCTTGTGAATATGGGCTATTTGGGAACGCACGCACTAAGCTTTGGAAGTTTGAAAACGCCGTTTTCATTGAAGTTGTTTCACGCGTTGCACGATCGATACCAAAGAAATCTTGGATCATGTTATCGGCCGTTGCTAAGTTTGTTAAACCCGCCATATACACTGCATAGTCACGGTTTGGACTTTGTGGGAATTGGTGTAAGTAGTTATCTACGGTTACCAACGTTGCGGTGTAATCTTGCGTTTTATAGTTTGCATAAATTAAATCAAGCATTGCTTGCTCTTGGTAAGTACTACCAGGGAAACGCTCTGTTGCTGCTTTTAAATAACGAATCGAGTCAGAATAGCTTCCTTCTTGCAATGCTGCTGCCCCTTTTGCATAAAGGTCATCAACAGAAGCTTGTTCCACTTCTTTATTACCACTGCTACAAGCTGCAATCGCGAATGAGGTCAATGCAATTAGTGCAAGAGATTTTATTTTACGCATTCTTTTTTCCTTAATTTTTACGAAAATCAATAAATAAGTTACAATTAACGAATATTGTATAGAACATTACACAATAAGCCAACTTTTTAAATTTTTAGATGGATTTTTTATGCCACAAATTACCTTAACGGCTGAAATTCAGCCCGAACAAATGGGACAGCGTTTAGATCAAACCCTAGCAGAGTTGTTCCCAGAATATTCCCGTTCGCGTTTAAAAACCTGGATTGAAGCAAAACAGGTAAAAATGAACGGTGAAATTGCCGATATTCCACGTGCAAAAGTTTATGGCGGAGAGCAAATTGAAATTTCGGTAGAAGTGGAAGATGAAAACCGTTTTGAGCCACAAAATATTCCACTTAATATCGTTTATGAAGATGACGATATTATCGTGATTAACAAACCTAAAGATCTCGTGGTTCATCCCGGTGCAGGCAATCCGGATGGCACGGTACTTAACGCACTACTCTATCACTATCCACCTATTGCCGAAGTACCACGCGCAGGGATTGTGCATCGTTTAGATAAAGATACGACGGGTCTCATGGTTGTTGCTAAAACGATCCCCGCACAAACTAAGCTCGTGCGTGACTTACAAAAACGTAAGATCACTCGTGAATACGAAGCTGTCGCAAGTGGCATTATGACCAAAGGTGGTACAGTAGATCAGCCAATGGCTCGTCATGCGACAAAACGCACATTGATGGCGGTTCACCCAATGGGTAAACCAGCTGTGACACACTATCGCATCATGGAAAACTTCCGTAATTACACACGTTTACGCTTACGTTTAGAAACAGGCCGTACTCACCAAATTCGTGTGCACATGGCACATATCGCACATCCATTATTAGGTGATCAAACTTACGGAGGTCGTCCTCGCCCACCTAAAAATGCAAGCGAAGCCTTCAATGAGGTTCTGCGTAATTTTAAACGCCAAGCCTTACATGCGGTTATGTTGCGTTTAGCTCACCCAATTACAGGTGAAATGATGGAATGGTATGCGCCATTGCCGGATGACTTTATTGAATTACTGCATGCCTTAAAAGCGGATTACCTCGAACATAAAGACGAATTGGATTATTAAGATGAAAACCATTGTTCCAAACTGGAATGTTCCACCACATATCCAAGCTTTTACAACCACAAGAGAAGGTGGTGTAAGCCTGTCGCCTTTCGATAGTTTCAATTTAGGCGATCATGTCGAAGACGATAAAAGTGCGGTCAAAACTAACCGCACTTTATTGGTTGAAAAATTTAATCTGCCACATTTCCCGTTGTTTTTAACTCAAACGCACAGCACTCGTGTGATTACAATACCTTATGAGGGAAATAATTTTGAAGCTGATGCAGTTTACACCAACCAACCAAACCAAGTATGTTTGGTGATGACAGCAGATTGCCTGCCGGTTTTATTCACTAATAAGCAAGGGACTGAAGTGGCCGCTGCCCATGCGGGCTGGCGAGGACTCTGTGATGGTGTATTAGAAGAAACCGTGAAATGTTTCCAATCAGCTCCCGAAGAGATTATCGCGTGGTTTGGACCTGCTATCGGCCCCAATGCGTTCCAAGTAGGAAAAGAAGTGATTGAGCAATTTATGGCTTTTGATCCAATTACAGAAACAGCTTTTCGACCCGATCCGAATGAAGCAGGAAAATATCTCGGCAATCTTTATCAAATCGCTACACAACGCCTCAATAAATTAGGGATTACCCAAATTTACGGCGGTGAACATTGCACATTCATAGAAAAAGAGACCTTCTTTTCCTATCGTCGAGATGGCAAAACAGGTCGAATGGCGAGCCTGATTTGGATAAAAAAATAAACTCATCAATACAACAAACCGCACCTTAAAGTGCGGTTTATTTTTGGCTTATTCTGAATAGTTTTCAAACCAACTTTCTAAAATTAGGCAAGCAGAGATTCCATCTACTTTTCCTTTATTGAGGGCGCGATAACCGCCACGCTGGAAAATTTCATCTCTAGCAGAAACCGTCGTTAAGCGCTCATCTTGCAGTTCTACTTTAATACCGAAACGACCATTTAAGCGATTGGCAAATTTTTTCGCACGAAGTGTTAAATCTTGCTCGGTACCATCCATATTTAAAGGCAATCCCACCACAATGACATCGGGCTTCCAGTCTTTTAAGCATTTTTCAATAGCATCCCAATTTGGAATCCCATCTTGCGCTTTAAACGCAGGCAAGGCTTGCGCCGTCCCCGTGATACTTTGTCCGACTGCACAACCGATGCTTTTTGTACCGAAATCAAACGCAATTGCTGTGATGCCCATTAACTGTGCCCCACTTGTGAAAAGACAAAATTATGAGGATTAATCCCTAATAATTGATTCGCGGCGGGATAACGATCTTCATAAATAGTTTCAAATAAAATGGTGTCTGAAGCTGGCGCCACTAACCACGCATTATCCGCAATCTCTTGTTCCAGTTGTCCAGCTGTCCAACTTGCACAACCGAGCGCAACAAGATATTTTTCGGGCGCATCCTCTGAACCAAAGGTCTCCACAATATCTGCCGAAGTGGTGAGATACATCTCATCGGTAATTTTATAGCTGTGTTCAAATTCTTTCGTGGTTTTCTTATGAAGAATAAAACCTCGCTCAGAATGTACTGGACCACCTGCAAGTACAAGTTCATTGCTAAAAGTGCGGTCATTTTTCATCATAAAATTCATTTTTGAATACAATTCAGCAATGCTTAAATCGGTGGGTTGATTAATCACTAAACCCATCGAACCTTGCTCATTATGCTCACACATATACACCACGGTATTTTGGAAATAATCCTCCAACTGTGGCATCGCAATTAAAAATTGCCCTTGTAAATCCATCATTATCCCAAATCTCCAAAACAAATTTGCAACGCACTAATCGCCGCTAAAGAAGCTGTTTCTGTGCGTAACACACGCTTTCCTAATAAAATTTCAGTAAATCCTTGTTGTTCAGTTTGAACGATTTCTTGAGGTGATAAACCACCTTCTGAACCAATAAGCAAACGAACCCCTTCTTTGGGAATGGAAGGCAAGGTTTTAATAGAATATTGGGCTCTTGGATGTAAATTCAATTTCAACGTACCATCATTTTCTGCACACCAATCTTGTAATTTCATTAATGGGCGAATTTCTGGTACAACGTTACGGCCACATTGTTCACAAGCGGCAATAGCAATTTTTTGCCATTGTTGAATTTTCTTATCCATGCGTTCGCCGTCTAGCTTCACGCCACATCGTTCTGACCATAATGGTGTAATCACATTCACACCCAACTCTACGGATTTCTGAATGTGCATCAAAAGAATATGCCCTTGCATTTTCTCTGTGATTCTGAATATATACAGTAAATGCTTCTGCCTGTGCTTCCGAATACACAACTTCCATGCATTCATCACTCTTATTCAAATCTTTCAAAAAAGCATAGGAAAGTTTATTCTGATTACAGTATTCCACAAAGTCCTCCGCAAGATCTTCATCAATCTGCATGACGCATGATTTATATCCATTTTCAGCATTCCATTTTAACAGTTGATCTACTCGGAGTTCACCTTTTTTTAATATCTCCGGAGTTTTTCTTGCTTCATCACATCTTGCTATAACAAATTTCAAAAGCTGGATAGCCTTTTCTACGGTCCAACCGGCAAAAGATCCGGTCAAACGAAGTGCCATGTCAATGCCACGGATACCCACTTCCATAAACTGAGCAGCTTCACCTATTCCTGTCATTTCCATACTATCACCTTGCCTTTCCTACTGGCTGCTTTGATTGTTCTGTTTTTGCTGGTTGTTTTGATTTCACTTCAGGTCTTTCAATAGAGTATCCCTCCCGTTTCATCTCAGCATAACTGTTAAAGCCATTTTGCATCGCACGGATCTCACAGTAGTCCTCGAATGGCATACTTCCTATATTGGTTTCTATTTCTCCGGATGCATTCACTTCTCTT
>OKRY01003557.1_pt1 | contig 11392 bp, 8 predicted proteins | sample 1601121 | NCBI WGS metagenome assembly OKRY01 (sample SAMEA3541546, study PRJEB24748) | human gut metagenome | biome: human gut; feature: human-associated habitat; material: faeces | place: China | collected 2012
AGCCTGTCCGGCAAGATGGAAACATTCAGCTGCGCGTCCCTTTTGAACCAGCAAGCCTATATAACTCCCCCTATGCGTTCTCCCATCTTCACAATGGTTTCTGCTCCCTGCAACGTGTTCCGGATCAGATCACTGTCTGGCAAGACTTTATCTGGTTCCAGGAGCAGCACAACCGTTGAACCTCCGAATTCAAATCTTCCTTTTTCTTCGCCGCGTTTTACCTGGCAGCGTTCTTTTTTATAATTTCGGATCTTTCCGACCATCAGTGCACCGACTTCCATCATCAGGACGGTGCCGAGTTTTTCATTTTTTACAAGACAGTATTCTCTGCTGTTCATTTTGTAGATCGGGCAGATATCATTTGCAATCGGATTTACAGTGTGAAAAATTCCCGGAATCCTTCTCTGATAGGTCTTTTCTCCATCCGCCACGTAGCAGTATCTGTGGTAATCGTCTACTGTAAGACGGATTACTACCGCCCAGCCTCCCATATAATGTCTGGCAAGCTTTGCATCGCGAATGAGGCTGTGGGTTGTATATGGTGTATGTTTAATGAAGAATCGTCCGTTTTCGTGAATTGGATAGACACTCACTTTCCCATCACATGGACTGATCAGTACGGTATCTTCCCTGTTAACCGGGCGTTCCTCAGCTTTTATTTTTCTGGTAAAGAAATCATTATAGGAATCAAATTTCTGTTTTTCATATTTGTTCAGATCAATCCCGTGGGTTCTGGCAAATAGTCCGGCAAAAACAGCGGACACTTTTGTATTCAACAGCTTCCCTCCCAGTCTGGATACTGCCGGTAAAAGAAGCGGGCGCATCAGTACTCTGGTTGCTGTATGGGTATACACAAATTTTAAAAACTTATCCTGACTGGTTGTCTTTTTTATCCGATGACCTTCTCTGTCCATGTAATACATTTCATTCCTCCTCTGCCGCTGACCGTCTGCCTGCTAAATCATACTCATATAACGCATATAATGTCTGACCAGGATGCCAATTACTGCCATTGCTACGATTACTACAATTGCTCCCATTGTTAGATTCTTTGGCTTCCTGAACTTAAAATTTGTAATAAATAAAATGCCGACCACCAGCATGACCACATGAAGCGCAAGCATAAATTCACAACCTAAAAATGGTTTTAATACAACCACAAGCGGAAGTGCGATTGCCATGGATGTGATCGGGAGCCCCTGATAACATTCTCTTTTCTCTGCTGTTTCTTCCTGACGCTGTTCTTCCATCACATTGAACCACGCAAGACGGATCAGACCTGCAAGTACATAAAACATCAGGATTGCCACACCGATCACACCGCGCATTCCGAAACAGTAACAAAGAACAGCCGGCGCAACTCCGAAGCAAACAATATCGCTTAACGAATCAATCTGGATTCCGAAACGCTTTTCCACTTCTGTCCGGTTCTTTTTTGTTCTTGCAATCTTTCCATCAAACATATCACAAAGGCCGGAGATTGCAAGACACATCACGCCCAGATGCAGATGCCCGTTTACTGCAAACATCATTCCTCCAATTGATACCATCAAACTGACATATGTAAGTACTACCGTATAATCATAAACCCCTAACATTCTATCTCCCTCTTTCTTCCAATTGTAAAATTTGCTACGATCGTAAGCAAGGCGCTCAACCCCAGCTCTGTATAATATCCAATCCCACGGCTCAGGATCATTCCCGGCAAAAGAAGCCGTTTTCCGAATACCGGAATAAAAATCATGGCAAATAATTTTTCACTGATTCCCATACCTCCCGGCAGAGGAAGCATATCTACCGATACCGCAATGACCGCCTGCAGTGTAATGACTGCGACTGCTTTTGCACCACCAAGTCCAAATGTGCCTCATTGTGCGGTGTTACCCTAAATCTACCCTTGACAAATCACATTCCAAAAGAGGCTTTGTCAAGCCCTCTCCCTGGCAAGGGCGCACTTACTCACCACCTGCAAGCAGACGGTGGTATCCCTCCCGTTGGTCGGGCTCGTGCACTCTCCGATGGGGAGTTTCGCTCTCTGCGGAGAGCGACAGGAAATTCGGCAAACCTCATTCCCTGCACGAAAAACGCCGCTGCTGGCAGAAGTACAGCAGCGGCATTTTTCGTGATGACGCAGCATTGCCGATAGCGCTGGGGCGGATTCTCTATGCAGTTTTTTATAGGCTGCCAGCTCCGTAAGCCTTCGTCGTCAGCTTCAGGTACTCAACGCCTGCCAGCATGACAATACCAATGCCATGCGTATCGTTGAAGTTCCACATCAGCGTGCGATAATAGGCGCGGGAGAAGGAGAAACCTGATCCGCGGCACACGCCGTACAGGTTGCCGTCCCGGTCAATCGCCTGCTCGCACAAGCCCTTCCAGGCACGCTCGACGGCGCTGCGTACCTCATCCAGCACCGCCACATCATACCAGCCGTTACGCAGGCCGCGGGAGAAGGCGCAGATGAACATGGCCGTCGCCGAGGACTCCAGATAGGTACCGGGTTCATCAAGAATCTGATGCCACAATCCGGAGGCATCCTGCAGCTTCATGTACCCTGCGCTGAGCTCGCGGAAGAACAATAGCAATGCAGGCCGCTTCTCATGGCCGACCGGCAGCTTTTGCAGCAGCTCGCTGAGGGTGAACAGCACCCAGCCGTTGCCTCGGCTCCAGGGGATACGGTTGCTCTTTCCGTTTCGTAAACAGCGCATGTGGGACATGATCTGTTTGTCGGGCATAAAGAGGAGGTCCTTGTATTGAAGCAGCTGATTAGCGCAGGCGTTCATACCTTCCATACTACCGGTCAGCTCCGAATAGCGGCACAGAAAGGGGCCAGACATATACATATCGTCCGCCCAGATGGTATCGTCGCGGCGGCAATAAGCTCCTTCGGAGGTGCGGGGCTGTTCATGGAGCATATATTCCCCAATGGCATCAGCCAGCTTGCGGACAGCCGCGTCGCCGGGCTTGGCGCATTCCAGCATCATGGAGCCAAAGGAGCCGCAGTCGTCCAGCGCGTCAAGCCAGCAGATTTGCTGATTGACCCCCGGAAAGCCATACCTTGCCTGATCATAAAGCGCATACTCATGGATGGAGACGACCTGATCCGCATGGCTTGTCACATAGTCGTTCATGACCTCGCGGCTCAGGAAATGCCCCGCCTGCCACATGCCGTAGAGCGTAACGCCCAGCGGATAAGTCCAGCGGCCAAAGAGCTTGCTTTCCACATAGGGACGCAGAGCAACGCCGTCAAAGCCAGTGCGCCAGGTGATTGTCCCCTCCGCGCCCTCAACCAGCTGTCCCATGGCGCATGCGGTGAAGGCTGAAGTATCCGCGGTTTTCAGCGGGCCCATGATGAGATAAGGTGTCGTCCTTCCATGAATATGCACAGGAGGCTTCCTCCAAGCCCAGTCGCTGTCGCTCACCAGCGCGGCCACCGCCTGATAGGGGCCGACGGCCACAACATCATGCTGTGCTCCGGGGATAACCCGTCCGGGCTTACCGTCCACGATCAGGGTTACAGCGTCATGGGCGGCAAGGGGGACACGGACGCTTCCCTTGAGCCACGCCGCATATACGCCTGCCCCGACAAGGGACTTTTTCTCCGCGCGGGGAAGCCAGGTCAGCTCCGGCGGCATAAAGTCGCCAAAGAAGCTGCCCACGTCAATCTGCATCCGTTCATCCACCGGCTCCGTGTAGAGGATTCCTGCCTCCCCGTCATATTCCTTGTAGGGCAGTACATAATTACAGGGCTCCCACTGCGGCATGGCATTGGCGAAAGCGCAGCCAAAGCCGATCTCCGTCCGCTCGCAGCGCCATACGAAACGATTGTAGCCTGCCCTCAACGACACATCAATCCTGCATTTTTCATGGGTGCGTTCCTGATTGCCGTTGGATTGGAACACCCTTTCCTCATTCAACCACACCTGAACAGGACCGTCGCACTCCACCATGAAGCCGGAGCTCTTGGCCTGCGGACAGTATAGGTCGGCGGCGGCATAGACAATTTCGCCATTCTCTCCGCCGGGAAAACGCCGCGCAAAATCCAGCAGATATCGCGCCTTTCGATCCGCCTGAATGCCTGACTCATCAAAGGTGCGCCAGATAAAGGGCGTAACAGGATTTTCCCCCATAAATCGGGTTCCAAGCAGATCAATGATTCTCCCGGCATCGTCGCCATAGCTCCAGGCAGCGCTGTTGCGATCGTCAAAATAGTATCCCATGGTCAATTTCCTTTCTTTTCTGCAATGCTTTCGCGATAGGCGGAACGCTTGGCTTCAATGGCGCGGCTGCCGCCCGCGGAGAGATAGGCGGCCACGCAGCGATCCCATTCCTCATCGAAATTCTCAGCCGGGCACATGATGGTTCGTATGCGGAGTTCCCTTTCCTTCGCGGCCAGGATGTTAACCGTTTCCAGCGACGCGGGGATATATCCAGTTCGCGAAGCACCCGGCTTTGAATATAGCGTACCCAGGCGTTGTCCTCGCAGGAGTCATATTCCTCGGGCATGTTCTCCCGGTCATAGACCATGACGCGAAGCGTTTCCGTCTGTGCCGACGCGCTCCCATGCACAAGGAACGGCAGCGTCAGCAGGAGAAGGAGAAACGAGAGCAGGCACATCTTTCTCACAGGAAATACCTCAATCATTTTCTGTGACCGGGAATTATACCCGGTCGCTCAAACAGCGGAGCGCATATTAAGGTAACACCGCACAAATGAGGTGGTCGGCTGGCGGAAAAGACATCGCCCGACGCGCCGCCGAATTGTGCGGCGTTGCCTTAAGGCAATACCGCACAAATGAGTTGGTGCGATGGCGAATGCATTTTTTGTCAGATGCGATTGCAGAAATCGAAGGTTTACTGGAGGTAAATCGAGATTTCTGCAAGAAGCAGATGGCAGAAAAGGCATCGCCATCGCTGCCGACGAATTGTGCGGTAGTGCCTTAAATATCCGTGCGCTCGGCCTTTTCAAAGTCAAGAATCGTCTGATGACCGCCGGCATTGATCTCGATTGCGCCCGCGTCAAATTCCGTCTGAGCAAACTCGTTATCATAGCGCTTGTAGCCATGGATGCAGATGGTTTCTCCCCCGACGGTCAGGGGCCTGTTCCAGCCGAAGGTGATCTCACCCTGAGAGGGAGACTGGTAGATCAGGTTGTGCGTGTCGCCGCACACCTTTTTCCCGGCAAAGCCGTCCATGAACGCCTCAAAGCTGCCGTTTTCAGCCTTGGAGCCCATTTCAATGACCCACACGTTTGCGTGACCCTGCGCGATGTACTCATAATCGTCGGCACGGTCATATTTCTCCTGCCAGCTTTCGGCGTACAGCTCTTTGAACATGGCGGGATCCTTCTTTTCCCAGTAGCCGGGCAGCAGCGAATACACCGCCGCATACCCATCGCCTTTGCGGCCAAAGATCCAGCCCTCCTTCTCCACCACCTCGTCCATCTCATGCCTGGGGAAGTAGAGGTGGGAATAGAGGTAATCCACAAAGTCGGGTTCAACGCGGTACAGGCACAGCAGCACGTTTTCATGCTGCACGGCGCGGGGCAGGGTCAGGTTGCCGGCCCAGCAGTTGGGACGGTTGGAATACTCGGTGGAAGCGGGATTGGTTGTAAAGATGACTGCCTTGCCGCCCAGGGAGGCCGTCCAGGGATGCTGCTGATAGCCCATGCGGCCCTTGCGGAAATCCTGCGCGCAGCTGAGGATATAGTCCGGCGTACGGCGTGTGTAGATGTCCACCTGTGTCATGGCTGTGAAGTCGGGCGCATCCACGCAGGGCGCACCAGCCTCATCATGCAGCTTGTAGCGCTCATAGTAGGCGCGGACACGGTTAGTCATCCAGTTCCATGTGGGGAACACCTTCAGCGAGTTCTCAATGGTCAGGCGGTCGGAGTATGTCTGCTGGCCCCAGAAGAACATGATGTTGTCAAAGTCGGCGGGATCCACGCCATAATACTTGGCGTCCGCCACGTCGATGCTCATGCGCTCGCGGTTGGTTTGGATTCCCGTGGGAGCCGCTGCTGCCGCCAGGATAGCCTTGGGACAAACATAGCCGTTGGCAGCCAACATCACGGCGCAGTTGCTCATGGTGCCGGCGTATCCCTTATCAAACAGCAGCGCCATCACGGCGGAGCAATCCTCATAGTCGGGCTCGATGATAAAGCGGGTATAGACGCGGCCATGGGTGGTGGGCAAGTGCCCTTCAAAATGATTGACCGCCAGGTCAAACACCAGCATGTCAATCAGCATGCGGCAGCGGGTGCGGATATCCGCCTCGTCGGCATAGATCATCAGGTTGACCAGACCCAGCATGTCATCCATGTAGTATCCCTGAGTCAGCCATTCGCTGAAGCCGAAGCGTTCACGCCAGTTCAGCCAGCGGCGCAGGAAGGCGGTGGCATGGGCGTGATGCTCAGCGCCGGTCATGCCATTGTTGGGGAACACCACGTCAGGATACATCTGCCCCACCAGATATTCGGCGCTGTGATACAGGATTTGATGATTCTCGGTGAAGAAGCAGGCGTGCACATCGCCGGGCTCGTCCAGCCAATACTTGAAATGAATCAGACTCTGTTCAATCTTCTGTGCCTGCTCCTCATTCAGGCGCGTTCCGCGATGCTCGCGCAGCATACGGATCAGCGCGGGGATGGTGAAATCAGCGCAGTCCAGGCGGGCGTCGATGCGCGCAAGCGCCTTGTCAATGGCGAAGTTTCGAATAGGCGGCGTGTCGATCCCGGCCTTTTGCAGCTCCATCTTCGCCAGATCGTAATACAGGCCCAGGAAGCCGTTGAACGCGCCAAACGCGCCGGACATTTCCTCGGGCGTGGTTGCAGCCTGGACCTTTCCAAGCTCCACGACATGTTCCAGATACTTCAGGTTGTCCATGTGATTATTCCTCGCTTTCATGATATTCATCCGCCGTCTCGGCGGCTATGGTACTGTCTGCGGAGGGATGCTTCCGATACTCGCCGGGGGAGCATCCCATATACTGTTTGAACAGACGATACATGGTCTGCTCGCTGCCAATGCCGACCTGCTCGGCAATATCCCGCTGGGAGATGGTCGTATTCACCAGCAATTCCTTCATCTTTTCAAGGCGGATGCCGAGCAGATAGGCTGAAAAGGTTGTTCCCATCTCCGTCGATATGATCTTTCTGAGATAGGAATAGCTGATTCCCAGCGCGCTTGCCACATCCTCGGGCGTAAGAGACTCGGCATAGTGATCGCCGATGTAGCGGATAAACTTGTTCGTATAGCCGCTGCCGCCCTTGTGCGCCTTAGCCAACTGCCTGGAAAGCTGAACAAATTTGCCCTCCAGCCATGTCAGCATGTGCTCCAAGGTGTCAAAGCTGCTCAGATAACGGAACGGGGAATGCTCCGGTTCGTCAAACAAGGCGTTGAACTGCACGCCCTTGCGAAAGGCCGTCTGGATCAGCACGCCTAAGAGCTGGGACACGGCGAACTCCAGGTCGTCCATACCTGCGTCGCTCTCCAGCAGCTTTGCAAGCAGCTCCCTCAGGCGTTCATGAATCGCGTTTTCTCCCCGGTCAATCGACGAGACAATGCTCTGGATCTTTGCCTGCGGGAACGTAAAGGATCTTGACACGCCCATTCCGGGCGTATAAAGGATGGTGCACCCGACGCCGCGCACCAGCTTCCAGCGGATCGCGCGCTTGGCCTCGTTCAGCGCCTCGGCCACATGCTCCCGTCCGGAAAAGACGGAGGAGCAGGAAAAGCTGAGCGTGCAGGTGGTGAAAGCCTGCATAAGGGCTGACGATTTGTCCATCAGTGCCTGACGCGCCTGTTCGGAGGGGCTGTTCTGGAAACTGACGGCGGCGGCAATGGACCACTCATTGATCCGCACTGTGTAGGAGCTTTCCCCCTCCCCCAGAATACCTCGGAGAGAATAGCGCAGCAGATAATCCAGAAAGGGCGACAGCTTACGCGCCTCGACAATGTGCTGATGCGGCTCGTCAATATCGCAAAGTAGGAACACATAATGATCGAAGGATGCCAGATGAACCAGCATACTTTCGGTCAGCTTGTTGGAAGTGACGGCTTCATAGAGCTGAAGATCCATCTGCTGGATGGTTTCCTGCCCATCGCTGGCATGCCATTGCTCCGATACCTGAGTCAGGACGTTGGTGGCTTCCCTGGCCGTGTCGGTTGGGATCGACTGTTCCTGCAATTGACGTTCAAGGGTAGCCTGCAATTCGGCGATGGGACGGTTCATCTGCCGCGCAATCATGCGGAAGCTGATGACGATGACCATGATGAACACCGCCAGCACTATCAGCGCATACAGCGCCTGCTGCACCACGGTCATGATCACAATATCGCCCGACACCCATACCACATAGAGGAAATGCCTGCCCCGATAGGCGGAACAGATTTTTCCTCCGTCAACCCAGTGCTGGTAAGTCTCGTTGGGGGACGCGAGAAAGTCAATAGCCGCCTCAACCCGTGCGCCGACCGGCTGAGAGTTCATCGGCTGAGAACAGACCGTGCGTCCGTCGTGGGTGAGCACCATGAGCTCCTCCAGGCTGTCATTGTGTTCAAGCAAGGAGGCGTACAGCTTTTTGCAGTCCAGCAAGAGATAGACAGCGCCGTGAAAACCCACGTCCGACACGTCTAAACGCTGCCGGTAGATCAGGCATGAACGACTGATCTCCTGTCCGGGATATCCATCCACCTGAGCGATGGCAAATCCCTCGTCCCACGCTTCCTGCGCTGTTTCTTCCACAATATTGCGGATGGCCGGAACGTCTGCGCTGTATCGGGTACGGCTGGCTGTGTAGACCACGCCGCGATCCTCGTTCAGCACCCAGATGTCATACAGCGCGTCGTCGGTCAGCTTGATGGTGTTGAGGGTTTCCATATAGTTGATGCTGCGTAGTGCTTCCTCCGTGAAGGAGACAGTTTGACTCAGTTTGGCGGTCTCACGGCTTACGCGCAGCATGGATGCGTTGCTCTGAATGTTTTGCAGCGCAAGTTCCAGCCGCTGCTCTAATTGTCGTGCACCCGTATCGGCCAGGTGGGAGGTGTAGCCTGACAGGGAGACGATTTGGATCACCGTCAGGATCACGGAGAGCAGGAAGGTGATCACAATGGCAATGGCGAGATACTTTCTCGTTGCAATCTCAATGACCTTGGGCTGAACTGATTGCTTATGCCGGTTCCTCTTTGCCGTCATGCTGCGTCCTTCAACTTTCTTCCTGTCGTTGCTATCATTATACCGAAAAGCATATGTTTTTGAAAGGCACATACGGTCGATTTTTGTCAAGGATGATAGGAATAATCAGTATTGTTAGTGGAACAGTTGTCAGTTTTGTAGTATGTTATAGCCAGCAAGATGGAGCAAACGAGAAATAAGCTTCCATATCGCACATGGGCGCGCCGCAAAAATTGAGTGAAGTAAACGCGCCCTCAGAGCAAAGGAGGAACCCTCATGACTGGTCTGGCACACGCAAAGAAGAGACAATCCTGGCTTCACGGCTTAGCGATCAGCCTAAAGCGCGACTGGCGGCTGTATCTGATGATGATCCTGCCGGTTATCTTCTATATTATGTTCCGTTATACGCCCATGCATGGCATCGTGATCGCCTTCCAGAACTACAATCTGTTCAAGGGGATTGCCGGTAGTCAGTTTGTGGGCATGGCAAACTTTGAGTTTGTCTTTAAGATGAGAGACTTTTCTATTGCGCTGCAAAACACGCTGCTGCTGAACTTCCTGGATCTGATTGTCGGCTTTCCGGTACCCATTATTCTGTCTATCATGCTCAATGAGATCAAATCCACAGGTATTAAGCGCGTGTCGCAGACGCTATTGTATCTGCCCCATTTCCTGTCCTGGGTTATCATCGGCGGCATGGTACTGACGATCTTTGCCCCTACCACCGGCGTTGTCAACTCCACGCTGATGAAGATGAACCTTATTTCCAATAATATCCCCTTCCTGACCAACGGCGTTTACTGGCGCGTCACTTATGTGCTGGTGGGTGTGTGGCAGAGCATGGGCTGGGGAACCATCCTGTACATGGCGGCCATCACCGGCATCAACCAGGAGCTGTTTGAGGCCGCCAAGATCGACGGCGCTAACAAGATGCAGCAGATTTGGCATGTGACGCTTCCCGGCATCCGTTCCACCATCGTGGTTCTGCTGATCCTGAACGTGGGGCAGATGATGAATATCGGCTTCGACCGGCCCTTTGTGATCGGCAATACCATGGTGCAGGACTACTGCGACGTTATCTCGACCTTTGTGTACCGCGCAGGCATCAAAAACGCGCAGTTTGCCCGCGCAACAGCCATTGGTCTGTTTCAGTCGGTCGTCGGCCTTGTTATGATCACCACCGCCAACTTTGTCTCTCGCCGCCTTGGCGAGGAAGGCATCATGTAAGAAAGGAGGATGAGAATCATGACTACCGTGCAGACAAAGGTTCTCATGCCTGAAAAGAAAAAGAAGGTGACCCTCGCTCAGGTTATCCTGGTCACGATTATTATGCTGTTTGTGCTGATCTGCGTGCTGCCGATCATCAACGTAGCCAGCGTGTCCCTAAGCTCCAAATCCGCCATTCTACGGGCTCAATCGGCAAAAGTTTCTTCAGCCGGACACTGGTCTGCCTGATCAGCCAGACGATATTCCTAAGTATATTTCCAATTCCGGCTACACCTCTGGTCAATGACAGCCTGACTGCCAGCATCATGGGTGGACTTCTCGCCGGTACAGGCATCGGTATCTCCTTACGCTCCGGCGGCTCCAGTGGCGGCATGGATATCGTCGGTATGTTCTTTACCAAGAAATACAAAAATTTCAGCGTGGGAAAGGTATCTTTGACAGTCAATGCTGTTGTCTACGGCATCTGTGCAATCCTTTTTGGTATCCCGACAGCCGTATACAGCATTATCTATTCCGCTGTCAGTACTCTGATGACTGACAAAGCACATACGCAGAATATCAATACCGAAGTCGTGATCTATACAAAAGAAGAACCGGAAGCCATCCTTGATTACATCGTAAACGAATTTCACCGGGATGCAACCTGGTGGGAGGCGCGTGGTGGTTATACCGAAGAAACAACTTATATGATCGTTACGATCCTTTCCAAATATGAATGTGTTCATCTCCGCCGCGGACTGAAAAACATCGATGAACACGCCTTTGTTGTCGTAAAAGAAGGTATGCATATTGGCGGAAAATACGAAAAGCATTTATAAAACCTGCATAAAACCTGTAATTTTCAGCATTTTTTTGCATATATAAATTGCATTTTTCAAAACACAATGGTATATTTATTCAGAAAAGAATGAAAGGAAGTAATGAAAATGAAACTTAAAAAATTTTTAGCAATTACGATGTCCGCAGCTCTGGCTATGGCTTCTCTGACAGCCTGC
>OKRY01003560.1_pt1 | contig 11383 bp, 11 predicted proteins | sample 1601121 | NCBI WGS metagenome assembly OKRY01 (sample SAMEA3541546, study PRJEB24748) | human gut metagenome | biome: human gut; feature: human-associated habitat; material: faeces | place: China | collected 2012
ACTTCGCTGATGCCAAGACCGGCACGGTGTCTCGTTCCCAATTCCTTACTTACTGCCAGATTGTTAGACAGTGGCAGATAACACGTCGCTGACACAATCCGGTTATCGCGTAAAATCACTGCTCCATCATGAAGCGGTGTATTATGCTCAAAAATATTTACTAATAACTGACTGCTGATTTTTGCACCAATCGGAATTCCGGTTCTCTCATACTCGCGGCACTGGATTTCTTTCTCCACAACAATCAATGCGCCCGTTTTCACACGTGCCATATCATAAACAGCCTTTATCACGGCTTCAATGCTTTCTGCCGAATATCTCTCATTTTTCGACTTTTGATTATCAAAGGTCAGTGAGCTTAAAATCTTTTTTCTTCCAAGCTGCTCCAGAGCATTTCTAAGTTCCGGCTGAAAAATGACAACAAGTGCCATAATTCCGACTACCATCGCATTCTGGAATACCCAGAGCACAACATTCATTTCCAACACAAGTGCCACTAAGAAAATAATTCCAAGAATCACCATACCTTTTAGCAAAACCCATGCTCTCGTATCTTTTATCCACAAAATAATGTGATAAAAGGCAAAGGCTATGATGGCAATTTCAAGTACATCTGTAATCGTAAAGTCGGGAATCGTAAGCCACGCCACATAATCCCTAAAAAAACTAATGATTGTGTTCATCCGCCACACGCTCCAATCTATTCAAAATTATTAAAATCATTTTCCAATTCTTTCTCCAATTCACTTCTTAAATCCTGATTTTCATCATCCTCGTCCGGGACAATTCTTGTCACTGTCTTATCAACGGCGGCAACTTTAATCTTCGGAACTGCTGTCACATAATAATAATATTCATCATCTTCAAACTGTAGCTTACGTGTTCCATGGTAATCCAGTGTCAATCGAAAAAACTGTATCATGTAAGCAACCAGCATACAGACGACAATAGATACAACCATCGGCAGTAAATCCACATTTAACTCTAAAAAAATATTAGCAAAAAGCAAAATGGATAAGTTTAATATGGCTCCTACCAAAATTGCTATCTGCGAAGCATACTGTATCTTACTTCTCCGAATCAGATACACACAAATAAATGTCAGCACAAATGCCGCTAACAATGTGTACAAAAGTAAATTTCCCCGCAAATAATCCAAAAGATACTTCAGCGGTTCAAAAAAAGTACTCTCCTGCGTCATACGTGATGCCGCCAGCGCATATTCCTGCACACCACACAGTACAAAATAAAAGAATACGCTGGATATCAATGCCGGAATCATCACCGGCGAAAAGAACAAGCCGCCCACAATCGGAACCAAATAGCTAATCTGAAGGACACTCAGCACCGGAACCGATGCCAGCACTACACTCTGGCGATTCGCAAGCCGTCCAAACAACAAATAGTAAATCAGTAAAATCAGTAAAATGGCAACTGCAATCAGTTCAGAAACCTGAAACACTTCAATTTCCGTCACGAGGAAAACACACAGAGGCGATGCCATATCCGGTGTAACCGCACAAATCACGGCAAGAAGAAGCACAATCCAGTGATTGGCAAGAAACGCCTGATAATTCAACTGACTGGTGATAATCATCAAAGTTATAATCATTAAAACAGCCTTTCCAAAGCACCTCAAAATCCGGTAATGCTTTTCGAAAAACCCCTTTAACCTGCTTTTCAGGGTAAGCAAAGCCATCATCATAACGTTTCCTCCTCTCCCTCTTTTTCATATAGTTCCTCTAATTCCATCAACGTAACATAATATTCTTTTACTCTTGCACGCGATTCATCATACGCACGCCCGGCAATTCTGGCAGTAAAAATCACAAAAAGAATCTCCGCCGCCACAAATACAATACCGCCATAAATAAGTATCGTCCGGTAAGGAAGCTCCCAGACATGCTGCATAACGTAATCCATGTGGTATAAAACTGATAAAAGAATACCCAAAACAAAAGCAACGAATACTGCCAATATTGTCTTCAATATCTGCATACGCACATAATCCATCCGCCAATAGTGGGTTCGCTTCAAATCAGAGCTGCCTATTCCTTTTTCATAATCCGCCAATCGTATCATTTTACGAATTCTTTCTTCACTTAGCAAATAAACACCTCCTGATTCATATTTTATCACAAAAAATAGTGATAGAAAAGTGTCATTTTAATGGAAAAACAAAAAAACAAGGAAGCCGCAAAGGTTTCCCTGTTTTTCGTTTTTATTTCATCTTTTTCGCGTTTAAAGGTCAAAATGTTTTGTATTTTCAGCCAATTCTTCTGACAGTTTGCGAAGTTCTCCGGTCGCTTTATTGCACACCGAAAGAATTTCATTAAACTCAAGCATGGATGCTGAGGTTTCTTCCGTGCTGGCTGCATTTTCTTCTGCAATTGCTGCCAATCCATCAACAATTGATGTAACCTTATTTTTCTTATCTTCTAGAGCTTCTGCCTGCTTACGAATCTGCACAATGGCATCTGCCACTGTGCCAATCTCATTATGTAACAGATTGAACATCTGGCTTGTTTCCGAAAGCTTGTCATTTTGAACACTAATCTTATCCATTACCTTACTCATCGTCTGAACGCTTGTATCAGAATTCACCAAAAGTGTATCCACAATTTCAACAATCTTTTCTGCCGACTGGCGGGACTGCTCAGAAAGGGCACGAATTTCATCTGCCACAACAGCAAATCCTTTACCGTGTTCACCTGCTCTCGCCGCCTCGATACTCGCATTTAAGGACAATAGATTCGTCTGAGCAGCAATATCCGTAATCAATTCAGTTGCTTCTTTAATCTGTTTTGCCGACTGGTTCGTTAAATCGGTCTGCTTCTGTACTTCAATAACTGACTGCTTCGTCTGCTCACTAATCGCATTTAATTCTTCCAGATTACTGCCGGCGGTCTCATTATATTCTTCCATCTTCTCAGAACTAGCATGAAGGTTCTCCACATTTGCCGAAGTCTCCTCCAACGCCTGTCCCATCTCAGCAACCTGCTGGTTCGCACTCATCGTTTCATCCGCCTGGCTGGTCGCACCGGAAGCAATTTCCTCAACTGCCGTATTTACACTGTCAACCGAATCCGTAATATTCGCAAAGGATTCCGCAAACTGATTTGAAAAACCATCCAGTGCTTTCGCAGAAGATGTAATGTTTGTAAGAATCTCGCGGAGCGAATGAATCAAACTCTGAATCGCTCTTGCAATATCACCAACCTCGTCGCCTCGTTCCAAAAGTACCGGCTTCATCTCAAACTGAAGGGCACCTTTTGCCACATTACCAAGATTTGACACGGCACCATCAATACTCTTTACAATACGTTTCACCATAAAAAGTACAATAATAAATGCCGCCAAAAAAATTGTCAACATAACAACCGCCATTGATATAATGGTATTTCTAAGGCTCTGTGTTACATGATTCTGTGTACGTCCACAAAATACACTACCGGCAAACTCTTTCGTACCCGGCTGGTAGAGTGGTACATAATAGCCATAATAATCTGTTCCCAGCACATCTACATTTGTTGCAAAATACTCTTCACCTTTTTTCAAGGTATCATAAACCTCGGATGACATTTTTGTATTAATTTCACGTTTTCCGGATTCATCTTTTAATGTTGTCACTTCTCTGACATCACCAAAAAACAATGATACTTCAACTTCCTGCTCATTTTTTAGCTGGTCGACCAGTTTATAATTTCCACTCAACATCGTATTGCCCTTATAGAGATTATCCCCCTTCATGACAAACTTTTCATTCCCCGCTGTTGCCAAATATGTCTGTCGTAAGCTTCTGGCAATACCGCTTATTTCTCGTTTTACTAAATCTTCAGATAAATTACTTTGTTTATATGCACTCAGCAAAATTCCGGCAATCGTTATCAGAAAAATCGGAATAACCACCGTCAGACTTAATTTTAACGCAAGACGTGCACCTTTTTTTTGATTCACAAGAAATTCCCCCTTTTAATAAAATAAAACTATAATATATAAATATTATGCTATATTATTATAACATCTTTCTCCTTTTGGTACAAGAGATAAGTTGTTGTTTGTGGTAAGTGTTCGTTGGCTCTTTTTTTGCTTTCCGTAATTTCGTAGAAAAGCTTTGCGTCTCGTGGGCACTTTCGTTTAACAAACGCGTAAGGGTATGGGCATGCAAAATACGCAAGCCTCATACCCACGTGTTTGTACCCACGAGTCACAAAGCTTTTTTACGAAATTACTGGAATTCAAAGCAACTGACAACGAACATTTGTCACAAGCCAACCATCCATCCCCCACAATTGGTCTATAGCAAAAGTTTTCCTACATTATCTAAAAGGATGATTTTTTTCAGCACACCACAATCGGCAGGGAAAAGTTTTGAGTGGAATGCGTTATATGTGCGTGGGTATCTGATATGCGTATTGTGCATATCGATACCCCTACGCACATATCAGCGGGAGCGGCGCATGACACTCAAACTTTTCCCTGCCGACTGTGAAGTCCTGAAAAACTCTCCTCCTAAATAATGTAGGAAAACGTCTCTCTCTCATGATACTGCCGCACCAATTCAGCGAGTGTAACTCTCTCAAGCACATCATCTACAGCATTATCCACTTCCTGACCCAAATCGCGAACCAGTGCATTCATCGTGCGGTTGTTTTCACTTTCTCTGTAGCCATCCAAATCCACGGCATTTCGCTGTCCCTCAATAGCACCGACCACATCTTTAGCGGTACATCGTCTGGTTTCTTCCGGAAGATAATAGCCGCCCTTGCTGCCGCGAATCACGCGCACAATCCCGGCGTGACGCAATTTAGAAGCCACCTGTTCCATATATTTCTCTGACAAATCGTATTCCTTAGCCACCTGTTTGACCGTCACCGTACTGCCATCATGCAGTGCAAGGTCAATCAGAAAAAATAATGCATACTGACCCTTTCTCGTAATATACATAACAACCCCTCTTTCCTAATTTCTATCCTGCTCCAAAGAAGCAATTGCCACGGCACCATCGGATGCTCGGTAGCGCGGGGCTGGACGGTGGGCTTTTTGCAGTTCAGACCGGCGGCATCCTTGAGGTACTCGGCCTCGAAGCGCTGGGCGACTTCCTTCATGGAAGTACCCTCTTCCTGGCCCTTCTTGATGAGCTTGTCATCGATGTCGGTGATGTTGGAGACATAGATGACCTTGTTGCCGCGGTACTCAAGGTAACGGCGCAGGGTATCGAAGACGATGAGCGGGCGGGCGTTGCCGATGTGGATATAGTTGTAGACGGTGGGGCCGCAGACGTAGATGCGGTACTCGCCCGGCACCTGCGGCACGAACTCTTCCTTCTGGCGGGTCAGGGTGTTGAAGATCTGCATAGTTGAATACTCCTTTTTGTGGGACAGACCGAAGCCGTGATCATAAACCTCTCAGTCTCGCTTTCGCTCGACAGCTCCCCTATCGAGGGGAGCCCTTGGCAAAGAGGGCCAGCTCCTGCGAGCCTGCCCGAAAAAGCAAAACGCCTCCAACACCATGCCAAAAGCACAGCATCGAAGGCGGTCTTTTCTCAAAATCGCGGTTCCACTCCGGTTTGTCGCTCAAAGCCGATAACGGCGGCCATCCGCACTGCGATACTCAGCTTCCCGCAGCGTGCTGTCCGGGCGCACTTCACGCAGCGGTCTGCAAACAGGCTTCCAGCCAACGGCCCGTTCTCTCTGCCCAGACGATGCAGCGCTACTCTGCCCGGATAAACGCATTTATCCTTTTACAAACTTATTATAATAGCCGCCGGGGCGTAAGTCAAGCGTTTGACTCCCCTGCCCGGCTTGTGCTACACTGGGCAAAAATGCAGCCCGGAGGTTTTATCATGCAGCTTATCACCGAACGTCTTTTTCTCATCCCCCTGCAGCCCGATGGGATTCGCGCCCTTCTGGCCCGCACCACCGACCCGGAGCTCATCCAGCCCTACACCGATATGCTGGACCTTTCCCTCGCCCACCCCGAGCAGTGGGTCTGGTACACCGCATGGGGGCTTTACCAGAACGATTCCGGCGACTGGGTAGGCGACCTCTGCTTCAAGGGCCTGCCTGAAAACGGCCAGCCGGAAATTGGCTACGGCCTTCTGCCGGAATATGAACATCAGGGCTACGCCACCGAGGCTGTCCGCGCCGCCTGCCGCTGGGCCTTCGAACAGCCCGGCGTCACCGCCGTCGAGGCCGAGACTGGCCCCGATCATGCCGCCTCGCAGGCGGTGCTGCACCGGGTGGGCTTTGTTCCGACCGGGACTGTGGGCGCGGAAGGGCCGAGGTTTATTCTGCGCCAAAAGCCTTGACTCCATCGCCAAATCAGCGCTTTCCCCTTTACATCTCCCTCAACTTGTGCCATAATTTATTCTAATATAGCAGTTTGCGTTTTCAATGGTCTGGCAACATCCGCAAACTGCATATCGCAAATATGCTGTTACCCATAGGCATATCTGTGAAACTTGCGATTAAGGGAAGCTGCTCTCGGCGCGGCGATTCGGCGGCGCGGGGCAGCAAGAGAGGGGTAATCTGCTATGAGCAAGATCATCATTCCGGAAAACTACACGCCCGCGCTGAACCTGTACGACACCCAGCGCGCCATCGGCACCGTGAAGCGGCTGTTTGCTGACACCCTGTGCGCCACGCTGAGTCTCTACCGCGTGTCGGCACCGCTCTTCGTCGAGGCTTCTACCGGCCTGAACGACGATTTGAACGGCGTCGAGCGGAAGGTCACCTTCGACACCAAGGACAGCGGCATCGAGGTGCAGGTCGTTCAGTCGCTGGCCAAGTGGAAGCGCAAGGCCCTGAAGGACTACGGTTTCCGCGTGGGCAAGGGCCTCTACTGCGACATGAACGCTATCCGCCGCGACGAGGACATGGACAACCTCCACTCCATCTATGTGGACCAGTGGGACTGGGAGAAGGTCATCCGTGAGGAAGACCGGAACGAGACGTATCTGAAGAACGTCGTGCGCTCCATCGTGTCGGCGGTCTGTGCCACCGAGATGAACCTGCACGCCATGTTCCCCCAGCTGCAGGATCTGCCGCTCCACACCCCCAACGTCACCTTCATCACCACCCAGGAGCTGGAGGATAAGTACCCCGGCCTGACCCCGAAGGAGCGGGAGAATGCCATCGTCAAGGAGAATGGCACCACCTTCCTGATGAAGATCGGCGCTCCCCTCAAGAGCGGCAAGCCCCACGATGGCCGCGCCCCCGACTACGACGACTGGGATCTGAACGGCGACCTGCTGTTCTGGAACGAGCCGCTGCAGTGCAGCTACGAGCTGAGCAGCATGGGCATCCGCGTCAGCCCCGAGAGCATGGACCGCCAGCTCACCGCCGCCGGCTGCGACGACCGCCGCGAGCTGCCCTTCCACAAGGCTGTGCTGAACGGCGAGCTGCCCTACACCATCGGCGGCGGCATCGGCCAGAGCCGTCTGTGCATGTTGCTGCTGGGCAGCGCCCACATCGGTGAGGTGCAGGCAAGCGTCTGGGACAACGCCACCCGCCAAGCCTGCAAGAAGGCAGGCATCCCGCTGCTGTAAGACTGTATACAAAAAGGACTGATGCATCCGCAGCAGTCCTTTTTCTTATGTCCTGAATTCCAGACCCACCTTGCTTTTTCTCCCGTTTCCGCCCAGCCACCAGAGCAGGAAGGCGTACAGCAAGTTCGTGACGAGGATGATGGTAAACCACATCAGCGTCTCCTGAATGGTCTGGTCGTATACCCGCATAAAGGGGTAGGGGCCGTCGATGGCTCCTGTAATATTGCCGTGCAAATCATACAGACCGTATAGGATCGTCGGTACCAGCGCCCACCAGACCTGCCGCAGCGGCAGGCGGGGCAGACGCTCGAAGAGCACCAGCGACAGAATCGCCAGCACCGGGTTGAGGAAATGGTGGTAGAGCATCGAGCCCGTGAAAAGCATGATGTACCAGCCGTTGCCGTCCTCGTACATGGGGGCGAGGATGATGACCACCGTTAAAAGGGTCATGGCGAGGCAGCTGGTGGAGATGAACTTGAGCCGCTTGAGCCAGAGGGGCAGCTCCCGCCCGGTGAAGATGCAGCCCAGCTGCCACAGACCCACCAGCAGACAGACCGCACCGTTGAAGATGTTGGACAGCTCGGTGTACATCGTAAACATGATGGTCCCGCCCATGGCCCAGCTCATGGGGACGGCGATGGTCTCGAAGTACACGATAAGGAAATTCATTGCCGCCGAGGCCAGCTTCCGCAGGGCAGTCAGGATGTTTTTCAGCACCGTTTCACTCTCCCATCTGTAATTTTTTGTTGGAATATCAAAGAAACGAGCGGAAAAACCGCTCGTTTCTTTTGTACACCCGGACGGGCGCTTATTTTGCCGTATTGATGAAGCTGCGGTTATCCCACAGGTACTTGATGCCGGAAATCGCAGTGACAGCGGCCACGACCCAGCACAGCACGGAGGCGATGTCTGCACACTGCTGGCCCAGCACATTGCCGGTCAGGGAGACCGTGAAGTAGTAGAAGATGATGGTCAGCATCTGGAGTACGGTCTTCACCTTGCCCCACATGTTGGCAGCGATGACCTTGCCGTCCTTTGCACCGGCGGCCACCATGCGGAGGCCGGAGACGGCGAACTCGCGGGCCAGAATGATGCAGAGCACCACAGGACTGCACACGCCGTCCCGCATCATGTAGATGAAGGCTACCGTCGTCAGCAGTTTGTCGGCCAGCGGGTCGGCGAACTTGCCGAAGTCGGTGACCATGTTCCACTTGCGGGCCAGATGGCCGTCGAGGAAGTCGGTGAAGCTGGCCACGGCGAAGATGAGGCCGGCGATGAGGTAGTACCGCGGGTTGTAGCTCGGCGTGATATACTGGCCGAGCGAGACGAAGATCATAAACACCGGCACCAGCAGGATGCGGGTCAGAGTGAGTTTATTGGGCAGATTCATACAAAATTATCCTCCAATCTGTTATTTTGCGACAGTACCATACAAATCGTAAAGGTCGCTGTCGTCCACCAGCACATCATAGAACTCGCCGGGGTAGAGCGGCTCTTCGCTGGACACGCAGACGTTGCCGTCCACTTCGGGGGCATCGGCAGCGGTGCGGCAGAGGTAGAGGCCGCTCTCGTCGTCCACACCGTCGCAGAGGACGCGGACAGTCTGGCCCACCTTTGCGGCCTGCTTCTGGGCCATGATGCCGGTCTGGATCTGCATCACCAGCTCAGCGCGCTTGTCCTTGACTTCCTGATCGATCTGGCCGTCCATCTTGGCGGCAACGGTGTTCTCCTCAGCGGAGTAGGCAAAGCAGCCCAGACGGTCGAACTGCACTTCCTTCACGAAGTTGCACAGGTCCTCGAACTGCTCTTCCGTCTCACCCGGGAAGCCCGCAATGAGGGTAGTGCGGAGGGTGATGTTCGGGATCTCACGGCGCAGCTTGCCGATGACATCCAGCAGCTCGGCGCGGTTGGAGCGGCGGTTCATGTTTTTCAGGATCGTGTCGTTGCAGTGCTGGATGGGCAGATCGAGATAAGGCAGGACCTTCTCGTTCCGCTTCATGGCGGCGATGAAGTCGTCGGTGATGCGCTCCGGGTAAGCGTACATGATGCGGATCCACTCGAGGCCTGGGATCTTGTTCAGCTTGTCCAGCAGCTCACAGATGCTGCCCGGCTTGCCCCAGTCCTCACCGTAGGCGGTAGGGTCCTGGGCCACGATGATGAGCTCCTTGACGCCCTCACCGGCCAGCCAGCGGGCCTCGGCCACACAGTCGGCCATCTCGCGGCTGCGCAGCGGGCCGCGGATGCCGGGGATCGCGCAGTAGTGGCAGCGATTGTTGCAGCCCTCGGCGATTTTTAAGTACGCATAGTGGGCAGGCGTGCCGATGACGCGCTTGCCGCCCAGAGGAAAGTCCTTCTTGAGGCCGTAGCTCTCCAGATGTTCTTCACCGTTGAACAGACGGGCCACGATAGAGTCGATGGCCTTGTTGGAGGCACAGCCGACCACGGCGTCCACCTCGGGGATCTCTTCTTCGATCTGGCTGCGGTAGCGCTCGGCCAGACAGCCGGTGACGACCACCTTCAGGTTGGGATTCGCCTGCTTGTAGGAGCAGGCCTCAAGGATGTTCTCGATGGCCTCGGTCTTGGCGCTCTCGATGAATCCGCAGGTGTTGACGAGGATGACGTCCGCTTCTGCGAGGTCAGCCACCGTCTCGTGGCCCGCCGACAGCAGGATATGGACCATCACGTCCAAATCGACCTGATTCTTCGGGCAGCCAAGGGAAATACACGCAATTTTCATATGGGGTAATACTCTCTTTCTCTCTTGAGGGTCAATTTAACGATATAATTTTGAATGACTTTCGCCATAAGCAGAAACTTAAAATCTGCCGCAAAGCGGCGCTTTTCTGGTTCTCTTTTGGTGCGCAAAAGAGAACTAACCGTCCTCTTCCACTCGCCGAATCGCTTCTTTAATAACCGGATATGCAAACCCCCGCCGGGCCAGCGCAGCCACCACAAGGTCTTTCCGCCCTGCGGCCAGCTTGCCACGGTACCGCCCTTCCACGAGGGCGGCAGCGGCTTCCAGCTCCGGGTCTCCGCCCGCTTCGTCCGGGGCGTAGGCCTCTTCCAGCGCAGCAGAGATCTGCTGTGCGTCCAGCCCCTTCTGCCGCAGATCCTGCGCGGCAGCGCGGCGGCTCTTGCGGGCGGCCAGCAGGCCGTGCGCCCGGGTCCGGGCGTAGCGCTCGTCGTCCACATACTGCCGCTCCACCATCTCCGCCACCACAGCGGCGGCGGTGGGCTGGGTAAACTTCCGCCCCAAGCGCTCATAGAGCTGCCCGGAGGAAAGCTCCTGCCCGGCCAGAAGCTCCATGGCCCGGGCGCGGGCCTTGGCGGCGTCGGTGGACTTTTCTTCTTCGGCCAGCGGACGGCCTCTCCTCGAAAAGGACATTTAGTCCTCCACCATGATGTCCAGCTCGCTCTCGCTGCTGCGGGCCGGGGCCTTGACGACAGGCTCCTTGGAGGCAGAAGCGGTCTCGCCGCCCTCTTCCTTCTCTGCCGCAGCGGCAGCAGCTTTGCCCGCCGGGCGGCGGGTGGCGTAGAGCTTGTCCGCGTTGGCGCGGATCTGACCCTCGATGTCGTTGGCGATCTCGGGGTTGTCCTTGAGGAACTGCTTGGCGTTGTCACGGCCCTGACCCAGACGGATGTCGCCATAGTTGAACCATGCGCCGCTCTTCTGGACGATGCCCAGCTTGACACCCACGTCGATGAGCTCGCTCATCTTGGAGATGCCCTCACCGAACATGATGTCAAATTCAGCCTCACGGAACGGAGGAGCCACCTTGTTCTTGACGATCTTGGCGCGGGTGTGGTTGCCGATGAACTGGCCGGAAGAGTCCT
>OKRY01003566.1_pt1 | contig 11378 bp, 10 predicted proteins | sample 1601121 | NCBI WGS metagenome assembly OKRY01 (sample SAMEA3541546, study PRJEB24748) | human gut metagenome | biome: human gut; feature: human-associated habitat; material: faeces | place: China | collected 2012
AAGAGATAGGTTGTCTGGGCAATGTAACCTACCCGCTGGTAGAGGCTCTGACGGTTCATTCTGCTGCATATAAGGTTCAGTCTCCACTCGAAGCTTCTCCAGTCTGGCACCCAGATATTTGGTTCCGATTCCTGCTTTTGTAAACAGATAAAATCCAACTCCGACCACCGGGACAAGGAACACAAACAGGATCCACGTCATCTTAAACGCCGGATTCCCTTTTTCATTGAAAATATAAATCGCTGTGATAAAAGAAAGAAGCGATATCACTCCGTTCATATAGGTACTGTAATTTCCCAGATATGTAAAAGTGAGAACCATAATACCAATCTGAAGAAGAATCAGCAGAAGAATAATCGCGGTATGGCTGTACACTGCACCAAATACTTTTGTCTTGGCACGTTCTTTGACTGTCTTACTGGTATCATGGTATTTTGTAATTTCTCTCATGCGCGGTCTTCCTCTCTTTAGATACTATTTTATATCGTAACACAATTTTTATTCTTTCACAACATTCCAGCTGCTTATAATCGTACAACACTTCCTTATTTTTGTTATTTTTCTGGTTCTTTTATAAATATTTTACTTTCCCTTTTCAAATAAAAGTATTACAATAAAATTATTCATGTATACTATATTTCATGACGAACTATCTCATCTGCCATATCTCTGACAGGACGAGATCAAGAAAGGAGCAGCAACATGGCTAAAAATTTTGGTAAAATCCTGCTCGGACTGACTGCCGCAGGCGCAGCTGGTGCCGGTGCATTAGATAGCGCATTACGTCGTTTCAAGAGAAACTGTGCGAAGGCTGGTATCCAGCAGGTTTAGTGCACGATGCTCATTGTATGGATAATACTTTGCAGTTGAAACTGGCATTGATGGAAGGACCGGATTTTCCGGTTGCGTTAGGGGTGATCCGTGATGTGGAAGCGCCTACTTATGATGACGCCGTTAATGCACAGATTGAAGAAGTGGCCGCAAAGAAAAAATATCATAATTTCCAGGAATTACTGATGACAAATGATATTTGGGAAGTGAAATAATATTTTCATTTTCCCTGTAGGAACCGGATCTACAGAGTTGTTCTAAAAATTAAATGGTTAGTAATAGGCAGTGAATAATTGCCGGTTACTAACCATTTAATTTAGAATTTTAGTGTGTAAGAGAACACACCTGAAACTGTCCTTATAGTTTGAGCTTTAGAGTTTCTCGCCGAATGATAAATCACCGGCATCCCCTAACCCCGGAACAATGTATTTGTGCTCGTCCAAGACAGGGTCTATGGCGGCACACCATAATGTGACATCATCGCCGGGAAAAAGTTCTGCCATATGCGCTACCCCTTGTTGGCTGGCAATGACACAGGCCATCTGCAATTTAGCTGGTTTGCCTTTGGTAAGGAACGCTTTCCAGGCAAGTTCCATGCTTTCACCGGTGGCAAGCATGGGATCAACGAGAAGCAAGGTTCTGTCATTCAATGAAGGAGCGGCGATGTATTCAATGTGTACATCTACAATACGGTGTTCATCATCTTTGTAAAAACGGAATGCGGAAACGAAAGCGTTGTCGGCATGGTCGAACATGTTCAGAAAACCGGTGTGCAGCGGCAGTCCGGCACGGAATACCGTTGCGATCACTATTTTGTCATCGTGTGTGCTGGCCGTGGCAGTTCCCAAGGGTGTCTGTACTTGCTTTACGGAATAGGTTAGTGCTTTACTCATCTCGTATGCCATGATTTCTCCTATTCTTTCAATATTTCTGCGGAAACGCATACGATCATTTTGAACATGTACATCGCGCAATTCCGCTACATATTGGTTTAGGAGAGAATTGCCTTCACTGAGATTGATGATTTTCATATCTATGCTTTTGTTATATTGTTGACTTTGACCTGCAAAGAAACAAATAATTTCTAGATTTGTAAAGTACGAATTGCATTTTTGTTACACAAATATAAATATTTGATTATTACGGAAATTTTTCTCTAATAACTTCTTTTTTTTAAAATAAAGCACTAATTTTGTAGCGCCTTAGACAAGGGGGTGTTGAAAAACATCTTCTTTCAGAAAATAAAGAGTAAAAATAACATTATACAATAACCAAATTAAATCATTTAAAAATGGCAAATTTAGATTTAAGCAAGTACGGTATTACCGACGTGAAGGAAGTTCTCCACAATCCTTCTTATGATGTGCTTTTCGCTGAAGAAACTAAACCGGGATTGGAAGGTTTCGAAAAAGGACAGGTTACTGAACTGGGTGCTGTAAACGTAATGACTGGTGTTTACACAGGTCGTTCTCCTAAAGATAAATTCTTCGTTAAGAATGAAGCTTCTGAAAATTCAGTATGGTGGACTTCTGACGAATATAAAAACGATAACAAACCTTGTACTGAAGAAGCTTGGGCTGACTTGAAGTCTAAAGCTGTAAAACAATTGAGCGGCAAGCGTTTGTTCGTTGTTGATACATTCTGCGGTGCTAATGCTGCAACTCGTATGAAAGTACGTTTCATCATGGAAGTAGCTTGGCAGGCTCATTTCGTAACTAACATGTTCATTCGCCCGACTGCTGAAGAACTTGCTAACTACGGAGAACCTGATTTCGTATGTTTCAACGCTTCTAAAGCAAAAGTTGACAACTACAAAGAACTGGGCTTGAACTCTGAAACTGCTACAGTATTCAACCTGAAGACTAAAGAACAAGTAATCCTGAATACTTGGTACGGTGGTGAAATGAAGAAAGGTATGTTCTCTATCATGAACTACATGAACCCGCTTCGTGGTATCGCTTCTATGCACTGCTCTGCTAACACTGATATGGAAGGAACTAGCTCTGCTATCTTCTTCGGATTGTCTGGTACAGGTAAGACTACTTTGTCTACTGACCCGAAACGTAAATTGATCGGTGACGACGAACACGGATGGGATAACGAAGGTGTATTCAACTACGAAGGTGGTTGCTACGCTAAGGTTATCAACTTGGATAAAGAAAGCGAACCAGATATCTACAATGCTATCAAACGTGACGCTTTACTTGAAAACGTAACTGTTGACGCTAACGGTAAGATTGATTTCACTGACAAGAGCGTGACTGAAAACACTCGTGTTTCTTATCCTATCTATCACATCGAAAACATCGTTAAACCGGTTTCTAAAGGTCCTCACGCAAAACAAGTTATCTTCTTGTCGGCTGATGCGTTCGGTGTATTGCCTCCAGTATCTATCCTGAACCCGGAACAGGCTCAATACTACTTCTTGTCTGGATTTACAGCTAAATTGGCTGGTACGGAACGTGGTATCACTGAACCGACTCCGACATTCTCGGCTTGTTTCGGTGCTGCTTTCTTGTCATTGCACCCAACTAAATATGCAGAAGAACTGGTTAAGAAGATGGAGATGACTGGTGCTAAAGCATACTTGGTTAACACTGGATGGAATGGTTCTGGTAAACGTATCTCTATCAAAGATACTCGTGGTATTATCGACGCTATCCTTGACGGTTCTATCGACAAAGCTCCTACTAAGGTTATTCCTTTCTTCGACTTTGTTGTTCCTACAGAACTTCCGGGTGTTGATCCGAAGATCCTTGACCCACGCGACACTTACGAATGTGCTTGCCAATGGGAAGAAAAAGCTAAAGATTTGGCTGGACGTTTCATCAAGAACTTCGCTAAATTTACTGGTAACGAAGCTGGTAAGGCTTTGGTTGCTGCTGGTCCGAAACTCTAATTGGAGAATCAGATATAATATGGAAGGCGGTTCGATTTCGAACCGCCTTTTTTATTGCTATACTGTGTCTTTCTATGAAAAGGAATACTGTCTGTTTAGTTTTTTTTCCTATATTTGTCAAAACGAGACTATTTACTTTTAAAGACAGCTATGACGTATCTGGATACAGACAAACAGACCTATGCGGATTTAAGCATAACGGAGACTGCAAACAATGAGCAGTTTCTTTTCTCTTTGTTTTCTAAAACAGAGACGAAAGAAGGAAAATCATTGATGATGAACTGGGTTATGTATCCGCTAAGTGATTTGGATATGATCCGCAAAAGGCAGGAGGCTGTTGCGTGGGATGCTTTACCTGAACTTCTTTTGAATGAAGAAGAACTGGATTTTATTGAATATTATCTGGCTTATCGCGACCAGATCAGGGAAGCACACGTCTTACTGTCATGTGCTACTGTCATAGATCGCCTGTTGAGATATGATTCAACCCGTTATGTTATTTGTCGGGGAGTGAAATTGGTAATACATTTGCTGCATTGTTTGGAGAGGTGGGCGAAAGAATTGGATGAGGATGCCCCACAATTGATGAAGGAGTCAGCCCGTATGGTGAATGATATTTTGTCCGGAAGTGAATTAGGTGAAGTCTTGGAACAGACTTCTGGCGAAGAAAGGCGGCTATCTAATTATACGATAGATAAATACGATTATCTATTTCGATGTACCCGTTTGTTGTCTTTGAAAGAATTATTATCAGTTTTGTATTTATTGGATGTCTGTCGGACAGCTCACCGGGTAGCGAGAGAGAAAAATTTCTGTTGTACACCGAAAGTGGTGGAAACAATGGATTTTTCGGTTGAGGGTGTAGTTCATCCTTTTGTGAAAAATGTACGGGAGAATAGCTGGGTGATGTCTCGGGGAAATATCAGTATTTTTACGGGTTCTAACATGGCGGGAAAGTCAACCACTTTAAAAGCACTGACTTTGGCTGTCTGGCTGGCGCATTGTGGACTGCCTGTCCCGGTGAAGTCAATGGTTTGTCCTCTTTACGAAGGTATTTATACTTCTATTAATTTGCCGGACTCTTTGCGTGACGGGCGAAGCCATTTCATGGCAGAGGTTCTTCGTATAAAAGAAGTGATGCAAAAAGCGCTTACAGGAAAACGTTGTTTGGTCGTTTTGGATGAAATGTTTCGCGGAACTAACGCTAAGGATGCTTTTGAGGCTTCTCTTGCAGTCAATGAATTATTGAAAAGATTCTCTTGTTGCCATTTCCTTATATCAACTCATATTCTGGAGTATGCGAAAGCATTTGAAAAAGATCCTGCCTGTTGTTTTTATTATATGGAAGCGGAAATTATTGACGATGCATTTGTTTGTCATCATCGGCTATTGCAGGGGATTTCGGAGGCTAGGGTAGGATATTGGGTCGTGAAAAAACTACTGGCCGGTTTGATATAGTTTCACCTTATTATTGTGTCCATTAAGACAGTATTTTATTTTTATTAAAGGCATATTTTGATTACTTTTGTACAAACCATATACGAGAGAATAATCTTGAATAATAATGCGACAACCATGAAGAAACTCTATTTCTTTCTTATCTGCTCTTTGTTTCTTGTCTCCGGACTTTACGCGGGTGAAACTGATTATACCAAAGGACTTTCCATCTGGTTTGATACTCCCAATACTTTGCAGGGGTATGCCGTGTGGTATGGGGGAAGACCGGATCTGTGGAAAGGTGGTGATAAACCGGAAACAGCAGGAAATGCAGGTCATAATCCGGATCCCGCTTGGGAATCGCAATCATTACCGATAGGGAATGGTAGTTTAGGTGCGAATATCATGGGGTCGGTGGAAGCTGAACGTATTACCTTTAACGAAAAAACGCTTTGGCGTGGCGGTCCGAATACAGCGAAAGGGGCGGACTATTATTGGAATGTCAATAAACAGTCGGCTCATCTTTTGGATGAAATACGTAAGGCATTTACGGAAGGAAATCAGGAAAAGGCTGAAATGCTGACACGTCAAAACTTCAACAGTGAGGTGTCTTATGATGCTGACGGAGAAACACCTTTCCGTTTCGGCAGTTTTACTACCATGGGAGAGTTTTATGTAGAAACGGGATTGAATATTATAGGGATGAGTGACTATAAACGTATCCTTTCTTTGGACTCTGCAATGGCAGTTGTTCAGTTTAAAAAGGATCATGTGGTTTATCAGCGCAATTATTTCATTTCTTATCCTGCCAATGTGATGGTGATGCGTTTCAGTGCGGATCAACCGGGTAAACAAAACTTGGTTTTCAGTTATGCGCCTAATCCGGTGTCTACCGGGAATATGGCTTCTGACAGTAATAAAGGACTGGTGTATTCCGCATCTCTGGACAATAACGGAATGAAATATGTCGTTCGTATTCAGGCGGAGACAAAAGGCGGAACCTTGTCTAATGCAGATGGAAAACTGATGGTGAAAGGTGCGGATGAAGTTGTGTTTTATATTACGGCTGATACTGATTATAAACCTGACTTTGATCCGGATTTTAAAGATCCGAAGACGTATGTGGGTGTCAATCCGGAAGAAACAACCAAGGAATGGATGAATAACGCAGTGTCACAGGGGTATACTGCTTTGTTTAGTCAGCATTACAATGATTATGCTGCTTTGTTCGATCGGGTTAAATTGAATCTGAATCCGGCGATCAAGGGAAGAAATCTGCCGACTCCCCAGCGCTTGAAAAACTACCGGGCAGGACAGCCGGATTATGATCTGGAAGAATTATATTTTCAATTCGGTCGCTATCTGTTGATTTCAAGTTCCCGTCCAGGCAATATGCCGGCGAATTTGCAGGGTATCTGGCATAATAATGTCGATGGACCGTGGCGTGTGGACTATCATAATAATATCAATATTCAGATGAATTATTGGCCGGCCTGCTCCACTAACCTAAATGAATGTATGCTTCCATTGGTCGATTTCATTCGTACGCTGGTAAAACCGGGCGAAAAGACCGCGAAATCTTATTTTGGTGCCAGAGGATGGACGGCATCCATTTCCGGAAATATATTCGGATTTACCACTCCGTTGGAAAGTCAGGATATGTCGTGGAACTTCAATCCTATGGCAGGTCCCTGGTTGGCTACTCATATCTGGGAGTATTATGATTATACAAGAGATCTTACATTCCTGAAAGAAACGGGTTATGAGTTGATAAAAAGTAGTGCGGACTTTGCTGTCGATTATTTGTGGCATAAACCGGATGGAACATATACGGCTGCTCCATCTACTTCGCCGGAGCATGGGCCTATCGATCAGGGTGCTACCTTTGTGCATGCCGTTGTACGTGAGATTTTGCTGGATGCAATCGAGGCGAGCAAAGTGTTGGGCGTAGATAAGAAAGAACGTAAGCAGTGGGAGCATGTGCTTGCCAATCTCGTTCCTTATAAAATAGGGCGGTATGGTCAGTTGATGGAATGGTCGGTAGATATTGATGATCCGAAAGACGAGCATCGCCATGTGAATCATTTGTTCGGACTGCATCCGGGGCATACGGTTTCTCCGGTCACCACTCCCGAACTGGCGAAAGCTGCTAAAGTAGTACTGGTGCATCGTGGTGACGGGGCTACTGGTTGGAGCATGGGCTGGAAGTTGAATCAATGGGCGCGTTTGCAAGATGGTAATCATGCTTATACCTTGTTTGGCAATTTGTTGAAGAACGGCACGCTGGATAATTTATGGGATACACATTCGCCTTTCCAGATTGACGGAAACTTTGGCGGAACAGCCGGTATTACCGAGATGTTGCTTCAAAGTCATATAGGCTTTATTCAGTTGCTGCCTGCTTTGCCGGATGCATGGAAGGGTGGGGCTGTCAGTGGTATCTGTGCAAAGGTGAAGTGGATATGGTTTGGGAGAATAATCAGCTGAAAGAAGCTGTGGTTCATTCTAATGCGGGAGGAAACTGTGTGATAAAGTATGCTGATAAGACTCTTTCTTTTAAAACGGTGAAAGGGCGTAGTTACCGGATTGAATATGATGTGACTAAAGGACTTATTAGACAGTAAATAGAAAATATCGGAAAATTAGAAAGTAGGAATGGTATTAGAGTATTTGAAATTGTTCGTGACGTTTGCGAAGATTGGAATGTTTACTATTGGTGGCGGTTATGCCATGATTCCGTTAATTGAACGGGAGATAGTTGCCAAACAGTGGATGAGTAAGGAAGAATTCATGGAGATGTTTGCCTTGACGCAGTCACTACCGGGTGTGTTTGCTGTGAATATTTCTATTTTTGTAGGATATAAGTTGTATAAAGTGGGTGGGAGCTTGGTATGTGCTTTGGCTACGATTCTTCCCTCCTTTGTTATTATGATGCTGATAGCCATGTTTTTTGCACGGTTTCAAGATAATGAAGTGATGATTCGCATCTTTAATGGAATACGTCCTGCCGTGGTAGCGTTGATTTTGTTTCCTTGTATTTCTGCTGTAAGAGCTCTGAAACTGAAATACCTTCAGTTGGTTGCTCCTGCCATAGCTACTCTTTTGATTTGGCAGTTTGGACTGTCTCCTATTTATATTGTATTGGCAGGAATTCTGGGAGGATTGGTATATACATTGTGGTTGAAAGAAAAAATAATGAATAAAGAGGTATGATATATTTGCAATTACTTTGGGTGTATCTTAAAATAGGTATGTTCGGTTTTGGAGGTGGATATGCGATGCTTTCCCTTATTCAACATGAGATAGTGGATATTCATCATTGGCTGACTCCCCAGCAGTTTACGGATGTGGTGGCGATTTCGCAAATGACTCCGGGGCCGATTGGTATCAATAGTGCTACTTATGTAGGGTATGCGGTAACGCAAAGCGTGTGGGGAGCGGTGCTAGCTACGGTAGCGGTTTGTTTACCTTCTTTTATTCTGGTGTTGCTCATTTCTTATTTCTTTGCGAAGTGTAAGGATAACAAGTATATTAAGGCGGCTATGTCCGGACTGCTACCTATGTCGGTTGCTTTGATTGCTTCGGCTGCATTGCTTATGATGAATAGAGAAAATTTTATGGACTATAAAAGTATCGGTATTTTTGCGGCAGCCTTTTTGGTTACATGGAAATGGAATCTTCACCCTATCCTGTTGATTTGTCTGGCGGGTGTGGTAGGATTGTTGTTGTATTAGTAATACGTACCATACTTGCAGAAAAAATAAAATCCCGGTAAAACACTGCGTTTCACCGGGATTTCTATTATAATATAATGAAAGAATGGTTAGTTCTTGTTGGCACGTTTACGTTCGATTTCGTCCAAAATCACTTTACGCATACGCATTGCCTTTGGAGTAACTTCTACATATTCGTCTTCCTTAATATATTCCAGTGCTTCTTCAAGTGAGAACTGGATAGGCGGAATCAGACGTACTTTGTCATCCGAACCGGAAGCGCGCATATTCGTCAGCTTCTTCGATTTGGTTACGTTGATAACCAAGTCGTTGTCATGAGAGTGCTCGCCTACTACCTGTCCTGCATAGACTTCGTCCTGCGGGAAAATAAAGAACTTACCGCGATCCTGTAATTTGTCGATGGCGTAAGCAAAAGCTGTTCCGCTTTCCATAGCAATCATAGAACCATTGGTACGACGTTCAATTTCTCCTTTGTGCGGCTGATATTCTTTGAAACGGTGTGCCATAATGGCTTCACCGGCAGAGGCCGTCAGTACATTGGTACGCAAACCGATGATACCGCGTGAAGGCATATTGAATTCAAGATTGATGCGTTCGCCTGTATTTTCCATCTTTACCATTTCACCTTTACGGCGGGTAACCATATCAATAATTTTGCTGGAATATTCTTCCGGTACGTTGATGGTCAACTCTTCAATCGGTTCGCATTTCACACCGTCGATTTCTCTGAAGATAACCTGTGGCTGACCTACCTGCAATTCATATCCTTCGCGACGCATTGTTTCAATCAATACAGAAAGGTGGAGTACACCACGGCCGGAAACAATCCATTTACCGTCTTCTTCACTCTTTCTTACGCGGAGAGCCAGGTTCTTGTCGAGTTCCTTCATCAGACGGTCGTGGATGTGGCGTGAAGTCACAAACTTACCATCCTTACCGAAGAAAGGAGAATCGTTGATAGCAAACAACATACTCATGGTCGGTTCGTCAATTGCGATGGGTGGCAGTGCTTCCGGACTTTCGAAATCACAAACTGTATCTCCAATCTCGAATCCGTCAATACCTACCAGCGCGCAGATGTCACCGGAAGAAACCTCATTTGTTTTCACACGGCCTAAACCTTCGAAAACATGGAGTTCTTTAATTTTGCTCTTGAACATATCGCCGTTACGTTTCACAAGCGTTATATTCATACCTTCTTTTAATGTACCACGATGTACGCGACCTACGGCAATACGACCGGTATAAGAAGAATAATCCAGAGAAGTAATCAACATCTGGGGAGTACCTTCCAACTGTTGCGGTGCCGGAATGTTTTCGACGATACAATCCAGTAGCGGAGTGATGCTGTCAGTTTGTTGTTGCCAGTCGGTGCTCATCCAGTTGTTTTTGGCGGAACCGTAAATCACGGGGAAGTCCAACTGATCTTCCGTTGCGTTCAAGCTGAACATCAAGTCGAAAACCATCTCGTAAACTTCTTCCGGGCGGCAGTTAGGTTTATCTACCTTATTAACTACCACAATGGGTTTCAAACCGATTTCGAGCGCTTTTTGCAGTACGAAACGAGTCTGTGGCATCGGACCTTCGAAGGCATCTACCAACAGAATACAGCCATCGGCCATATTCAATACACGTTCTACTTCACCACCGAAGTCGCTGTGTCCCGGAGTATCAATAATATTAATTTTTGTACCGTTGTAATTGATGGATACGTTTTTGGAGAGAATCGTTATACCACGTTCACGTTCCAAATCGTTGTTATCCAGGATAAGTTCACCACTATTTTGGTTGCTGCGGAATAAATTTCCGGCCAATAGCATCTTGTCAACCAGCGTTGTTTTCCCATGGTCAACATGGGCAATGATTGCAATGTTTCGAATATTTTGCATATAATACCTATTATTTGGCTGCAAAGGTACGAAAATAGGATTAGAAATATATGCTATACTCGCATTTTTTTCTTGTAAAATTCCAATTTTTTTCTTCTTTACAGAAATCTTTTTCTTTCTTATACTGTTTTAAGACAACAATGTAAATCTATGTTATTATGTTATGAAATTGGCAAAAACAGAAAGCGCACCAACACTTATGCACGAAAGGAAAATTACTATGTTTCGATTAATGGGATGTATCTATAAAGACGCACATATTTTAAAAAGCACGGTTATCTGTGATGAATCAGCTTCAACCAGAACTCATAAAATTTTCTCCGGACTCAATTTTATCTGTCTGGAATTTGACCTTGAAAAACCAATCTGGCTCGAATCCAACATCACAGATTTTCAGCGTCATTCAAAAACCCGCTTTACGCAGGATAACTTCATTGAGGAACTTGATTTTGACTATCTCTCCATTGAAGTAATTGAAGAGGGCTAACTCAGGATAATTCATTAGAAGAGAGATAATTTATTAATTAAAGTCAGACCAGTTCTCTTACGCTCAAAAACAGGGACACATCGCTTTCGATATGCCCCTGC
>OKRY01003568.1_pt1 | contig 11375 bp, 8 predicted proteins | sample 1601121 | NCBI WGS metagenome assembly OKRY01 (sample SAMEA3541546, study PRJEB24748) | human gut metagenome | biome: human gut; feature: human-associated habitat; material: faeces | place: China | collected 2012
AGGCTTTAAAGGACGAAGCAACAGTGGCAATCTTCCCAATTCGGTAAAAGAAAGCTTTTTTATAAACCCTGGATACGAATTGGGGTTCGGTGTCGCATATGTAAATGCAATATCATCCTTATACGCTGTTTTATAATTTTCTTCTGCTAACCCTGTAAAAATGCCTTGTCCGCGGTATTGTTTTCCTGTTAGGATATTTAATGAATGCGCACACTTAATTTTGTTGTTTCCCACCATGAAGCGCATTGGCCACATTATATATTGTCCTGCAATCGTCATTTGCGCATCATCGTATGCAAGGCTAATCACTGCATCTCCTGCAGGATTTTCAAAATATTCATGCATTAAAAATTTTTGATCAGCTATATCATTTTCTGCACCATACTGCTCCACCGTCATTTTAAGCATTTCATTTAAATAGCGTTTATCATACTCTATTGCATTCCACATTTGCTTATCCTCTCGTAGCAACGAATACACCACAGACAATAATGGCTACACCCAACCACTTCATCGGAGAAATCGTTTCCTTAAAGAAAAACATCGATGCTAGCAGCACAATCGGGAATGCCAACGCCTGAATTGGATATGCATGACTCATCGGCACCTTACTAAGAATAAATAGCCACAATCCAGTCGTTGCAGCATATAGGCATAAAGCAACAAAAACAATCGGTGAGAAAAACAGTTTAATAATATCCAATACGCTCCCTATGGATTTACCTGCTGAACCAGCTTTGAACAGCATCTGTCCAGTAGCCATCATCAGTGTATTAAGGAAACACAGGAGTGTCATTTTCACTTTTCATCACCATCTTTCTCGTTTTCTAAAATGCGTACGCGTTTTTCCAAAAGAGCAATTGACTGAATTAACCGTTTGCTCTTTTCATTCAGTTTCGATACAATTGCCGTCAGCGACATCAAAATGATGATAATGCAGAAAAAGATAACCGCAAAAAGTGCATTCGTCGGCTCGTAGATACCGACCGCCGTTGCAAATCCATTTAATATTTGAGGAAACACTGCAAGTATCGGCATGATGATACCCGACAACAGCCACAGTAATGTATACTTCAGATTAAGGCTTTTCTTTTTCAAAAGTCGCAGCACTAAGTAGAAATATACAGCAACTGCCACCAGCATAACTATACGCAGAGTCGTTGAAATCATACCAACCGCTCCTTCCCCATTGTAATCCGGCCAATAATCAGCGCTAAGGATACTTTTATCATATAATATACGGATTTCACCGCATTAATAGAGCTTGTACCGTTCTGGCGTTCGTGCATCTTAACTGGAACTTCAACGATAGTCACACCCTTTAAGCCTGAGGACAGAATGGCCTCAGGCTCAGGATAATCCTGAGCGTAATTCTGCGCAAATTCTCGAATCACCTTTCGGTTAACGGCACGCATTCCACTTGTCACGTCATGTACCTTCACGCCACAAAGCATATGAATCAATGCACTCAAAAATTTGATGCCCGCTCGACGCAATGCAGAAGACTGAAAGCCTTCTCTTTCAACGAATCGTGATCCGATTGCAATATCAGCCTGTCCGTTTTCCAGTGGCTCAATCAGCTTTTTTATGTACGACGCATCATGCTGCCCATCACCGTCAAACTGAATAGCAATATCATAACCGTTATCCAGTGCATAGCGGTATCCGGTTTGCACGCCACCACCGATACCTAAGTTGACAGGCAAATCAATAAAATTTGCCTGCACATTCTTTAGGACTTCCTTCGTGTCGTCTTTCGAGCAGTCGTTGATAACTACATAGTCAACAAATGGAGCGCTCTTCTCAACATCATTTATTACTTTTTGAATGTTATCTCTTTCGTTATAAGCTGGAACAATTACCAGAACCTTCATTTTCAGCACCCACTTATTTCTGATATTCTGACTGTGAAACAACAGATAGATTAAAAATATTACCCGTTATCTGCTGGCCGCTGATATCCTGTAATGTTATCGTAACATCTCCCGTTTTACTCAACTCTGCTATATCCAATACTTCATCTAGTTGGATATATTCATGCTGTGGTATTTCCAATTCAAGCAATTCTGTAGTTTGCCCTTCTACAGTAGCAGTAACTTTCAGTATCGGATTATCACAATCCCATTGAACATAAGATGGAAGACATGCAATTCCTGAAAGATCTATCTTTTTTGTACCCTGTTCAAATGTAAACGTCGGACATTCCGACAAATCTGTACAAGTATTTTCTCGCCCCGTCATGGAATAGCCAATCAAGATCGGAGTATCACGCCCCACGTAGTAGCCGTGAACTTCTTCCATTGATATAATCTCCGCTCCTACCATATTAGCTGTTTCTGTAAAATGACCATATTCATTGGCAATTGCAACATCGTAAATTCCAGCACCGCTTTTTTCTGCATTTGCGACCATATCAAAATAATACGCAGGATAATCGATTTTTTTACTCTCTTTTACTGATGACAGCTCGTTAGCAATATATGTACCGTTTATAATTCTTGCGTTCTCATCCAATGCTCGCATAATCGCATGCCTAACATGAGTCGAAAGGAAGATATCAATTTTTCCTCTTTGTTCTTCTGTTCCAATATTGCCTTGATCCCTAAATACATACTTTGAATTCAACTTATAACTTCCGCTCAAGCTGTTCCGGGTAATTTGTTCTCGGAATGACCAATCATACATATTCAATGCGGCGCCAACAGTATTTAATGCACATTGTGCAGTCAGCACTGTCAGTAAAGCAATTGATATTGCACATTTCCATTTACTGTTAGATTGTAGCAGTTCAACTATCATCATTAAAATCAAGAAAACCGCCAGCATCTCACAAATAATTGCATATCTAGGATATCCCGTACTCTTCAACCATAAGAGTGTGAATACAAAGAACATACTTGCAATCATTACATATGCTGATTTATGTTTTATAAATCGAGATTTTATAAGCGCATATCCAGCTCCTATATATCCCATAAATAAATATATCTGAGGCCATTTTGAAATCTCGGAAACATTTTGGGTTGGATGGATAATCAAATGAAGCGGCCAAAAAATGAATTCTTTCCAGTTTTGAGGTCCCCAACGAGTATCTTTAAAATTTACATCTGGATAATATGGAGATTTAAAGATAGCATTAAATGTCCAATAAACCGGATTTCCTGTACTCGTGTACGCATATATGAAATACGGAAGAGATGGCAATATACCAAGAACTATCGCAACCAAAAACACCCTAAGATGAATTGCATTTCTATTCTTCCACAAATATACAACCAACATTGGAACTATAAAAATGATATTTGTGAACTTAAGAGCAAATATCAAACCACAAATTAATGCTACGAATAAAAGTTCAGGCTGTTGAGCTGCGTACTGTCTTGGTGAGGATATTTGATTAAGCATCCACAGTAATAACGGAATCGCCACTAAATCAATCATATATGTTCCCAAATCCGCCAATACATAATACAGAGAGATTGTGATAAACGCAAAGAACTCTTTATTCATACAGCTGGTTAAAATACCAAAGCTCGGTTGATCAATTGATTTCTCTGCTAATTTCACTCGAAGATTCTGCAAACGATCGCCTAATATCTGTTCATATAACTCACATATTTGACCAAATACCAGCATTACTAGCATAGCGTTAAAAAGAGTTCCCATACGATATCCTAGTAAAATGCGCGGATAATAGAATAACCTATCGCTCAACGGGAAAAAAAATGTGAAACCTGCCGGAAATACGTTTTCACTAATATTATCTACAAATCCCGGTGTCTGCCAATATACTCTACCCATACTCACATCATTGGACGTATCGGGTGCTAGACCGCGTAAAAAAGCTATCAAAAAAACAAGTACAAAATAAATTATCTTATTTCTATTAAATTTTTCTTGTGTGAATTCACAATATTTTGAAAAAAAGCGACCCACACCCAAGCTTACAATAAGAGATACTAAAATCATAATCGCCAAAAAATGATTCCGGCGTATGTAGAAAAGTGGAAGCGTGATGATATCTGTTAAATTCAAGAATAGAATATATATCATATATAAATATAAGGTCCTTGAAATTCGAAGATCTGCTTTTTTTAAACTAATCAATACCATACCTCTTTCGATTTAATTGACGCACATTGATATTTATTCAAATCCAATTTTATTAATCAGGGCACTCATTGTTCTTTGATCAGCATCCGACTCATCGGGCACATGTTCTGCATTGAATTGTATCTTTACCGAAACAACTTGATTCTTCGATACTTTATCCACAGGTTGGACAATATTAATCGCTTCTCCAGCAGAAATATGTTGTTGGCATATTAACTTTTCGTCCACAAACACATTCATTTCTGAAATTTCTGAAAAATTATCAGGAATATATCCCTCTACAACAATCGTGTCCGCTTTTGGGGGTTGTTCGAGTTTAACGACGCTATCCTTGCCAATCCATCGATAATCTTCTGTCGTACTCTGCGGCAACCATCCACTTAAAAAAATCGAATCGTTATTATATGGAAAAGATACTATATTGGGAGCACTATAGTAGAATTTAGTTGCTACTACAACAATGCCACATAAAATGACAAACTGTTTCCAGCCAATCGAAATTTTTCCGATAGTTTTTTGGATGGTTCCGAGTGCAGCCTGTCCATTTGCGCGACTCATATTTCCATATTTCTTCAGTCGCATGCAAGGCTTTTCGACAAGGTGCCACGACATTATTGCGAGCACAATAGTTACTGGATAGGACCATGCCATATTAATATATGGATTCATGCTTCCTCCATAAGCATTTGTCACTGCCTGTTGCACAGGAAATCCGTAAATATATACACCATACGAAAAGTCTCCATATCGTGAAAAATTATGCAGTTTGACCTTTTCGCTGAACGCAAGATACATTATGAGATAACTTCCAAAAATCGAGAATGGTATTGTATACTTTCCTCCTAGTATACAAATAACCAATGCTGCAATCGAAATCATCGCATAGTTTCTATTCAATGGAATGCTATCGCGATACGCATAGATAACCATTCCAGCGAAGTAGTACAGGCCTAATTCAACAAAGCTATATCGAGGGAGTGTGAAGATGTGACCTTCCACTGGAAATAGTTGATATTTAAACATTTCCAGAAGTAAAAATCCGATATAACAAGTGAGAGTAACTTTTCTCCTGCGAAGCAATCCCAAAATGCCCAAGATTAGCACTACTCCATAAAAGAAAACTTCAAAGGGAATTGTCCAAAGCGAACCGTTCACGCTAGGTGAATAAAAGTTGTTTTCAAAACACCCTGGCAAATTCCAATACAACGGAAACAGCAAAATGCTCTTTAAGTATTGCCATGTGATAGGATTTCGGAAATACTCTCCTACCGGTAATGTCGTCACACACGGTCCAAGAACAAGCGCACTCAACAGGATTACAACAATCAATCCTGGAAAAATACGTAATATTCGCGCTTTTATAAAGTTCAATGGTTGATTTTTTCTATCATAGCTTTGCGAGATAAGAAAGCCACTTATCACAAAAAACACTGCAACAGCTAAAGGTCCAAAACTCCACTGTCCATTTGTAATATCCTTTAGTAGCTCGCCATCATTTCCTCGCGAAAGGGGGAAGGCATGAGAATAAATTACCATGCTAGCCGCAATAAATCGAATAAAATCGAAATTATTATTTCTTCCCTCACAAACTTGTCCAATATATCGGTTCATTATTTAGCTTTCTCCTCATCTGTTTGAATCGAACAAATCCCGCACTTCTCCCCTGCTTCCACATCCCACGGCTTATCCCCGAACAGGATACACTTTGCCGGATCAAGATCAAACTCTCGAATCGCGTCCTCGATCATGCCTGGTTCCGGCTTGCGGCAATGACACGGTCCTGTAATCTCCGGATGATGTGGGCAGAAGTAAAACGCATCGATATGTGCTCCATACTCCGCCAGTCTTTCATTCATATAGCGGTGAAGCGCTCGCATTTCTTTTTCACCATAATATCCGCGTGCAATACCAGCCTGATTGGTCACTACGATGACCTTATATCCCCAGTCATTCCATTTACGGATAAACTCAGGCATGCCGTCAATAAACTGCAAATCTTCCGGTCGATGCAGATAATGAATGTCTACGTTGATCGTACCATCTCTATCGAAGAAAGCCGCTTTATTGATTGGAGCACGTTCTTTCATCGTTTCCTGTGCTGCGGCGTAATCCTCCGGAATACCGATGTCGATGAAATATCCTTCGCTCTCCACAGCAGCCATCTCTATTTCTGCTGTTTTTGTTTCCAGAATCTCATTCTCAAACGAAAACTTATCCTTAGGATAATCTTCAAGAATCGTTCTATTTACCAGATAGATACCGCCGTTAATCAAGCCTTCATCGCACGGCTGTTTCTCTCGAAACGCCTGAATCCGACCGTCTTCAATCTGAACAGTTCCATAGCGCGAAAATTTCTTCATTCGCTTCACGGCTACAACGAGCGGTGCGCTTTCTCGCTGCATTGCATGTAGATCCACATCGAAAAAGGTATCTCCATTCACGACAAATACACGCTCTGCACTGCATGACTGCAGTGCTTTTTTTATTGCGCCGCCAGTAAATAATGGCGTATCCTCAGATGAATACACAATCTGCATTCCACGATAATGTGCGCCGAAGTAGTCTCGAATCACTTCCTGCTTATAGCCAACTGCGAGCACAACCCGCTCGATGCCCTTTGCCTGCAGATCATCCAGTATGAAACGCAGAAACGGCCTATTGCATACGGGTGCCATAGGTTTCGGCACATCTGATACAACATGCGCCAAGCGGGTTCCAAAACCGCCTGCTAATACAATTGCTTCCATGATTAGTCCTCACCAAAAAGTTCGTTTTCAACGCAAGCACACAGGCAATGATATACCGGCAAATGGAGCTCCTGAATCTGATATGTAATATCCGCCGGTACGCAGATCGCAATATCGCTTAATGCCTTCAGTTTGCCTCCGTCATTGCCCGTCAGCGCAATCACACGTACCCCTTGAATATGTGCAAGTCTTGCCGCATGGAGAATATTCTCCGAGTTGCCCGATGTACTGATTGCCAGCAGATAATCCCCCAGACGACCATAGCTCAATACCTGCTGTGCGAACAGCATTTGTGCTGAAACGTCATTTCCAAATGCCGTCATCAAAGCCGTCTGGCTGACTAAGGAGATTGCTGGCACCGCTCGCTGCAAATTTGCAATCATCACGTCCGCCTGCTCTGGATAAGTTTCTCGGATTTGCCTCTGCTTGTCCGTATCTAAACGGCGATGCAGGCGAAACGCTTTCATAAGTTCTCCGACAATATGTTCGCAATCTGCTGCGCTGCCGCCGTTTCCGCACGCCAGCAGTTTTCCATCCTGCCAGAAGCAGGACACCAATGCTGAGGCTGCCTGTGTGATTTCCGGCATACAGGTTTTTAATGCAGGATACCTTTGCTCTAACTCCTGCAGAATTTTCATTGTCGTTTCTCTCATAAAAGCTGCCTTTCTATTGGGTCATCAATACAGCGTCCATGCCTGCGTACCGCGCTCCGTAAAGCTGGTCAGCATGACAGTTCCCTGCATTTTCTTTAATTTTTCAACCAAGCTGAAACGCTGAACCGGATCACAGTAAATCATCATAAATCCACCGCCGCCTGCGCCGCTGATTTTTGCTGCTTTAGCGCCGTTCTCCATAACAAATCGGTACATTTCATCAATAAACGGGTTTGAAATTACAGATGCGGTTTTTTTCTTTGCTTCCCAGCCACGCTGAAGGCATGCTGCAAAGCCGTCGAAATCGCCCTTTAGAATACACTCCTTCATGACATATGCTTCTCGTTTCAAGGTGTGCATTCCTCCAAGAGAATTGCTGTTTTTCTCTTTAGTGCTCTTAATCTGCTCATCAATGATCTTTGCGCTGTCGCGCGAAGTGCCCGTATAATACAGAATCAGCGAATTTTCCAGTTCATTTTTGATCCAATTCTTGATACGCAGCGGATTGACGATTACTCGATCATCCTTTTCAAATTCGATAAAATTAAAACCACCAAATGTCGCTGCATACTGATCCTGCTTGCCGCCGGAAAGTCCCAGATCAACACGCTCAATCTGATATGCCAAAGCGGCAATATCATATTCACCAAGCGGCAGATTCAGCCATTCCATATAAGCCTTGATGATTGTAACCACCATTGTAGAGGACGAACCTAAACCACTTCCTGCCGGTGCATCGGAGTAGGTAGTCATCCGAAAGGACAACGGCTTACCGCCGCAGTAATCAGAAACAATGCGGTTATATACTCCGCGATGCAGCAGCAGATCTCCCTCTATCGGCAATTCCGATACCGAATCCGCTTGTACACATTCGTTACGATCAGCCGCGTAGAATTCAATTTTCCCGTCTTCTGTTGGCTCAATCGTGCAATACGCATACATATCAATCGTGACATTGAGCACCGTGCCGCCATAGTAATCGCAGTAAGGGGATACGTCCGTACCCCCACCTGCCAATCCGAGCCGAAGCGGTGCCTTAGATCGAATAATCATATCTTTACTCCAAATCAAATTCTGGTCCAATGACCTTTTTCGCATTCTCAAACGAGAAGTTATCTCGGATATACTGGTACGAAGCCTTGCTTCTGCGAACCAGCTCTGCTTCATTCTGGTACAATGCTGCAAGCTGCTCGACAAAATCAGCTGCCTCATCGGCAATGTCCAGAATGCTTTCTGCACCCTTTATGCCTTCCGCGCCCACACTTGTCGTCATTACAGGCGTACCGAAACGCATTGCTTCGATCACCTTGCCCTTGATGCCCGCACCATATCTCAACGGAACAATAGAAATTCGGCAGTTCTGATAATATTCCTGCAATTCTTCATCCGTGACAAAGCCTTTAATCAAGAGATTTTCGGTTGCCAGCTGTTTTACCTCTTCAGGCGGATTAGAACCCAGAATATATACACGAATATCCGGCAGTTTCTTTACCAGCGCAGGCATAATTTCATTTGCCAGCCACTTCACTGCATCCACGTTCGGTCGATGGCCAAAGCCTCCGATGAACATCAGATCTTTTCGCTTATCGAAGTGATATTCGCACTCCTCCACATCCGAGAAAAGGTATGCAGGGATTGCCTTCACCTTAGCCTGCGGTGCAATCTCATGGATTGCCTGTTCTTCGACATAGGAAGGATAATACGCCATGTCAGCAGCGAGAATCAGCTCCAGCTCCTTCTTCTCCCAATCTGCCGAGGATTGTAACAATGCTGCATCTCCGGTCAACTCATACTCACGTTTTTCACGGAGAAAATGCAGATCATGTCCATAGTAAACAACACGCGCATTCGTGAATTCACGGACTGCATCGATGTACTTCACAGAAATATGCGGCCTGTTGAGAAATACATAGCCAATGTCCTTGCCGTTTTCTTTCAACCAGTCCTTCCAGTGCTTTGCATAATACGCTCCATAGAGCACTTCAACGCCCATCTGCTGCAGCGCATCCGTATACGGCTGATGTGCAAAGAAATTATCACCGATGAATTTTACGCTGAATCCCTGATTGACAAACAGCTGCAGATACTGATACACCGTACGACTGCCAGCATCCTTATCGTAATGCGGTACGTAATGATCAACCATCAACAGAATTTTCTTATGTACCGAACGTTCACGTGCGCGGAACGGATCAACCGCATTCGGCAAATGATTTTCCTGAAGTTCCTGCTGCCATTTTTCAAGGAACTTTTTCTGATTCGTCACCTGATATGCCTTTTGGCCGCTCGTAGTGTCTGTACCGTTAGAAATACCCTCGAAGTGAACAACAACCGATTTCGGCTGATACATGACTTTACAGCCATGCTTGCGAACCTCGAACGCCAAATCGCTGTCCTCACAGTAAGCCGGTACAAATCGCTCGTCAAAGCCGCCGATTTCTTCCCACAGTGATTTTCTGATCATAATTGCCGCGCCGGAAATATAGTCAGCTTCCTTCACATAATTGAATTCCGGTTCATCCGGATTTGCACGATTACCATAATTCCACGCACTGCCGTCCTGCCAGAGAATGCCGCCTGCTTCCTGCAAGCGACCATCTGGATATACCAGCTTAGAGCCGACCATGCCAATGCTGTCATCCCGCTCGATCAACTCAATGAGCGGAGCAAGCCAATCCGCCTGCACTTGCGTATCATTATTCAGAAACAGAATGTACTGTCCTCGCGCCTGTTTAGCCGCATTATTGCAGTTACGCAGGAAACGAAGATTGCTTTCATTATGAATCGTGTGTACGCCGTGAATGATTTCATCGATTTCCGTTGTCAAATCAGTCGAGCAGTCATCCGCAATGATGATTTCATATGCAACATCGCCGCTGTTCTCCAGAATAGATTTGATACAGAGATACGTATATTCAAACTGGTTATATACCGGAATAACAATGGAAATGACCGGCTTGTCCTGCGCAGGAACATACAGTACTTCATAATCGTCTGCTGTTTTCTGTGCTGTCAAATTCACTTCATTCAATACCAATTGTGTCGTCTGAATATTGTTTCCGATCAGACAGTCATCAAGGCGTCGGCTGACGCCTTCTGTCCCCTCGCGTCTCAAAGTGATAAAGAATTTATGGATACGTGCCGGAGAGCACTTTCCAATGAAGCGAATCGGATGTTTCACAAACTTTACGATGATTTTTCCAATCATTCTTCGCTTGCTCCCGCAAGGGATAAGCACATCACGAATTTTCCATACATAGCCCATGTATCGCCAAGAACGAGAGTTCTTGATGCGCTCTAGTTCGCGGTCGCTTTCGAGCAACAATTCGATGTGGCCTTGTTTGTTATTAAGCTGCTGGACAAGAGCGACACTTTTCTCTTTTTCATCGGAAAGCTGTCGAAGCAAAGTAATATTTTCACAATTCCTATCCTGCAGCTCTTGCTGAAGCCGTTGCTCCCTGTTATTATGTAAACCAAGCTGCTGCTGCAGATCGCGTTCACTCTGCTCCAATTGAGCAATATGCATATCTTTGTTTGCAAGCTGTGCAGCAACTTTATTCTCATAAAGCAAACGATCCTGATACATCGTCTTGTCGAACCATGTACAGTTTTCCGAATCCATTAAACTGTTTAGAAAATCCTTCTCTTGCAGCTCCAGCTGTTGCATCCTTTCTGTCGATAATCCGCAATATTGAAGCACTGCTCGATACAAAGCATTATCTGTACCTGCTGCGTATTTGACAGATCGAAACATGATGAAATCCATCGATACATATTTTGTTTTCCATTCTTGATCGAAAAACAGCAAATCGTTATTCGTCCAGAAGCTGTTTCGAAAAGTTAAATCCGGAAAACCTTCTTC
>OKRY01003569.1_pt1 | contig 11374 bp, 6 predicted proteins | sample 1601121 | NCBI WGS metagenome assembly OKRY01 (sample SAMEA3541546, study PRJEB24748) | human gut metagenome | biome: human gut; feature: human-associated habitat; material: faeces | place: China | collected 2012
TGAGAAGAAAACAACTGTTCCTCAGAATATTATTTCGGAGGATGATGTGAAAACTTCGTCCGCAAAATATGCCGTTATTGTACCACGACAACGGGTATGAAACGGCGGTGCGGTTATGCCTTGCTGATATTCGGACAATTTAAAATGCTTTCCGTGCATACTTGCGCACTCATCGCAAATATCACTGTCAATATTCTCGTCAATCTCGTATTCTTCACACCCTGCGTCCATTATCGAACGCAATCTTGCGTCAACCATAATATGCGTATATTCCGTCTGATACAATGCGGCGGCACGGCTTTTTGAAACATTCATTCTTGATGATATATTCTTAATCATCTTATCGGGACTGTCACCCCTCGTTATGCCCTGTACAAGATTTGTATTGAGTTCTCTTAAAAGTTTCTGCTTATCGTTCCATATCCTGTCGGAGAAATTACTTCCGTCAAGCCACTTTTCATATATCGCATTCTTTACCTTGTCACGGTCAAAAAAGCACCGTTTCATAGGTGCTAAGGCGGTAAACCTCGTATATTCACTTGTTCCACTCTCCTTTTTGGTATCAAAAAAGCACCCACCATTCGGTAAATTAATAATATAAAGAATATGGCAGACGACAAAAAGATTATCTTTTCGATGGTGGGCGTAAGCAAAGCCTTCCAGGCGAACAAACAGGTATTGAAGGACATCTACCTATCCTTTTTTTACGGTGCTAAGATCGGTATCATCGGTCTGAACGGTTCGGGTAAATCGACCCTGCTGAAGATTATCGCCGGATTGGATAAGTCCTATCAGGGCGAAGTGGTGTTCTCGCCGGGATATTCTGTGGGATATCTGGCTCAGGAACCGTACCTCGACCCCACCAAGACCGTAAAGGAAATTGTAATGGAAGGCGTGCAGCCCATTGTGGACGCGCTGGCAGAATACGAGGAAATCAACCAGAAGTTTGGCTTGCCCGAATATTATGAGGACCAGGACAAGATGGACAAGCTCTTCTCCCGCCAGGCCGAGTTGCAGGACATCATTGACGCGACCGATGCCTGGAACCTTGACAGCAAGCTGGAACGCGCCATGGACGCCCTCCGTTGTCCGCCCGAAGACCAGTCCGTAGAACATCTTTCCGGTGGTGAGCGCCGCCGTGTGGCCCTTTGCCGCCTATTGTTGCAGAAGCCCGACGTGCTTCTTCTTGACGAGCCCACCAACCACCTTGATGCCGAATCCATCGACTGGCTGGAACAACACTTGCAGCAGTACGAGGGTACGGTGATTGCCGTGACGCACGACCGTTATTTCCTTGACCATGTGGCAGGCTGGATTCTTGAACTGGACCGTGGCGAGGGCATCCCCTGGAAGGGGAACTACTCCAGTTGGCTGGAACAGAAAACTAAGCGCATGGAGCAGGAAGAAAAGACAGCCAGCAAGCGCCGCAAGACACTGGAACGCGAGCTGGAATGGGTACGTATGGCTCCCAAAGCTCGTCAGGCAAAGGGGAAAGCCCGTCTGAACTCCTACGACAAATTACTGAACGAGGACGTGAAAGAGAAGGAAGAGAAGCTGGAAATCTTTATCCCGAACGGCCCCCGTCTGGGCAACAAGGTGATTGAAGCCAAGCAGGTGGCAAAGGCGTTCGGCGACAAACTGCTGTTCGACGACCTCAACTTCATGCTTCCACCCAACGGCATCGTGGGTATCATCGGCCCCAACGGTGCCGGTAAGACCACGCTTTTCCGCCTTATCATGGGACTGGAAAAGGCAGACAAGGGCGAGTTCGAGGTAGGGGAAACCGTAAAGGTGGCCTACGTGGACCAGCAGCATAAGGACATCGACCCTAACAAGAGTGTATATCAAGTCATTTCCGGTGGAAACGACCTGATTCGCATGGGTGGACGCGACATCAATGCGCGCGCCTATCTGTCCCGTTTCAACTTCTCCGGTGCCGACCAGGAAAAGCTCTGCGGAGTGCTTTCCGGTGGTGAACGCAACCGCCTGCACCTGGCGCTCTGCCTGAAGGAAGAGGGTAATGTGCTTCTGCTGGACGAGCCTACCAACGACATCGACGTGAACACGCTTCGCGCCCTCGAAGAAGGTTTGGAGGACTTTGCCGGATGTGCCGTGGTTATCAGCCACGACCGTTGGTTCCTCGACCGTATCTGTACGCACATCCTCGCTTTCGAAGGAGATTCCAATGTGTTCTTCTTTGAAGGTTCTTATTCAGAATATGAGGAAAATAAACAGAAGCGCCTTGGGAAAGAAGAACCCACCCGTGTACGTTATAGAAAGTTGATGAATGACTGATTTGAGTATTTCAAAGAACAAATAGGAGAGAGGGAGGTCAGCCATAAGGCAAACCTCCCTCTCTCTTCTTATTATCTACTCGTCACTCAGGGAGTGTGTAATATACCATTATTCATGTTCAGATTCACGAATATTCATTCGTAGCACATGATACTACCAGGCCCAATCGGTGAGATTATAGCTACTCTCCACTTCATCCTCAATATAATCGGGAAGATTGCAGAAGAAGTCTATGCCAGTCTTGCTTTCAAGTTCATCAATGCTGATGGCATTTGCTTTGGTGTCATCCCTATTCAGCGGATGTTCAAAAGTATAGCCGTAGTCATCACGATGTTCCACCCAAAAACCTATGGTCTGATAGGATGTAGCTATGTCAACGGGCTGATTGGCACGATGAGCCAATACGGCAATGAAGTAATATTGTGGAACAGGCAATCCTTTTGATGTGAAACCCTTTGAGTCAGTAGCGGGCATCACTCCATCTCCTCCTGCCTTGGTTCCCTTATAATCTATCAATAGCTTGTCGAGCGTTCCACCTTTTGCCACATAGATTTTATCGTACACACTTCCAAAGGCATTGTCCTTGCGCACCCATGAATTGAGTAACTGCTCGAAGGTAACCCAGTAACCGCCATTGAATGAGTTGAGTTGTGGACTCATGTTGCTGAAGTAGAAAGTCTGCTTATTGGCTTCTGTAGAAAAAGAACGGTCATCGGAAGCACAGAGGTGTCCTCGGTCGAATCCGTCATTGGTATGCCAGCTATTGTCAACCCTCATACTCTCCGGCAGCAATGGGTCTACTGCCCAGGCGTCATCACTTCTGGTTACATTTTTCACCCCCGTAATGGCATCGTAGCTATAGGCCACCCAGCGAGAATGTTTCATGTGGTCGTTCCATTCCATTGCATAGTTAAGCACCTTGTTGCCACCGGCCGTAACTTCATGCTCCACGTAGGTATTGCCCTCCATCAGATGTGGCATTTCGTATTCTGTCACGTAATTTTGTCCTTGGGCGGATACATTCGCATTTTTGTTTTCTATCACAATTTTTTGGGCTGCATTATGCTCCACTCCTACATTTATCCCATCAACGTATGCGATGCGAAGTTTGAACATGGCAACTTGTGAAGGAAGCTGATAGCGTACCCAATAAGAAGTTTTTGCTTTGGCCACAGCCTTGTCACTCCATTGCTTTACGGTGGAGTAATCGGGAAGTGACGATAGATTATCAGTATCAAATTCTTCTGAAAAGGTGAATCCGTCACCGGAAATAGTCTTATTGGCTGCAATACTGATTTGCGAACGGATTGATTCATCCAATGTCAAGCCTTTGCTACCATCAATAGCATATAGTACTTCACGCTTGGAACCTTGTTCAGTGAATTGAATGTCATTGATAGTGGGATGTTCATTCATTTCTGAAGAATCATCTGAGCTACATCCACAGAACAATGGCAGCAACAGGCAAATCGCTAAAATCAAATTGTAATATCTTTTATTCATATCATATATAAAATTGAAAAAGAAATCCGCAATGTCATCTACATATACTGTGATGGCAGTGCGGATTTTACTTTATTATAAAAAATTCTTTATTCAGTCACTTTAGAAATGAAGAATGCGCTTCCCACTTGATCGGAATCTTTGTAGCTGGTACGAACACCGCATATAGTAATCTTATCACCTTCAACAATACCCAGTGATTCGAACTGTTTGCTTGCGCCTTTCCAGCCTGTAAGAAGACCATAAACATATACCTTGCCGCTTTCATCTGTAATATCAAAATTACCATAAAGGGTACTTGCGATATTTGATACAGTACCGGTCAACTGGTAATATTGTGAAGGGCTTTCCTCTGCTGCAAGGAAATCAGCAACAGTAACTGTTTTTACACTCTTCACGTCCTCTGCAACGGCATTGGTCATCTGCGGAGTACCTTTGTATTCGGCACGTGGACCAACGAGAGTTACAATATCACCTTCCTTGATATTAGAATCAGCAAAATCTTTGATGCCATAGATATATACATCACCCGAGAAATCCTTGATGTAGATATTGCCATATTGGGTATTAGCAATCTTGGTCACTACACCACTAATGCGGTATTGTGTAGCACCAACCTCGGCGGCAATGAATTCAGCAACAGTAGCTTCAACGATGGCGCCCTGCTGTGAGAGTTCAGTCTTGCTTGTGTAATCTTTTTTACCGTCAGTAGTGCGGAATGTAATGCTGGTTGAACGGTCACCACCTTCGTTTCGGGCAGCCTGGAACTTCACGCAAGCATCTGTTCCTTTCTGGTCGATAGAGACAATAGACAACCATTCTTTGGCATCCTCAGGAATTTCTACAGAAACGCCGTTGCCTTTGGTTATGATGTATGCCTCAAAGATACCACCCTCAACCGGAAGTACATCATTGTAGACAGAGTCGACCTTGATGAGCGATTTGTTAATCTTGAGCACAGTAACATCAACAAGCTCAACTGTAGTACCGTAGGTGGTTTTGGGACCTTGTATTGTTACCTCATCGCCTTCTTCCAGACCCAGGCTGGCAAAATTCTTCGTATTGCCTTTGGCGTCCAAAGTTCCATAGACGTAAACCTTACCGGTGGCATCCACAATGTCCCAGTTGCCGTAAACGGTGTTGGAAATATTTGAAACAACACCGGTCACTTTATAAGTCTTCTTGTCGGGACCGGCTATTACCTCGGCACAAGTAGCTTCCGAAATGACTGGCAAGCCTTGCATGATAGTCAAGTTCTGAGTTTCATTGGCGCTGCTCAGCTTCAGTTCCACTGAACGGCCATCCACAGCTTCATCAGCAGAGAATGTGATTTTGCTTTCGCCTTGAGGACCTTGAGTTGTAGAGATGGTAAGCCAATCGGCCTTGTCGTTACCTGTGATAATCCATTCGGACTTCGATTCAATTGTAATGTCAGTGCTACCTCCTTCAACCGGCAGCGCAACGTACGACTGTGAAACCTTCAATCCTGACAAGCCTATTGCTGCATCATCTTCAGCACAGCTTGAGAAAAGGGAAATCACAGCAGCAAGTACTATAAATAGATATTTTTTCATATTCTTCGATTATATTTAAATTGATAATCAGTTAAAGCAATACTTAATACCGATAGAAGCATACCAGCACTGACCAATAGCATGGTTGAGAGTCCAAGTCTTGGTGTTGCCATTTATAGACTCCGGAGTTGAGAATGTAGCAAAACCTTCAGCGTCTACACCTTCATACTTCAAGATACGGGCTTCGTTACCGATAGCAGGATTCAAATGCTTACTTACTCCCCAGCTTGAATTGAAGAAATTAAGCACGTTCTTCATATCAAAGCTCAGCTGCAATTTGTGCTTGGCACCACATACATTCAAGTTGAAATCGTGCTTATAAGAGAAATCTACACGGTGTACCCAAGGAGAATAAAGACTGTTGGGCTCAGCATATTTACCCTGATTATTCTTAAGGTATGAGTCGTTGTGTACATAATCCATGAAGCGTGTCTTGTCATCCTCGCTGACGAAACGGAATGAACCATCGGCAACCTGCTTGTCTGTAGGGATATAAATGGCATCGTAGTTGTAACCGTCACCGTTCATGTCGTTGGCAAGCATGTAAGAGTAATTGTAACCGCCACGCCAAGTCTCGTAAATCAAACTAAAGTGGTTGCCGCTCTTGTCGTTGATAGTGGCACTTGCAATGAAACGGTCGGGAGTAACGTTTAGGCCATTGTGCAAACGGAAGTTGTTGACACCTTCGTATGTAGAAAGGTAGTTGAGTACTGAAGAAGCATTGGAACCCGGAAGTGAAGTCACCTCCTTAGATACTGTATGCGTATAAGCAGCCATCAAATTGATCCATTTGGCAGGCGCTGCGTTCACGGTAACGCTGGTCGACCATCCGTAACCGCGGCTCGTATTCTCAAGCATGTAAGCACTGGGCAGACTCTTGCCCGCCTCGTCCGTATAAGTAGCGTCAGACGGGAATACAGGACGGTTATCAGCACCATTGAAGCGTGTAAAGCCGTTTATATCTTTCTGGCTCCAGTCTTTCAACATGGCGGCATTAAGTGTCTTGTTATAGATTCCTTCTACCGTCACGTTCAATGGGAATGATACGGGTACTGTATAATCCACGGCAATTGAAGACTTCCAGACCTGTGGCATTTTAAAGTCGGGATCGACGCCGCAAATGCTTGAAGGAACTGTACCGTCTTCCGGTTTGATTGTCTGAGGATAACCCAAATCATAAAGCTTTTGTTTCAGAGCTTCTGTAGAAAGGATTCCACCTTTGAATTCATCCATAGTGAAACCTTTGTCTTTTGCATTCTTGGCATTGACTTGCGCCTGATATTGAATCATACCGCCATTGGTAGGCATATTGGTAAAGAATACCAAAGGCAGACGTCCGGAGAACAAACCGCTACCACCACGCAGCTTCAAAGTATTGTTGCCAAGTATATCCCAACTGAAACCTATACGAGGAGATACTGTCAATGAGTTTCCGGGCCATTTGCCGGTATCGATATGACGACCGTTGTAGTCAAGGTCAAGAATAGCATTGTTGGTCATCAAGTCACCATTATCAAAGAAGAGTCCGTCGAAGCGCAGACCGGCTGTAACCTTGAAATCGGAACGTACGTTCCATTCGTCTTGCAAGTAGAAGCCCAATTTATTGTACTGAACACGTGATGCAGGTTCGTTTTCACCGTTATAGCCATAAGTCAAACATACAATTTCCGGAGCAGCTCCTTGAACAAAGTCATCCAGGCTGGTATAGCGATAATATCCTGTACCGTTACGGAGATACTGGTTGTCGGCCATTTGATGCTCATAGTTCAAGCCAACCATGATTTTATGATTGCCGGTATAGTAAGTTACGTCATCTTTTATATTCCACACTGTGTTGTGGACTGCGTTATTGTAAGTGAAAAGTTCTTCACCAAAAGAGATGTAGTTTTGATTGTCTTTCAAAATATCGACAAATGGGAAAATACTGGAATTAGTACCACGTACGTCATCCAACTTGGAGAATGTTGCCAAAAACTGGTTGGACAAGGTAGCAGAGAAGCGGCTGTTAAGGTCGAAAGACAATGAATGTACCAAGTTATCCAAGGAATACATGGAGTTGGCATACGACATGGCATACTGTGAAGTACGACTACCCGACATACGAGTACCACCGTCCATAGAGGAAGCGTTAGGGGCATTCCATACGGTATTCTTGGTATAGTTATAACGCAAAGCCAAGCGATGGTTGTTGTTGATGTTCCAGTCTATACGTGCCAATAATTTAGTGTTCTTATTGTCAGACGGGAAGCTGCTGAATGAACCGGTGTCATAGCCATATCTTTCTTTCGCTATATCGGACACATTCTGAAGATCGGCAACGGTTGCACGTGAGATGTATGCGTCTGCATTGGCCACACCGTCTTCGGAAGCACGCCAGCGATTGGCAATTGCAGGAGTATTCTGCAGCTCGCCGTTTGCAAAGAAGAAGAGCTTATTCTTGATTATCGGACCGCCAATAGTAAAACCATATGTAGTTGACTGGTCTTTCTCGCGAGCACCTAAGATTGTTTCACGATCAATGGCATCACCGCGCATGTTTTCATTCTGGTGATAAATATAAGCTGTACCTTTGTAAGTATTGGTACCTGATTTGGTAATGGCATTGATACCGCCACCGATGAAGTTGGTCTGGCGTACATCAAACGGAGATATGACAATCTGAATTTCGTCAATCGCCTCTATAGAGACCGGATTACCGCCACCAGGCAGGTTGGAACTCAAACCGAAGTTGTTGTTGAAGTTGGCACCGTCGATTGTGAAGTTGGCTGTACGACCGTCAGATCCGGCAAACGACATCCCATTACCACCGTAAGCAGACAAACGAGAATAGTCGGTAATGCTACGGCTTACAGAAGGCATGCTGGCAATCTGTGTATTGGAAATGTTGGTTGTTGCTCCGGTCTTTTCGGAAGCAAATTTAGTCTTTTGAGCTGTAACAACTACTTCCTCAAGAAGCTCTGATGATTCTTTCATCTGTACATTCAAATTGTAGACTTCACCTAATTGAAGAGTCACATCCTTGTACATCATTGTTTGGTAGCCGATGTAAGAGACTTCCACACTGTAAGGCCCGCCTGCCCGCATACCTTGAATGGTATAACGACCATCAATGTTTGTAATTGCGCCATATCGTGTCCCGGAAGGCTCGTGTATAGCCTGAACTGTTGCACCGATAATGGCTTCTTTGTCTGGGTCTGTTACCTTTCCACTTAATGAGGAGGTAGTCACCTGAGCCTTAGCTGTCATTGCGACTATCACCATAATTGTGGAAAGAATGAATCGCATTCTTTTTGCCATGAGATTTTAATTAATATGATTAAACTATTAAAAAACGTTGCAAATTTAAACAATAACTTTCAGATTACCGTTACATATCAATTACAATTTTATATTATATCTTTGGCATAAAAATGTATTTGTCAAAAGAAAACGGTGATTTTGTCAAGGACGTGCTCAATCAACCTGTTTCCTCAGGTAGATTGAGCACGTCCTTGACAACCTCAATATCTTTACTTCCCCAAAATTAAAGTGGGAGAAAACGACTTTAATTTTCTCCTATTCGATTGACGGGCATGTCATGATTTTAGGTAGCTTTCTTAAAAGCTGTTTTTGTTTTGATGGAAACTGACTTCTTATCCGTATCTTTGCATATTGATTAAAAAAGAGATATTCATGGAACTTTCGGATATACTTCATAATTTGAAGATACAAGAACTTACTCCGATGCAGGAGGCTGCTAAGGAAGCCTATCAATCAGCTAAAGATTTAGTACTTCTTTCGCCCACCGGTTCGGGTAAGACACTGGCTTTTCTCCTTCCGCTGGTACAGACCTTGAAAGCGGATATACAAGGTGTGCAGGCTCTTGTACTAGTACCTTCACGCGAATTGGCTTTGCAGATAGAAACTGTGTTCAAGTCCATGGGAACTCCCTTCAAGGCTATGAGCTGCTATGGCGGGCGTCCTGCCATGGAAGAACACCGGACAATGAAAGGCGTTCATCCCGCTGTCATTATCGGTACTCCGGGACGTATGAGCGACCATTTGAGGAAAGAGAATTTCAATGCCGCCACTGTCGTCACTCTGGTGATAGATGAATTCGACAAGTGTCTTGAGTTCGGTTTCCATGACGAGATGGCAGAGGTTATCGGGCAGCTTCCCTCACTGAAAAAGCGTGTGCTTCTCTCGGCCACCGATGCAGAGGAAATACCGCAATTTGCCGGAGTAGGAGGTGATTCCCCGTCTTCCGTCTCCCGGCTCATGAAGCTTGATTTTCTTGCTCCGGAAGCCCTTGCTCCGCGTCTGCGGCTGCATAAGGTCGTTTCTCCGGAGAAGGACAAGCTGGAGACCCTCTATAACCTGCTTTGTACTCTCGGCTATCATTCCACTCTGGTATTCTGCAATTATCGTGAAAGCGTGGAGCGTGTTGCCGGGTACCTGCAAGCCAGGAAGTTCCCTTGCGACATGTTTCATGGCGGTATGGAGCAACCCGACCGCGAACGTGCGCTTTACAAGTTCCGTAATGGCAGTTGCGCCGTACTGATATCTACAGACCTTGCCGCCCGCGGACTGGATATTCCGGGTATTGAGAATGTGGTGCATTACCATCCTCCCGTAAACGAGGAAGCCTATACACACCGTAATGGACGTACCGCCCGTTGGGAGGCATCGGGAAATGCATATCTTGTCCTGCATGCCGAGGAGCGGGTACCCGAGTACATTTCTGAAGACATCGAAACGTACGAGTTTCCGGAGACGCTTCCCAAACCGGCCAAGCCCCGATGGGCTACCTTATATATAGGTAAAGGGAAAAAGGATAAGTTGAACAAGATAGATATTGTCGGCTTCTTGTATAAAAAAGGAGGGATGGCGCGTGAAGATGTCGGGCAGGTGGACGTAAAGGAACACTATGCCTTTGTAGCCGTGCGCCGCAGTAAAATGAAACAATTGTTGACGCTGGTACGCGGTGAAAAAATCAAGGGAATGAAAACTGTTATTGAGGAAGCAAAGTGATTTATCTTATAAATATTCATTTTATTTGCGCTTATTCTTTTGAATATGAAGTAATGAAACCGCCTTGCTTTTAGTTTCTCTAAAAGTATTATCCTTGATAAGTAAAGATAACAAAATGGTGCATATATCTTGTATAAACCATTAAAAAGTAAGCTAAATGCGGCTTAAAAATAGAATTTCATCAGGAAAGGTTTGTTTTGAAGAAATATTTCCGTAATTTCGCAAAGTCGAAAGACATTAATGAACGAAATTGTATAACCAAAACAAACTTCAAATGAAAAAGCATAATTTCAATGCAGGACCTTCTATCCTTCCTCGTGAGGTGATTGAGAATACGGCACAGGCTATTCTTGATTTCAATGGCTCAGGCCTCTCACTGATGGAAATCAGCCACCGTGCCAAAGACTTCCAACCCGTTGTGGACGAAGCTGTGGCATTATTCAAAGAATTGCTCAATATCCCCGAAGGATATTCGGTACTGTTCTTGGGCGGTGGTGCCAGTTTGGAATTCTGCATGGTACCCTTCAACTTCCTTGAAAAGAAAGCTGCTTACCTGAATACGGGTGTATGGGCCAAGAAAGCCATGAAAGAAGCTAAGGCATTCGGTGAAGTAGTTGAAGTCGCTTCTTCCGCTGAATCTACTTATACCTATATTCCGAAGGACTATACAGTGCCTGCTGATGCAGACTATTTCCACATCACTACCAACAATACAATCTACGGTACGGAACTGAAAGAGGATTTGGACGTAAACGTTCCGATGGTGGCCGATATGTCTTCTGATATTTTCTCCCGTCCTATCGACGTGTCCAAATATATCTGTATCTATGGTGGTGCGCAGAAGAATCTGGCTCCTTCCGGTGTTACATTCGTCATCGTGAAGAATGACGCTCTGGGTAAGGTATCCCGCTATATTCCGACCATGCTGAACTATCAGACGCATGTGGACAGCGGCTCTATGTTCAATACTCCTCCCGTTGTCCCCATCTATG
>OKRY01003572.1_pt1 | contig 11360 bp, 6 predicted proteins | sample 1601121 | NCBI WGS metagenome assembly OKRY01 (sample SAMEA3541546, study PRJEB24748) | human gut metagenome | biome: human gut; feature: human-associated habitat; material: faeces | place: China | collected 2012
TCGCTCATTTTATGCAATCAACCAGAAGAAATTGCGAAAATTCGCCCAGGTATTGAGCGTAAATTAACGGGTTCATTGATTCGTGTGCATATTGGATTTGAAGACACGGATGAATTAATTGCCGATCTTCAAGCGGGCTTTGACCGAATCAAATAATAAAGAGGGCTGTTTATGTAAACAGCCCTTATTTACTCAATCTTTGAGTTGATTTATCATAGTCAGCATTTTTAGCAACTAGAGAAGAACAATGAAACATATTCATATTTTAGGCATCTGCGGGACCTTTATGGGTGGCGTTGCGATGATTGCCAAACAAATGGGTTATAAAGTAACGGGGTCAGATACCAATGTTTATCCACCGATGAGCACTTTTTTACAAGAGCAGGGCATTGAAATTATTCCTAATTATGATGTAGCTCAACTTCAACCTGTGCCAGATATGGTGATTGTTGGAAATGCCATGAAGCGTGGTAATTCTTGCGTGGAATATGTTTTAGATAATGCCTTGCCTTACACATCAGGTCCGCAATGGTTACACGACCATTTGTTACGTAATCGTTGGGTATTAGCGGTTTCAGGTACACATGGTAAAACCACAACAACGGGCATGTTGACTTGGATTTTAGAACAAAATGGGCTAAAACCAGGTTTCCTAATCGGTGGTATTGCGGGGAATTTTGGTACCTCTGCTCGTTTAGGGGAAAGTGAGTTCTTCGTGATTGAAGCGGATGAATATGATACGGCGTTCTTTGATAAACGTTCTAAATTTGTACATTATAATCCGAAAACACTGATTATTAACAATATCAGCTTCGATCATGCTGACATCTTCGATGATCTTCACGCGATCCAGCGTCAATTTCATCATATGATCCGCACTATTCCTTCTACAGGACGAGTTCTTTCTTTTGCAGATGAACAGAGCGTAAAAGAAACCCTCAATATGGGATGTTGGTCAGAACAGCAATTAATCGGTAAAGGTAAAGAATGGTTTGCGGAACGTATTACCAATGATTGTTCTGAATTTGCCGTATTCCATCACGGTGAAAAAGTCGCTGAAGTGAAATGGAATATTGTCGGACAGCATAATATGCACAATGCTTTAATGGCGATTGCAGCCGCTTACCATGCAGGCGTCAAAATTGAAGATGCATGTCAGGCATTAGGCAGTTTTATCAATGCAAAACGTCGTTTAGAAGTGAAGGGTGAAGTAAACGGTATTACGGTTTATGATGACTTTGCTCACCATCCAGAAGCCATTCTTGCGACACTCACTGCGTTACGCGATAAAGTAGGTGGTGGCGTACGTATTCTTGCCGTATTAGAGCCTCGTTCAAACACCATGAAAATGGGCGTGCATAAAGATGAAATTGCACCTGCACTTGGACGTGCCGATGCCGTATTTATGCTACAACCAGATAATATTCCATGGGATGTGGCTGAAATTGCGGGACAATGTGTACAACCAGCACATTACACTGGAAGCGTTGATAAATTAGTCGATATGATTGTGGCTGAAGCGAAACCAACGGATCACATTCTTGTGATGTCAAACGGTAGCTTTGGTGGCATTCATCAAAAGATTTTAGATCGATTAAAATAATCTTGGTTTAAAGTGCGGTCAGAAATGAGAGTGTTTTTAACCGCACTTTTATCATCAAAAATAAGGAAATCACATGGCTGATCCACATATTAAATCTCCAATGGATATTTGGGATAAACTCACTGTCATTATTTATCGCACAGGCTTTGTTATTGCGGCATTTAGTATTTTCGCTTTAACTTGGTATCCTCAACAGGCTCAAATTGCCGTGTTGATTGCGGCAACTTGTTGTGCTTCGTCTCTTCATATCTATTTAAAACATTACCGCTTAACATTCCAATTTGCTACATGGCTTGCACTATTATGTGCGCTTTTAGGTTGGCATGAATTGGCACTGGGGGGGGCACTGGTAACACTTGGCAGTTTATGTTTTAAAGAATATTTCTGTTTTAGAGTACCATTGTTAAATTTACAACCCGCATTTGTCGCTGCACTTTGGCTTGCTTGGGTATTTGAAGGTAGTTGGATTGCCCGAATTTTATCGTTGATTGTCGGCGGGTTATTATTGATTCTTGCGGTTCAAAAATGGCGAATGCCATTACACTTTGATATCGGCGATAAGACAAAGTATCAAATCTAATAAGATTGATGGATAAAGGCATAATGTTTCATGACATTGTGCCTTTATTTTTTTGAGTATTCTACAAAAATTAAAATTGTGATCTTCTTCTCATTTTTAATATAAACCTGAGTTATTTAATAGGTTTTTAAAATCATCACGCGTATAATAATGATAATTATTTTTATTATATTAAGAGGGATAGAGATGGATGACTCAAACAAAAATTATACTACCGTAACTTTATTGCTTTTTTCCTTTATGGGGATAGTCCCTTTAGGAGCCCAGGCGGAAGAAATAAATCAATTGGAAACCATTAATGTTAGTGCAACGGCAGAAAGTAAGACATTAGCAGGTAAAGATGAGGTTTATAGTAAAAATAATGTCACTGAATATAAAAGCAAAAAAGAAATTGAAACTTATCATTCTCAATCTGTATCTGATTTATTAAGTGGTATTACAGGCGTCTATAGTGGCGATGCGCGTAATGGAGGTGCGATTGATCCTATTATTCGTAGTTCTTGGGGACAAGGGCGGATTCCTGTATTAGTTGATGATACTGAACAGGCGATTACCATTTGGCGCGGTTATTCCGGTGTAAGTAATCGTAACTATCTTGATCCATTCTTAGTGAGTGAAGTGAATGTGGAAAAAGGCCCTAATTTAGACCGCACTTTACGCTCCGGGGCGTCAGGCACGATTCGTATGACCACTTTAAATCCTGACGATATTATCAAACCGGGCCAAAAATGGGGTATTGAACTTAAAACGGAGACCGCCGACAATTCCATTAAGGCTCGTCCTTATGAAGGTATTCCCATCGGTCAGGATTATCGACTTGTTGCACCAGATGGGCGTGCCGAATTAGGTGAATGGGCGTTGTATTTTAAAGATGATGATCGGATTAGCCCACGAAAAAAAGGCAGAAATAAACCTTTACACGATAATGCTGTACGTTTGGCGTTAGCAGCAAAAGATGATGGTTATGAAGTCTTAGGGGCGTATGCTTATCGTAAAAAAGGGAATTATTTTGCCGGTAAACGGGGAGGGAAAAAATACGGTGAAGGAACAACCGGCCCGCTTAATTTAGATAAAAACTCCGATGACCCTTATATTCCACTCATTGCTCGAATTTATAAACCGGGTGAAGAAGTACCAAATACATCTTATGAAAGCCGATCTTGGTTATTAAAGGGTAAATTCCACTTTAATAAACATGCTTCACTTTCTGCGAACTTCCGAGACACGCGAATAAATTATGGTGACATAATGCCTTCCCGACTTGGCTATAACTATTCTGCACGTAATACCGTCACCCAATGGCCACTAGCAGATGTAAAACAAAAAACAGGTAATGTTGAGTTTTCCTATAACCCGCCGGATAACAAATGGCTTGATTTAAAGATAGGTGTCTGGGCAGTAAAAAATGATACGGCAACTAATACATCGGGCGGCTCACCTGGCGATGTGCTTTTTAGCGATTATGAAACGCAATCACTTGGAAATGAAGCGTACCACCAACTGGCTGATGAGATCGGTGATAAAGCTTATGATTTGGATCAGATAGAAGATCCTGCTGAACGTAAACGCGCACAAGATCGCGTTTATGAAATTTTTCATAATAAAGTAAAAGAATATATGAAAAATCCTAAATTTAAAAATATTGATGGGATTTTTAATACTCAACCCGCTCAAGTGCAATTTGCCCGTGATAATCATATGGGAATAACCTTTAGCAATGTCACGGAACTAAGTCCAAAACTTCGTTTAAGCATTATGACAAATTACCGTCGTGAAACTTTAGACAGTACCAATGTTTATGAGCTTTGGGATAAATATCAACTTACTGCATTTAATCAATACGACACTGATGATAAAACGGAAGGGGGAAATCTTACTTGTGTGGAGGGCGATTTACATGGTATTTGCCGAGTATCAAACTCAGCTCGTTCAGGAAATCGAAAAGGCAACCGAAATGAATTTAATGCAGGCTTCAAATTTGAATATTCACCAACCGATTGGTTATTACTGACTGCTGGGGTGAAATATACCCATTACAAATCTAAAGATCGCGGTTTGCAGGAAAAAATTGCAAACTTAAAACAGGAAGAGGTATTAACCGAATCACGAATTCCATTTATCGTGAAAAAGTTAAAACAAGTTAGTCCTGAACTCACGCAAAACTATTTAAACTATGAAAGAAAGTCTAAATTATATACAAAATTGTATAATGAATTTGAAGAACTTTATCCAAAACCAGACTATGACTCATCCGAATTTGAACAGTGGGTTAATAATCAATCTAACTATATTTATGCACATGGCTATACAGAATCAACAGAAGAAGAAAATGAGGCTCATGCCATACTTGGCCAAAACGATGCACAATGGGATGAATCAGCAACGCAAACTATTTATTGGGAACGGGACGAATACGGTAATTTTTCTGTTGAGCATTTTCCGCTTAAGGATGGACGCATTACAAAAGAAATGTTAGAAAAAAAAGTAATACATCCACAAACTGGGAAAGAAGATTATTTATATGACATTGGTGCTGATTTTTCTGGCTCGCCAGAAAAAACACCAATAACTAAAGAACAGTGGGAAAAAATGAAAAAGGCAGAGCGTAAAGATCACGCTTGGGCACCTTCCTTTAGTGCTACCGCATTTTTAAGTGATAACGCCAGAATTTATGTGCGCTATGATGAAACCAAACGTATGCCGAGTATTTTTGAAGATACTATTGGCTATTCCATTGATATTCTCACGCCGCTTTATAAACGTAAACCGGAACACAGCAAAAATATTGAAGTGGGCTATGTACATGATTTACGTGGTTTCTTCCCAAGTTTACGCCGTGCGGATATTCGCCTAAATTGGTACAAAAATACCACGAAAAATATTTTTGACCGTGATATTAATTATGAGATGAAGCAGTTTGATAAACGGATTTTAGAAGGCGTAGAATTATCCGCTCGTTATGATCAAGGTCGCATCTTCGGTGATATCGGTATTAGCTACAACATCAAAAATAAATTCTGCGATAAAAGTTCAGCAATTCGAGATGTTGGTAGTACGGGTGATATACACACATTTAAAGCCTATCCCGAATGTGTTAATGGTGGTAATGAAAACGGCTACTTAAAAAATGCCATTTTGCCGAAATACAGCATTACCTCAAATCTTGGTGTACGTTTCTTAGATGAACGATTAGAAGTTGGCACGCGAATGGTGTATCACACCAATGTAAAAGAAACCCGCAATAAATCCTTGCGTGATGCCGGTTGGTTTGCCAATAGCAATAATAACCCACGTTGGCAACCGGTGTTCTTGGTGGATGCGTATATGAATTACAAAGTGAATGAGAATCTTGCACTGTCATTGTCTGCGACAAACTTAACTGATCGTTATTATCTTGACCCAATGACACGTTCCTCCATGCCTGCACCGGGGAGAACGATTAAATTTGGGTTGACGGCGACATTCTAGAATAGGCAATAGTCACTTTAAATGCAAAAAAAGCACCGAAATTTCGGTGCTTTGTAATTTGGTTGCGGGGGCCGGATTTGAACCGACGGCCTTCGGGTTATGAGCCCGACGAGCTACCAAGCTGCTCCACCCCGCGTCTGATGGCGCGTAATATACTCGTTTCAAAAATTATTGCAAGATTTAAACTGAATTTGACTTTCCGTTTGTTAAGAAAATAAACAATGTGAATATTAATTAATCATTTTATGAAATAGTACTAGTCCTAAAAGGGAATTTTTGATAGCGTATGCAACTTTCTATTAGTTAGTTTAATTTAGGAAAATAAGAATGAAATTTCGTCAAAATCTCGCCGTAAAAATTCTTTCTGTGATGGCGGCTGTTTCAGTGCTTGCATCATGTGGATCGGCACCAAGTAAAGTTTCTTCAAAAAATAATTCTAGCTTGCCGCGTACTGCGACAGGCGACGATCCACAAAAATTCGGGGCAAAGTATAGTGGACGTACTTATCAACAAGCTATTTTAAGCCCAGTGGCTTCCGTTGAGAACAAAGGGGCGGTCGTTAACCAAGGTGATTTTTTAACGCAGTTGACGAATGTTCGTGATTATTCAAATTCATTAACAAATCGCTTTGCGGCGAATTATGGCAAAATCACTAACTGGGTACTTGCAGGGGCCAATGTGAATGAATTAGTACAATACGGCATTAACCCGCAGATTATGAAAGGTTTTGATGGTTATCAAAACGTGTTAATGACAGGTTATTACTCACCAGTTATTCATGCACGCCGTACTGCACAGGGGCAATATCAACATCCAATTTATGCAATGCCAAGCTATAAACGTTATAGCCGTGCAGAAATTTATAATGGTGCGTTGGCTGGACAAGGCTTAGAGCTTGCTTACAGTGATTCAATGATGGATAACTTCCTATTAGGCGTGCAGGGGAGTGGCTATGTTGATTACGGTGATGGCAATTTAAATTATTTAGCCTATGCAGGCCAAAATGGCTATAAATATCAAGCGGTTGGTCGTTTGTTAGTCGAAGATGGTGAAATTCCAAAAGAAAAAATGTCTATTCAAGCGATTCGTGAATGGGGGAAAGCAAACCCATCTCGAGTACGAGAATTGTTAGAACGTAATCCATCTTATGTTTTCTTTAAAAACGATCCAACAGGTGAAGTGAAAGGTTCTGCAGGTGTGCCTTTAGTGCCAATGGCGGCCGTTGCTTCTGATCGCAATGTGATTCCTTCTGGAACCGTATTATTGGTTGAAGTGCCAGATATTGATAATAATGGTAACTGGATGGGCACACACAAATTACACTTAATGGTGGCTCTTGATGTGGGCGGCGCGGTAAATGGTCACCACTTTGACTTATACCGTGGTATTGGCGATCAAGCAGGTCATATCGCTGGTTTATCAAAACACTATGGACGTGTTTGGGTACTACAATAATGGCTCGTGTCGATAACTACGAACAACGTTTTGGCGGCATTGGACGCCTTTACACACCAGAAGGCTTGGCGCGTTTGCGTCAGGCTCATGTGTGCGTCATTGGTATTGGCGGCGTAGGTTCGTGGGTGGTGGAAGCATTGGCTCGGAGTGGCGTAGGGCAGATCACCATGATTGATATGGATGATATTTGTGTCACTAATATTAATCGTCAGCTTCCTGCATTAAGTGGCAATATTGGCAAGCTTAAAACGGAAGTGATGGCCGAGCGCGTTAAGCTGATTAATCCAGAATGTGTGGTAAATGTCATTGATGATTTCATCTCACCGGATAATCAAGCCGAATACTTAAATCGTGGCTATGATTATGTGATTGATGCCATTGATAATGTGAAAACCAAAGCCGCGATGATTGCCTATTGCAAACGTAATAAAATCAAGATTATTACCATTGGTGGCGCAGGTGGTCAGACCGATCCTTCGAAAATTCAAATTGCTGATTTAAGCAAAACGATTCAAGATCCATTATTGGCAAAAGTGCGGTCAGTTTTACGTAAGGATTTCAATTTTACTCAAAATCCACAACGTAAATTTGCTGTTGATGCAGTGTTTTCTAGCCAGCCTTTGATTTTCCCTAAAATGGGTGAAGGCTGTGAAGTCTCAGCCACCATGAATTGTGCAAATGGCTTTGGTGCAGCAACCATGATCACCGCAACCTTTGGATTTTTTGCCGTTTCTAGGGTAATCGATAAGTTATTAAAATAAAGAAATGAAGCAACGTGAAAACGTTGCTTTTTCTTTATGAATAAAAGTATTCAATAAGATGAAGAAATATCACTTCATTTTTTTAATTTGAAATGTTGCAATTTTATCAAAAAGGCGTAGTCTATGTTGGCTTTGAGAATAATTCCCAATAAAAGTAAGGAAACAAAATGAAACAAGTATTAAAAATGAGTGCAATTTCTACCGCACTTTTAACGCTTCCAATGATGGCAAATGCAGATGTATTGGCATCCGTGAAACCACTTGGTTTTATTACATCGTCTATTGCTAATGGTGTAACAGATACGCAAATTTTAGTGCCAGCGGGTGCTTCTCCTCATGATTACAGCTTAAAACTTTCAGATGTACAAAAAGTGAAATCGGCGGATTTAGTGCTTTGGGTTGGTGAAGATATTGATGCTTTCTTATCAAAACCAATTAGCCAAATTGATAGCAAAAAAGTCATCAATATTTCTGAGATTCCAGAAATTAAACCACTTTTAAGTAAAGTTCATCATGAGCATTATCATGAAGACGATGAGCATGAGCACGGACATAGCCATGATCACAAACATGAGCATAAACATGGACACGACCATAAACACGAACATGATCATAAACATGAGCATGATCATGATCATCACCACCATGATGTAGATGAAAATGGGTTAAGCGTAAACTGGCATTTATGGTATTCACCAGCCATTAGCCAAATTGTGGCACAGAAAGTGGCGGATAAATTAACGGAACAATATCCGGATAAAAAAGAGCTCATCGCGAAAAACTTAGCCGATTTTAACCGCACTTTGACTGAGCAAAGCGATAAAATCAAAGCACAATTAGCCCCACTCAAAGATAAAGGTTTCTTTGTGTTCCATGATGCTTATAGCTATTTCAATGATGCGTATGGTTTAAATCAAACCGGTTATTTCACCATTAATCCATTAGTTGCACCAGGTGCAAAAACTATTGCTCATATCAAAGAAGAGATTGAAGAACACCATGTAAATTGTCTTTTTGCTGAACCTCAATTCACACCAAAAGTGATTGATTCTCTTGCGCAAAGTACAAAAGTCAATGTAGGTCGTTTAGATCCTATTGGCGATAACGTACAGCTTGGTCCAAATTCTTATGCGAATTTCCTTCAAGCAACCGCTGATAGCTATGCTCAATGTTTAAGTAAATAATCTAATTTGCTTCTATCTTAAAAACAGCCTTTAAGGCTGTTTTTTATTGCCCCATCTAAATCGCCCGAATGATTTTCAATTTTTAAGAAATTTTCGCTTGTTTGAGCGAAGCGAGTTCGAAAATTTCTGTAAAGAAAATTGAAAAAGAATGAGGATTAGCGATTTAATTGGGGTGTGTTTTCTTTTGCCTACTTTGCTTTGCACAAGCAAAGAAAAGTAGGTCGCCTTAGGCGAAATCCTAATTAAAACTATGCTATAATCCGCCCAATTTTTCCCTATCGAGAAAACACATGAAACAACTATTTGCCACAACTGCCCGTGGTTTTGAAGAACTCTTAAAAGTCGAACTGACAGAGCTTGGTGCAACGGAATGTAAAATTGCACAAGGCGGTGTACATTTTCAAGCTGATGATGAAACGCTTTATCGAAGCTTACTATGGCCACGTTTGGCTTCACGTATTTTGTTACCGATTGTAAATAGCAAGGTATATAGTGATTTAGACTTGTATTCAATTGTGACAGGGCAAGGTTGGTTAAGTTATTTTGATGAGAAAGCCACATTTTTTGTTGATTTCAACGGGACAAACCAAGAAATTCGCCATACTCAATTTGGTGCGATGCGTGTGAAAGATGCCATTGTGGATTATTTTGAACGTCAAGGGAAAGCGCGCCCAAATGTGGATAAAGACTATCCAGATGTGCGAATTCATGTTTATTTGAATAAAGAAGAACTCGTTGTTTCACTCGATTTAAGTGGTGAAGCATTGCATTTACGTGGCTATCGTGAAGATACAGGCCAAGCGCCTTTACGTGAAACCTTAGCTGCCGCGATTGTGCTTCGTTCAGGTTGGAAAAAAGGGACACCTTTAGTGGATCCAATGTGTGGTTCGGGCACCTTGTTAATCGAAGCGGCACAGATGGAAGCACAAATTGCACCGCAATTACATCGTTTACATTGGGGCTTTGATTGCTGGAAAGGGCATAATCAAGATGCTTGGGATAAGGTCAAAGCAGAAGCAGCACAGCAAGCTGAAACTTATTTTAATCAAAATCTAAAACCGCATTTTTATGGCTTCGATCTCGATCATCGCGTACTGAAAAAAGCGCAAAAGAATGCACAAAATGCAGGTGTGGCACATTTAATTCAGTGGAAACAAGGTGATGTTGCCGCATTAAAAAATCCAAGTCCAGATGAAGTGGGAACGGTGATTTGTAACCCGCCTTATGGTGAGCGTTTAGGTACAACTCCTGCTTTGATTGCACTATATTCAGTCTTTGGACAACGTCTTAAAAATGAATTTGGTGGTTGGAATGCGTCGATTTTCAGTAGTGAATCTACGTTGCTTGATTGCTTGCGTATGCGTTCTCATCGTCAATTTAAAGCGAAAAACGGTCCGTTAGATTGTGTTCAGAAGAATTATCAAATTTCAGAACGTAAAGAAAGTGCGGCTGAAAATCCGCTTGAATTTGACCGCACTTCAACGGTAGCGGTAGATTTTGCGAATCGCTTGCAGAAAAATATCAAGAAAATTGAAAAATGGGCGAAGCAGCAAGGCCTTGATGCATATCGTTTATATGATGCTGATTTACCGGAATATAACGTGGCAGTGGATCGTTATGGTGATCATATCGTCGTCCAAGAGTATGCCGCACCCAAAAATATTGATGAAAACAAAGCCCGTCAACGTTTATTGGATGCAGTGACTGCAACCTTGCAAGTCACCGGTATTGAAACCAATAAACTGATTTTGAAAGTGCGTCAAAAACAAAAAGGTACGAATCAATATGAAAAATTGGCCAATAAAGGCGAATATTTCTATGTGAATGAATACGGCGCTCAGCTTTGGGTGAATCTAACTGATTACTTGGATACAGGATTATTCTTGGATCATCGCTTAACCCGTAAAATGCTTGGCGAAATGGCAAAAGGCAAAGATTTCCTTAATCTTTTTGCTTATACCGGTTCCGCAACAGTGCATGCTGCATTAGGTGGGGCAAAATCGACGACGACCGTGGATATGTCGAATACCTATTTAAACTGGGCAGAACAAAACTTGATTTTAAATGATATCGAAGGCAAGCAGCACAAGCTCATCCAGGCAGATTGTTTGCAGTGGTTAGAGAAATGCGATCGCCAGTTTGATTTAATTTTCGTGGATCCACCAACATTCTCGAATTCTAAGCGTATGGAAGACAGTTGGGATGTACAACGAGATCACATCAAATTAATGCGTAATCTTAAGCGTATTTTACGTCCTAATGGCACTATCGTATTCTCGAACAATAAACGTGGTTTTAAAATGAATTTT
>OKRY01003573.1_pt1 | contig 11358 bp, 9 predicted proteins | sample 1601121 | NCBI WGS metagenome assembly OKRY01 (sample SAMEA3541546, study PRJEB24748) | human gut metagenome | biome: human gut; feature: human-associated habitat; material: faeces | place: China | collected 2012
CCGTCTTGTCCGTTAACACGGACCGGTTCCCAATCGCGTTCCTTTTCCAGCGTCCGTATATACGTCAGCTGCTGTTTCGTATTATTTTTAATGCCTAAGATTTCATCCCACGGCGCTTCACGAAACTCATGATAGGCCGTGTTACCAATATAGGCGCCGACGGCTGTACATAACAGCAGGAGCAGCACGACGACGCGTAGGAGTCCTTTAAAAAAATGATGCAGCATATGGTCTTTCCCCTTCTCACCTGTATAGTTCTGCCCTCTTTTGAGGGAGCATTACCTTTATCATATACCTTAGAGCCGAGTCTAAGTCAAAAAAAGAAAGAGTGCAGCCTTCTTAGGTGCACTCTTTCTGACGTAAAACGACCTGGCTGCAGCCATCTACTTCCTGCAGCTGCACGGAAATATCCTCGGCCCGTGAGGTCGGTACATTTTTACCTACATAATCGGCCCGGATCGGTAATTCCCGATGTCCCCGGTCTACCAATACGGCCAATTCGATATAGTGTGGCCGGCCCAGTTCCATAACCTACCACTCACGATTTTCTCGTGAATCCCAAGCTTCGGTTACATGCTTAGCCCCGTTAAATTTTCCGCGCAAGATCACTCGACCAGTGAGCTATTACGCACTCTTTGAACGAGTGGCTGCCTCTAAGCCAACATCCTGGTTGTTTCTGCAATCTCACATCGTTTTCCACTTAGCATGTATTCGGGACCTTAGCTGTGGGTCTGGGCTATTTCCCTTTTGACCACGGATTTTATTACTCGTAGTCTGACTGCTGGTAAGCATTTCTGCGGCATTCTTAGTTTGATAGGGTTCAGTAAGCTTATCGCCCCCTAGCCCATTCAGTGCTTTACCACCGCGAAACTCATTGCCAACGCTAGTCCTAAAACTATTTCGGGGAGAACCAGCTATCTCCAGGTTCGTTTGGAATTTCACCGCTAGCCACAACTCATCCCCGGTCATTGCAACGAACGTGGGTTCGGCCCTCCATGGAGCTTTACCTCCACTTCAGCCTGGTCATGGCTAGGTCACCTGGTTTCGGGTCTATGGCAACTGACTTTATTCGCGCTCTTCACACTCGGTTTCCCTTCGGCTTCGGTACTCAATACCTTAACCTCGCCAGTTACTATAACTCGCCGGACCGTTCTACAAAAAGTACGCCATCACCCTTTAACGGGCTTTGACTGCTTGTAAGCACAAGGTTTCAGGTACTCTTTCACTCCCCTCCCGGGGTTCTTTTCACCTTTCCCTCACGGTACTGCTCCTCTATCGGTCATCAGGTAGTATTTAGGCTTGGATGGTGGTCCACCCGGTTTCCCACGGGGTTTCACGTGTCCCGCGGTACTCTGGATCCAGACTGCCAGTCTTCATTTTCAGATACAGGGCTCTCACCTTCTATGGCCGGCTTTCCCACGCCGTTCTCTTAATTACCTCTGGTCTTGATGTCTGTCCGCAACCCCGAAGAACTTGCGTCCCTCGGTTTGGCCTCCTCCGCGTTCGCTCGCCACTACTAGCGGAATCTCGGTTGATGTCTTTTCCTGGCCCTACTTAGATGTTTCAGTTCAGGCCGTTCCCTTCGTACGCCTATTTGATTCAACGCACGATGCTCAAGTATTGCTTGAGCGGGTTCCCCCATTCGGAAATCCACGGATATAACGGATATTTGCTCCTCCCCGTGGCTTATCGCAGCTTGTCACGTCCTTCGTCGGCTCCTGATGCCAAGGCATTCCCCTTGCGCTCTTTTCAGCTTGACCTATCGAATCATTTGCTGATCCTCAAAGTTGAATTATGCAGGCAATTTAACAGGATTTTCGAAATTGTAATTGTTACCCATCTATACGATGTTCCACAATTAAAACTAAAAATACGTTCTTCTGTTCTTTCAAACAAAAGACCTCTCTGTTGCCTTGCTTATCACTTCTTCATTACATTGTTCAGTTTTCAAGGTTCGATCTTCCAACTGCTTTTGCAGCCAGATTTGAAGATCTGTCTTTACGCCAGGTCTTCAAATCCAACGACAAATGTCACTGGTATGGTGGGCCCGAGTGGGCTCGAACCACCGACCTTACGATTATCAGTCGTACGCTCTAGCCAGCTGAGCTACGGGCCCGTATGAACTTAAATGGTGGAGATAGTCGGGATCGAACCGGCGACCTCCTGCTTGCAAGGCAGGCGCTCTCCCAGCTGAGCTATATCCCCAAGCTATCTTCGCTCTCCCGCAGACTTCATCGCCTGCGCCCTCTAAATTAAACAACGAAAAGTCTTCAGCACCCTGACCTTAGGACGTTACAAGCTTATCTTTCAAAACTTGAAGTCTCCTTAGAAAGGAGGTGATCCAGCCGCTCGTTCTCGAAGTTCCTGGTGTTATTTTATCAAAGTGATAGCCGTGTTCTTTACCATATCTTATGATACTTCTTAAAGCATCTCTTGTGTAAGGTTTGATATCATGCATTAAAACCATATTAGTACTATAATTATGGTTTTTTAATGCACTAATAACATTATTATATACACCATCTTTATCTGCTCCTGCTGCATCGCCAGAATCTATATTCCAGTCATAATACTTATATCCGTCTTCTGTTACTTTTTGTGTAAGTCTTGTCATAATACCTTTATTAAATCTGCTTATTGTGTTACTAGATCCACCAGGAAAACGAATATATTTACTTTTATAACCAGTTAATTCTTCCACTTTATTACTAATAGAATTTAAATCATTAAAATAATTTTCTTCGGATGAATAAATAGTATTATATCTATGTGTGCATGTATGAAGTCCTAATGTATGGCCTTTCTCAATTATCTTTTTAGCATATTTATCTAGACTACCAGAGCATGTAACAAAAAATGTTGCTTTTACATCGTATTTATCAAGTATATTCAATATATCTTCTGTATAATTTGATGGTCCATCATCAAAAGTTAAATAAATTACTTTGCCTGTTACTTTTTTAGTATAATCTTGATTTTGTTCTTTTGCTTCTCTTTCTTTCTCTGCTTCTTTTTCATTTATAACTTTTTCTAAAGATTCTTTTTTTTCGTTTAATGACTTATAACTATCTTCTAACGTTTCTCCTCTTTTTGTTTCATTAGCAATTTCTATTTTTAATTTATTATTTTCTTTTTTTAAATTTTCATATATGTTCTTTTGCTTTTCATATATTTTTATTTTGCTATCATATAATTTATAAAAATTAAATAAGCAAAATAATAAAAAACAAAATGATATAAAAAGTAATACCAAAATTATTATTTTTTTATTTTTCATAAGTTTTTACCCTATTTTCAAGTTCACCAATATATTTATTCATATTGTCTTGTGCTTTTTGCTTACTATCATTTTTTTCTTTTATTTCATTTAATTTATTTGTATTACTTTTTATTTCTTCTTTTGTACTTTTTATTTTTGGATTTACATAATCAGTTAAAACATCGTATTTATTATCATATATTTTAGTTAAAATAAATGTTATTACGCCAAGCACTATAAAAGCAACTATTAATGATATGGCGATTTTCTTTTTCATAATTACACCCTCTAATAATTATTCGTTTAAATATTTAGTTAATTTACTTGCTACAGCTTTATAACCTATCTTATTAAGATGAAGTCCATCTACTGTATAAATTCTTTTCATATTACCATTTTTATCTGTTAAATTATCATACATATTTATATATGTACATTTATTATTATTGCATATTTTTTCTATTTTATTATTTAAATCTTTAATATTATCATTTGTTCTTGTTTCTACTATTTCTTTATTTAATGAATTATTAACTGGATAAATTGATTCTAAATATATTTTTGTATTACTATTTTTTTCATATATTTTATTAATTATTTCTTCAATATTATTTTTTATTCCATCATTATCAAGTCCACTATAGACTAAATCATTTGTTCCAATAAGTATAAATACTTTTGTTGGATTATATACAAATACTCTATTTTCCATATTATCTAATATATCTTTTGTCATATTACCTGCAATTCCACTATTATATACATTATAATTAGGAAAATATTTATTTAAATCACATCTGCTTGTTATTGAATCACCTAAAAATACTATTGATTCTTTATTATAAGTATATCTTTCTAACCTTTCTACTCTCGAACTTAATTTTATCATTTCTTGTTCATTAATACATAAAAGTATTCCAACAAGCAACATAAATGAAGCTCCTATAAAAATTACTAAAGATTTTAAATTTTTCATATTATCATTCTCCTACACTATAATAATTATAGCATTAAAAAATAAGATTTAAAATATTAAATCTTATTTATGCATATATTTCTTTAATTCTTTTGTTATTACTTCATAACCTTCGCTAGACATATGAAGTCCTTCCTTTGTATATTCTAATTTTAAATTACCATCTTTATCTTCTAATAAACTATACATATCCAAATATGTACAATTTTTATCATTACAATATTTTTTTAATTCAGAATTAATTTTTTTAATAGAATCATTGGTTCTATTACCAACCATACTTTTATCTATTTTTTTATTATCAGTATCATTAACTGGATAAATTGATTCTAAATATATTTTTGCATTAGGTAAATTTTTATTTAACTTATTAACTATTTCTTTTATATTTTTCTGAGTATCTTCTACAGTTTTTTTATGTTCTAAATCGTTAGTTCCAATAAGTAAAAAAATTGTTGATGGATTATATACATAGGCACGTTTTTTTAAATCATTTAAAATATCATCTGTTTGATTTCCGCATACTCCACTGTTAACTATTTTATAATCTCCATAATAATTATCCAAATTATAAAATTCTGTTATTGAGTCTCCTAAAAATAAATAATTAGTATATCCATTTTCAATATTTGAAATTTTACTTTTTAATTCAGTATTTTTTTCTGCAATATTTTTATTTAACTCATCTTTATTTATTAATAATAAACTCAAAATAAAAATTATAGTGACAAAAATAAAATAAAAAAAGATATCAATATTATTTTTCATAATTAATGGTTTATTTGTTTTATCTATATTCAAAGCTTCATAAATATCATCTATATCTTTAAACTCTAAATTTATTTTTTTTCTATTTTTAGGAAGATATGTATTTTTAGAATCATATATCAATATAATTCTTTTACAATAATCTGCATATTTCTTATAATCATTTATATTAAAAATAAGCACAATATCTGCCCTTTCAGATAATTTAATTAATTCAAATTCATTTTCTATATTTAATATTTCAATATTATTTTCTTCATATTCTAAATACTTAGAGTTAATTATAATATTTTGATCACTATTTTTTAATAAATTAATTATTTTTTTGCAAAATGTTTTATTCTTATTACTTAAATCTACTAATACCATATTTTCACCTGCCAACAGATTATATAATATCATTTTGCAAGCATTAATTCAATAATTGTTCCAAAATTTTACAAATCTTTATAAAAAAATCAAGTTATATAAAACTTGATTTTTATTTACCATTTTTTGTATTAACTAAGAATAATTCAAATAATTGTCTATGTTTTTTGGCAACTACTTCAAGTATTATTCCACAAGTAAACATTATAAGAGAAACCATTAACATGAATCCTGAGAATATTAATGTTGGGAATCTTTCTACTAAGCCTGTTTTAAAATAATCATGGAATACTGGAATACCAAATATTACAGATATTATAAGAAATAATAAACTTATAAGACCAAAGAAAATCATTGGTTTATATTCTTTAAATAATCTTGCAATTGTTTTTAAAACCTTAAATCCATCACTATATGTATTAAGTTTTGATACAGATCCTGCTGGTCTATCTCTATACTCAACTGGTAATTCTTCTACATACATATTTTTATCAAGTGCATGGATAGTCATTTCATTTTCTATTTCAAAACCTTTTGATAGTACTGGGAATGTTTTTACAAATTCATAACTAAATGCTCTATAACCAGTCATTATATCATTTATATGACCTTTAAATAATGAATTAATAAGCCATCTAACAAGTCTATTACCTACATTATGAAATGGTCTTTTATTTTCTGTAAAATATGTTGATGATAATCTATCACCTACTACCATATCAGCACCTTTATTTAATACAAGATCACACATTTCCCTAGCATTTTCTTTAGGATATGTATCATCTCCATCAATCATAAGATAACAATCAGCATCTATGTCTTTAAACATACTTCTAATTACATTACCTTTTCCTTGACGATATTCATATTTTACAATTGCTCCTGCTTTTCTTGCAATCTCATCTGTACCATCTGTACTATTATTATCATAAACATAAATATCTGCTTCTGGTAATACTTCTTTATAATCTTTTACTACTTTTTCAATTGTTTTTGATTCATTATAACATGGAATCAATACTGCTATTTTTTTACTATCTTTCTTCATTTTTCTACTCCTTAAATATAATCCTTAATAATTATAACATATTATTTATTCAATTACCAATTAATTTTTAAACCCAACCTTTCAAAATACGAACGATACCATTTTCTAAATTTACAAGAAAAATTTCGCTTATATATAAATTTAAATATTAACTGGCGAATCATTTCAATAATAAGGCATACCACAAAAATTATAATTGCAACAACAAAAATCATTAATACCTCTTTCAATTTAAATTTTTTTACATTAAAACATCCAATTAAACCATACATATTATCACGTACATAAATATTTTCATGAATTAAATAAACACCTAATGTATATTTTGATATTTTATTTATAAATTTATTTTTAAAATCAAGAGTTTCAAAAAATAGAAAATATGATATTGTTTGAATAATTAAAATTGGGCTACCAAAGCTGTTATAAAAATTAAAAAATATGCTTGATATGTGATTGACTATATCACCATTATTAGGATTACTTAATTGTTCTGACATAGTAAAACATAATAATGAGATAATTGAACATCCTAAAAATAATAATATATATAGTGTTCTATTTGCTGTGTTTGATAATCTTTTTAAAACGCTACTTTTTGAAATTGGATATAATCTTAAATAAGCACCAATAAAATATAATAATATAAAATTAGCAACTGAATGACCTTCTTTTGTGTAAACAACACCGTCTAATGTTAATGTTGGAATAATGCTAAACAATATAAACAGTGTTATTATTATTTTTTGGAATGATTTTTTATTACAATTATTAACTACTTTATTTAATATAGGCGATATTATATACAAAATTAGATAACAACCTATATACCAATATAAACCATAATCAAGTGGGATTATACTTTTAAACACATCTAATTTTGTAATTGGATATACAAGTGGAATATTAAAATAGTATGTAATTAATAAAGCTATTATTAAAAAAACAACTTGATAAAACCATACTGCATTATTTATCGAAAAAAACTTTGTAATTTTCATATCTTTTTTGCATTGAAAATAACCCGTTAAAATTATAAAAGAATTTACATGTACAAGTACAATCGCAATAATAAATTTCAAAAGCATATAAGTCAAAGCAGACATTTCATATGAATAAATGCTACCTGTTCTAAAAATAATATGATATATTATTATAAAAAACATAGAAACTATACGCATCAATTCAAAATTAGAATTTCTAGTGCACGTAAAAACATTATCAACCTTTTTATTGTTCATAGTATCAAAGCCCCCTACTATACTATATAAACAAATATATCATAAGAAAAAACTTTTTTAAAGTAATTTTAAAAAAGTTTTTAAATTATTTTTTATTTTTTTGAAATGTACTAATAAACAACAAGAAAGGGAAACATGTATATAGCCAAAATATATAACGTAGCATTCCATTAACAGGCGATGCAAGCATTAAAGTTAACCACATTCCTATAACTGGTATATAACATATAAAATATTTTTTATTTTTCTTAAAACAAGTAATACCCAATAAAACTGTAAACCAAATAAATAATCCTAAATTCCATTGCAAACTTAAAAATGGTGTATTATAACTATATAAATTATTTATAAATTTATTAATTTTTTCAGGAACTAATGGGTTGCTATATAAATCAATATTATTTTTTGTAACACCAATTTCAACAGCATTATTTTCTAAATTAGGATACCAATAACCTAATGTTGAAACAAAATATGTTTCAACTGCAACATCAAAATGTTTAAAAACTAGATGACTCCATAATTTTGAAAACTCTTTATTATTTGTTTCAAAATATTCCTGGTTAAGATTAAGACTAAATTTTATACCATCTGAAACTCTTGGATTATAATCTTTTTTTAAATTTTCTATTGTTATAAATTTCTCTATTCCTGTTTTTTCCTCTTTTGTAAATTTAACATTTTTATATGCCATTCTACCAACTTGTTGAATCGGTATTCCCAAATATTCCCATGATTTACTACGTTCAACGCCTAAATGATTATATATAGGGTATTTAATTGTAAAAAAGACAATAAAGACAATCAAAACAGAAGGTGCAATGTATTTGAAATGTTTTCTTAAATATATAATAATAAATGGCACGAAAATTATATACATGTAAAGTGCATTATTCCTAAAAAACAAAACTAACAATGATATTATAACAAAAAAAATGTAATGATATATCCTCAAGTTATCTTGTCTTTCAATTAATGTATAAATATTTATCATAAATAACAAGAAAAATCCTCCAAACAATACATCCTTCCACATTGACAAGCTAAAGAAAGCATATACTGGTAATAATCCAAATATAATTGACATTATAATTAATATTTTCTTGTTTACTTTATGTTTGTTTAGAAAAACAATAAAATATGAATATATTCCAGACATTATTATCATTTGAACTAAAGTTGTAAAAGCAGCTTTAATATTTTCACTTTCAGTAAAGAAGCTTGCAATCTTATAACAAAGCTTTATAAACATTGTATGCATAACAGGATGGTGATCTGTCAATACTTGTATATGTTTAAATTGCTCTATCTGATAAACACTATCAGGAGCAATAAGTCCAGGAAAACAACTTAAAAAGTATGGAATATTACAAAGTAAAATAATGAGCATAGACCCTACAAATAGCTTCTTATTGCTTTTAAAATTACTTTCACTTTCAGTATTTAAACTAAACAATTTACTTAAAATAATTGAAATTAATAAACTGAATAAAATATAAAGTCCAATAGTACAATATAATGTTTTAAATGTAAATATTTCATTAAATACATTTATTTTTGTATAAGTATTTATATAACAAATATTACCTATACTATAAAAAATAGCAAATATTAAACCAATAATTCTGCTTTTTTTATCAACAAGTCTAAAATAATACTTACTAATAATCATATAGATTGGAACTAATAAACAAATAGATAAGATATTAAAATTATTTAATTTTAAATAATTCGATAAAGATAAATATATAAATATCGACATTATGATATATAAGATTCTATTTTTTAAGTTTAATTTTTTCATATTTTCACTCCTATATTTTCTAAAAAATTACTCTTCTTGTATCAAGAATAGCATAAATAACAATATTTTGTCTACATTTTAATAAAATTATTATAGCCAAAATTGTGTCATATAATAAAACTCAAGCCAGAATCTAAGATTATTATTTCTAAATAAATCCATTAAACTGACAAAATAGTAAAAATATTGATAAATTAAAGATAATGTTACTGATAAAACAAGAAGTTTAATTAATACGTTTTTTGGAATCTTATTTGATTTGTTAAGTGATAATACAATTAATACTGCTGAAAAAACAAGAAGCCATGAAAAATCGTTAATATATCTTGCTAAGATGCCTGCCATTTCTGTATCAACAATAACAATTATAAGTGCACTTACTATCAAAATAATACAAGTATTAAATGTAATTTTACTAGAAAAATATTTTTTTAATTTGAAAATAAACAAATTTACAATTGTAAAAATGGTAGTTAAAAATATTCCGCCATACATTGATTCATATATTGTTAATCCCAAATAATTAGTGTGTAACTCTGTTTCAACAATATAAGGAAATACATTTATAGTATTAATTCCATTAAATAAATACATCACAATTCCTAATGGTATTCTATATGGATTGAATCCTCTACTTGTCATATCATTTGTTGTTAAATTATAATTAGCACCAAAATCAAATGGTGAATCAAATCTAATATAATTATAATACATTAACAATACTGCAATTATTATATATGAAACTATTATACTAATTATATATTTAACCATTTCTTTTTTGGAAATATAATTTTCTTTAAGAACTAAAGTACAAATTGGGATTAACAATAATGACCCAAGTAATAATTGAGGTCTACATCCTGCAACTAAAGCTAAGCATAATCCACCAAAGAAAAATTTGATACACCTATTCTTTTTTGTATCTAGACTTGATAAAAAGAAATTTAATCCAATATATGTAAACATTAATCCTGATAAAATTGGAAGTGTATATTGAGATGGTAATTTAATGAAAAATAATAATCCCGTACAATATACTAAAACAAATGATAATAATAAGAATAAACCAATAGAACATTCTTTAAAATACCTTTTTACAACTTTATCAAGTAATAAAACTAATGATATTGCAGACACCAGACTTAACAAATATATCAAAAAGCCTGTCTGTAATTCCCTTCCTGTAATTAATTTATATGGTATAAAAAACAATATTGATGGAACTACTCCAAAATATGAATAATAATGACCCTTATAAAAAGCACAATCCCATAAAAAATATGTATTATTATCTTTAAATAATTTTTCTCTTGCTTGATAATCATATGGATTATCCATAGTATTAAGTAACTTCTCTGAATTATTATCATCAGTAAAGTACACTTTTCCTTCAATTAAACTATTTGATATATTATTATATATATTAGTTGAATTATCATTATATTTTCTTATTAAATTAAATGATAAAAAACTAAATGATAATATAATTATCAAAAATAAAATAATTAAAACACCTTTTCTGTTTTTTTCATATTTAATATTATAGATTTGAGATTTATGATTAAAAACTAATATAAATGTTAGTACAATAAATACAATTATTATTCGTAGTAAATTTGCATGAATTGGCTGTTTATAATTAATAATAATATTATTTATATTAATTATTTGATTTTCCTCAAAAGTAAATTCAAATTTTATCTTTTCGCTTTTACCACTAGTATCAAGAAATAATGTCTTTGATTGTTCTATTTTATTATGTATCTGTCTACTTTCTGTCTGAAAATACAATTTATTGGCTTTATCAGTAAAAAATGGTATTACGTAATATGTATCTATATTTTTACAATTAATATCAAAATATACATTTTTTATTTTTTTTATTTTCAGCAT
>OKRY01003575.1_pt1 | contig 11351 bp, 7 predicted proteins | sample 1601121 | NCBI WGS metagenome assembly OKRY01 (sample SAMEA3541546, study PRJEB24748) | human gut metagenome | biome: human gut; feature: human-associated habitat; material: faeces | place: China | collected 2012
CTTGAATCTTCCTCGGCTTTTTTCTGTATGTTCTCTCCGTCCTTGACAAGCTGCAGCCCGGCGAAGCTGCAACGATCATGCATAAAAAAGAAAATGTCGGTCCGGTAGAACTTGCGACTATATCGTTTGGGCAGTCATTTCAGATTACACCGATGCAGCTTGTGACCACGGTTTCTTCTATTATTAATGGAGGGCACCGTATCACACCGCATTTTGGAGTAAAGATCACCGGGGAAGGAGGAAAAGAAGTGGAAACGCTGCGGTATGAGACAAAAAATGATATCTGCACAAAAGAAACATCGGAAACGATGCGATATCTTTTGGAGAGGGTTGTCTCCGATGGCAGTGGAAAAAATGCAAAAATCGAAGGGTTTTCCATCGGTGGAAAAACTGCTACGTCACAGACACTTCCGAGAAGTGACCATAAATATATCTCGTCGTTTCTCGGGTTTGCCCCGGCGGATGATCCGAAAGTACTGGTGCTTGTTGTGATCAACGATCCGAAAGGAACTTATTATGGTGGTCAGATCGCGGCACCTGTTGCCAAAGAAATTATGGAAAACATTTTACCGTATCTTGCGAAATGATGAAAAATGACGTATACTATTGTGTTGTTAAAAAAGTACATGAGGTGTGAATAATATGACATATGAAATTGTAATACCAGTAATCATCGCATTTGCGATCAGTGCACTGTTAGGCCCTGTAGTGATTCCGTTTCTGAGAAAACTAAAGGTAGGCCAGACAGAACGAAAAGAACTTGAATCTCATTTAAAGAAAAATGGAACACCGACGATGGGGGGAATTATGATTCTTGCAAGTATCATCATAACATCCCTGTTTTATGTAAAAGATTATCCGAAGATTATTCCGATCCTCTTTATGACAGTCGGATTTGGTGTGATCGGATTTTTGGATGATTATTTAAAAGTAGTATTGCGCCGCTCTGATGGACTGCTTGCGTGGCAGAAGATGATTCTTCAGATCATTGTCACAGGTGTATTTGCTGTATATATGGTCAAATATTCCGGTGTGGCGCTTACCATGCTGATTCCGTTCTCCGGAGGAAAGTATTTAGACCTTGGATGGCTGGCAATCCCGGTCCTCTTTTTTGCAGTGGTCGGCACTGTAAACGGAACAAACTTTACCGACGGACTGGATGGATTGGCATCGAGTGTTACGATCATGGTTGCGACTTTTTTTTCCGTTGTAGCGATCGGAACAAATGCAGGGATTGCGCCGATCACCTGTGCGGTTGTGGGTGCACTGCTTGGATTTTTACTGTTTAATGTATATCCGGCAAGCGTTTTTATGGGAGATACCGGATCTCTGGCACTGGGTGGCTTTGTAGTGTCGACAGCATATATGATGCAGATGCCGCTTTTTATACTGATCGTTGGACTGATTTACCTCGTGGAGGTTCTGTCTGTTATCATTCAGGTCACTTATTTTAAGAAAACAGGCGGAAAACGTATTTTCCGTATGGCTCCGATCCATCACCATTTTGAACTTGGCGGATGGTCAGAGACAAGGGTCGTTGCGGTATTTTCAATCACGACAGCAATCTTATGCCTGATTGCTTTACTGGCGATGTAAAAGACGGCATGCAGTCTGTGGCTGCAGGTTTACCCGTGGATAGAAGTCTATGACTGAAAACAATAGAATGCACGCTCCGCGAACATTCTATTGTCATGAATTAGATATATGGAATGGAGTAATGCATGGATCTGACAGGAAAACGGGTATTGGTGGCAGGACTTGGAAAAAGCGGGATTGCTGCCGGAGCGTTACTAAAGAAAATGGGCTGTATGGTCTGCCTGTTTGACGGAAATGAAAAATTCGACCGCAGTGCATGGGAAAAAACATATCCTGTATTTTCGGATTGCCCGTTGTGGATTGGAGAACTGCCGGATGCGGCAGTACAGGAGATGGAACTTGCAGTGGTAAGTCCCGGAATACCGCTTGATACGCCGGTGATATTAAAATTACAGGCTGCGGGAGTGCCGGTCGTAGGAGAGGCGGAACTTGCGTACCGGTTTGAAAAAGGGCGCGTTGCAGCGATCACGGGTACAAATGGTAAGACAACAACGACGACACTGGTGGGAGAAATCTTAAAAAAATGTTATCCGGAAGTCTTTGTGGCTGGAAATATTGGTATTCCTTATACTTCAATTGTGGAGAAAACTACAGAGCAGACCGTCACAGTGACAGAGATCAGCAGTTTCCAGTTAGAAACGATGGAAACATTTCATCCGTCTGTTTCTGCAATTTTAAATATTACGCCGGATCATCTTGACAGACATCACACGATGGAGGCGTATATCCGTGCAAAGGAGAGCATTACAAAGTGTCAGACAAAGGAAGATACCTGTGTGCTCAACTATGAGGATGAAATACTTCGGAAATTTGCCGAAACATTAAAAGTAAACGTTTTGTTTTTCAGCAGTAAAAGACCATTGGAAGAGGGAATTTATCTGCAGGAAAATACGATCTGGATCGCTGGAAAAGAAACAGAACGGCAGCGCCTGATTGATGTCGGTGAATTAAAACTTCTGGGCATACATAATTATGAAAATGTTATGGCGGCTTCCGGCACTGCACTTTGTATGGGAGCACCGATAGATGTTGTGCAGCGTGTACTAAAAGAGTTTTGGGGTGTAAAACACCGCATTGAGTTTGTGAGAGATCTGCAGGGTGTTTTGTACTATAACGATTCTAAGGCGACAAATCCGGATGCGGCAATCCGCGGGATCGGTTCAATGAATCGTAAGACACTGCTGATCGGCGGCGGTTATGATAAAAATCTTGAATTTGATGCATGGATTGAGAGCTTTGATGGGAAAGTAAAATGTCTATTACTGATCGGACAGACAAAAGATAAGATCGCAGTCTGCGCAAGGAAACATGGTTTTGAGAATATTGTATGCTGTGATACATTAAATGAAGCGGTAAATATCTGTTATAGGCTGGCAAAGCCCGGGGAAGCAGTATTGCTTTCACCGGCATGTGCGAGCTGGGGAGATTTTAAGGATTATACACAGCGGGGAGAACTGTTCCGGCAATATGTCATGGAACTGCCGGAATAAAACGGTTGTGGGGCTTGACCAGACAGGTTTTGTGTAAATGAGGAAAAATTATGGCAAGAAGACGGAAAAATGAAAAAAGACAAAAATCGATCCGGTATTTTGATTACAGCCTGTTATTTCTGATTATATTTTTGTTATGTTTCGGACTGATTATGTTATATAGTACCAGTTCCTACTATGGCTCAACAAGATTTAACGATGCAGCATATTATGTAAAAAGACAAATGTATGCAAGTGCACTTGGAATAGTGGCAATGCTTTTTATTTCAAGAATCCCATATAAGTTCTGGATGCAGCTTTCAACGCTCGCGTATTTTGTGGCGCTGGTACTTTGTACAGCGGTTATTTTTGTCGGAACAAGTGCAAAGGGACAGTCGAGATGGCTCAGGATCGGACCGATCCAGTTCCAGCCATCTGAGATCGCAAAAATTGCGGTTATCATTTTCCTTGCGACGATCATCTATAAAACGCCTAAACGCATTGGGGAAATTATGAGTCTGCTTAAGATCATGCTTTTGATTTCACCGGTTTTGGCAGTGGTTGCGTATAATAACTTAAGTACGGCGATCATTATCCTTGGAATTGCTGTCTGTATGTTATTTGTTGCGAGTCCGAAATATTTACAGTTTATTTTAATGGGAATAGGAGTATACAGTTGGGCGTGTTGTTCGGATAAATGCTGTCGGCCTCGCAGTCATAAACCATATACGCCCCGTCGCGCAAGTCGCGAGGATTGTTCATCTGCTGACGATTGCGGATAAACGATATGCGTTTGTTCACCAAATCTTTTACATTATCTATTACCAGTAAGTCGGCATGGGTTCTCTTTCCGTTGCCATAGCAGAACTCCACCCTCATTTCTCCCGCCTGCTCCATTTTGTGTTTTACCGTCCATATGCCGTTTGCATGATAGACTTTGACGGGGATACCATTTATCTTTGCAGTACAGTTTCGGAGCGGAGAATTGCATCGCATAGTAACGTAAGCCATTTCACCTATTTCATATACATATTTATCTGATGAGACAAGCACACCGCCTTTGTCCAACATTTTGTCACGAAAGTCCGCTTTTCCCCCATGCGAGAACAACCGCCATTTCAGGCGATACGACTCTCCCGGATTCAGACGCATGTCCGGCAGGTTCATGGCAAATATACCACGCATGTGCGAACTGCTCGTTTTCCTGCCCCGTCCCCATATCTCATAGCTGTCAATGGCTCCTTCGGTCAGCATCATCCCTACATGGGGGGCTTCAAAACCCATTCGCAACGCATTGACGTATGCACCGCTTCCGCCATTCCATACATGCGCATGGCAACGATTGGTGATGCAGGTTTGAGAATTCGGATAATTATCATTAAATGGAGTGTAAATGCCTATATCGTACAACCAGATCCGCTCTCCGCCCTTGTTCGTAAAAGTGTACTCTTCTATCAAATCACCACCATCCATGCTGCGTTCGGCACGGATAAGTACGTCACCCTCCTTATAGAGAACCTTTTTTCCTTCGTCCTCTACTACAAGAGGGCGCATCCATTCCTTTTTCAGGCTTTCATGTCCTTTTACTTGCGTGAAATAGCCCAATCCCCAACTGTATCTTTCCGTAATCCAAGGGTATTGACTGCCGTCAGTTTTCACTATCCAGTTCATGTGATGCTTGTCGCCTTCAACAGTCAATTCGTCAATGGCACCGGTAAACGGATTGACCGCAAACCGAACGGTATCGGACACATCCAGCTTGTCATGTCCGAACAAACCAACTGAACGGGCATTGATACCCGTTGCAAGCAGGAAGCTGAGAAATACCAGCAATGTTTTTCTTGTCATAAAATATATGTATTAAGAGTTATGTCAAAAGTGACCCTACAAAATTATAGGTTTTACCGTGAACAAGGGGGATGGAAAGTTCTTTTTTGAAGTTAGTATTCTTTCTAAATACTATTCCACGCCTATAAAGGCGTTAAAGAAGATGGAAATCCATCTTTTAGGGTTGTTTTTCTTTCTTTATTCAAATTATTATGCCATATCAATGGCAAATGCTTAATTTTGTATCATTGAAAAATACAGTGCATGAAGAATCTATTGACATATCTTATCATCAGCTTGTCCATACTCCAAAATTTGGCCGGACAAGCAACTTACAACTTTAAGCACATCAGTTCGCAAAACGGCTTGTCCAACGATTTTGTATTGGATATGGCAATTGACCAACAAGGATGTGTTTGGGTTGCAACGGAAGCGGGGTTGAATAAATGGGTCGGCAATGGGAGCAATATTGTATATAAGGAAAGTAATTCCGGACTGGTAAGTAATGAACTTACCTCCCTGTATTATGATCCATCCGAGAATATACTATGGGTTGGCTCCAGACAAGAAGGTATCAGTCTGTTCGACTGCCGGACGCAACAATTCAAAGATTTCACAACAGATGAAGGATTGTCCAGCAATAGTGTAACCGACATTATGCCGGCAGCTGGGGATAAAGGCGTATGGATTGCATATTTAAGTGGGGAAATAGACTTCTATGACAAACAGACAAAGAAAATCATCTCATACAATAGCCGAAACATTCCGGGATTGACCGGAAGAAACCGCTGTTGCAGAGATGACAAGAACGGAGCTTTATACGTAGGTCACATAGGGAATGGAATGACAATAATCAACTTAAAGGAGAAAACTGCAAAAAAATATCTTCATGAACCAGATGATCCTCAAAGTATTCCCGGAGATAATGTACGCTCCATCTTCATAGACCACCTGAAAAATATATGGGTGGGAACCAATGGCGGACTGGCTTTGTTCAATCCGATGACAGAGACATTCACCTGTTTCCGACACGACAACAAAAATGAGCATTCACTGGTAGGAGACAACATTCATTGCATCACAGAGACGAAGGATGAAAATCTTTGGATAGCTTCCGATTTAGGAGGAATCAGCCTACTGGATTTACATAATTTTAGTACTCAAAATGTTGAGAATTTAGAGTTTAAGAATATTACCCATCTTAACAGCAGTCTGTCTTCTCCCAACACACGAATGATACAAGAAGATAAATTTGGCAATGTATGGATTGGCAACTACAGTTCCGGTCTTGATTTTATCAGCCATAACCAATCAAACTTTCATATCATACCTTATTTCTATGAAATAGGTGAAACAAAAATCCGGAAACGAATTTATGGAGTAAAAGCCAATCCGGATGGCACTGTATGGTTGGGAGGAGAAAATGAATTGTCCCTATATGACGGACATCAGATATCCAGACGCGTGAATCTTTCCACATATATGTATCGTTCCTATTCGGTCATTTATACCATAGAAAAAGATAAAAACAATAATCTTTGGCTGGGAATCAACGATGAAGGAGTCATGTGCTACAATCCACAAAAAGACTTTTTCAGCCATGTGGATTTGGATGTGGATAACTTGGATATCCGTGTTTTCTATGAAGATGAGGACGGGACAATGCTGATAGGCAGTGAAATAGGGTTATATACTTATAGTAAAGGGACTATAAACAAGATTGCGATGAATAGCTGGAAAAACTGGCCACCTACAGTTTTTGCCATAATGAAGGACAAGCAACAGAAGACATGGATGGGCACATTAGGTTCCGGTATATACATTCTTGATGCCAATAATAAAGAGCTTATACATCTGCATGAAGATAAGAATTTCTGTTCCAACAACATTAACCAAATATACAAAGACAGGCAAGGAGGATTATGGATTGCAACTTATAAAGGATTAGCCTATGTAAAAGACTCCAACTATCCGGAGCAAATAGAGGTCTATGATGAAAAAAATGGGTTGGCAGACAGTCATATCCGGGCCATTCAACAGGATAAGATGGGGAATATATGGGTCAGTACCTATACCGGCATAGCCTGTTGGAATGCTTATCAGCAAAAATTCCATAATTATGATTATCAGGATGGAGTTCCTATGGGAGGATTTGTAGAGGGCTCGGCAACCATAACACCAGATGGCACTATCTATTTTGGTTCGTTACATGGAGTTTGCTATTTCAATCCGCAAACAATTGAAGCCAACGAAACCGTTTCTTCTATAGAAATCATATCCTGTGAAAGCTTCAATACACAAGAGGGAGGACGAAAATCGGAAACAATGACACCGGACAACGAGGGATTCATTCGTTTACCTTATGACCGGAACACATTTCGCATTTCATTTTCCACAGCAGACTATGCACAGAATGGGCAAGTGGAATATGCTTATATGATGGAAGGAATGGATAACTCTTGGTATAATACAGAAGATGACAATACCATTACTTTCCGCAATGTCACGCCAGGCAAATATACATTCAAGATAAAGGCACGCCTAAAAAACGGAGGATGGAATGAGGACAACATTGTTCCTCTACACATCATCGTCAATCCTCCGTTTTGGAGAGCCTGGTATGCCTATTTGTTTTATACATTGCTGGCATTGATTTTGATATATTTCATTTTCCGCTCATATAAAAAGAGACTTTTACTGCAAAATTCTTTGGACATAGAGAAAAAGTCCTTGGAAATGGAAAAAAAGAATCGGCAAAAGGAACACGAACTGAACAGTGAGCGGCTGCGTTTTTATACAAACATTGCACACGAGCTACGCACACCGCTCACGCTGATTATCGGTCCATTGGAAGATTTAAAGGACAACAGAAGCATGCCTACTCCTTTCCGCACAAAGATACAGACCATCTATCGTAGTGCCGTACAACTGCTCAATCTTATCAACCAGCTAATGGAGTTCCGCAAGACAGAAACTCAAAACCGCCAACTGACAGTAGTCAAAGGAAATCTAAACAACTTGGTTACAGAGATAGGATTGAAATACAAAGAACTGAACAGGAATGAACATGTGACTTTCAACATCGAAGTAGAACCTATGAAAAAGACTGTCTATTTCGATGCTGAAATCATCACCATCATACTCAACAATCTACTGTCCAATGCCATCAAATATACACCGGCAGGCCAGATAACTCTCTCTATGCACCAGATAAAGGCAAACGGCACGAGTTATGTAGAAATGGTCGTGGCAGATACCGGCTATGGCATCGATGCCGAGTCTTTGCCACACATCTACGACCGATACTATCAGGCGAAAGGTAAGCACCAAGCTTCGGGTACCGGCATCGGACTGGCATTGGTGAAGTCACTCGTTGATTTGCATCATGGCTCATTGGACGTAGAAAGCGTGCTTGAAAAAGGAACCACTTTCTTCTTTCGCATAAAGACTGACTATGATTACCCCGAGGCACTGCATAAAGAAGAAGAGGATTCAGCAATTCCTGCAAAAGAAATTGTGGAAGAAGACCCCGAAAACACACTTCCTATCCTACTGGTCGTGGAAGATAACAGAGATATCCGGGAATATATTGCAAACGAACTGCAAGATACCTATAGAATATTGCAAGCCGATGACGGGAAAGAGGGGTTAGCCTTAGCATTGAAATATACTCCTAATATCATAGTAAGCGACATAATGATGCCCAACATGAATGGAATAGCCTTATGTAAGGCTATTAAAAGCGACATGAACACCAGTCATATACCGGTCATTTTACTGACAGCCAAAGATTCTATACAAGATAAAGAGGAAGGTTATAACAGCGGAGCGGATTCTTACCTGACTAAGCCTTTCAGTGCTAAACTACTAAGAAGCCGGATCAACAATTTATTGGAAATCCAGAAACGCTTAGCCAAACGGTTTATAGCAAACGTCCCAACTACAATAACAGAAGAGTCCAACGATTTGCAAACGCCATCTTCCACCCAGCCACAATTGAACAAACTGGATGAGGCTTTTCTTACCAAATTGACTTCTTTAATAGAAAATAATCTGGAGCAGGAAAAAATAGATATTGCCTTTATGACAGACCGCATGAATATGAGCTATTCGGCATTCTATCGTAAAGTAAAAGCATTGACCGAACTCACACCTAACGAGTTCGTCCGAAAAATCAAATTAAGAAATTGTGCCCTTTTATTACAGACCGGGGAATATAATGTTTCGGATGCAGCCTTTAGAACAGGCTTTAACAACATGCCCCATTTCCGCGACTGTTTTTTCAAGGAGTTCAACGTATCTCCGTCGGAATATATCAAACGCCATAGAAAATAAAAGATAAGAGCCTAATTAAATTTTATTTAGCATTCTTTTGAGAGTTCTTTTTGAGGATGTTTTTCTGTTTTACGAGAAGCATAGCAAGCTATTTAACGAATAAAAAGAGGAAAACAGACCGAAAAGAAACTTAGGAAGAAACAGAATAAAAAACTTTTTGAAGAAAATTTAAATAGACTCTAAATAAGTTCTTTAGAGATAATTAATATCAAACAAACAACTAGAAATCTGTTGCATAATATTAACAATTAACGCAATATAGTCTATTTGAAATAGACAGATTTGAATTAGTTCTTTGCCACTTTAAGAGGTAAAGTTAGTTAAGATACCCATTAAAATATAAGTTTCAGATAAAAATAAACTTTACAACGTTTTTTTATTAATAAATTTATAATATAGCAGACTATCAATATAGTCAATATTTTCTACCACACCAAGTAACTAAGAACTTTTGAATTGCTACAATTCAAAACTAAGAAAAACCACAACTAATATACACCTTAATATCATCCATTCATATTATACAATTTTATGCTTATTATTTTACAGGCACTAACGAGGATTCATATAAAAGACAAAGTACTTACATTATGTATAAGCATATTAAAAAGCTGTTTTTTTATTTTATTTCAGCTTACTCTCGAAAGTTATTTTGAGGATTTATCTATTTTTTCAAAATAATATAATAGGCTATGTGACAGAGGGAAATAGATAAAAGAGCTCTTGTAAGGAGACTTATTAAACTTCTAAAAGAAGAATCAAAATAGTTTCTAAATCTTATTGAAACAATGTTGTATATCAATACATATAAACTATTACCACCGCAAGATGTAGCCCCCAAGCTCAATACACACTATTATGTCCTATTTAGCCTAATTCTCGAATCCTGCCATATTTCAGTTCTCTTTTCCCTTTATAACGATTTCCCCATTTTTATTATCCCGTCAGTAGCTCCACCTTGCGTGGTTCAGGGTGCGAAGCTACGTCCGGGTCCCCTAAAAATCTGCAAGCCCGCTTCGCGCCCTGCGGGTTTTGATGAAAATTTTTCAATCCGTCCAGTGGGGCGGTTGAAAATTTTTCACCAAAAGCCTTGCATATTTTCTCCCCGTCCGTATCTGCCCCCTGAAACGAGCAAGGTGAAGCCACCGACAAGGCATAAAAAAAAAGTCAATGTTATGAAAAAGAGAACTGAAATACAACAAGATTTGAAACGAGGCTTCGGCTTCGCTCCAACCGGCATTAAAAATTTGGTGAAGTGGTTGTCGGTCGGTTTCATGGTCTATGTGGCAGTACGTTTCGTGTGTGCCTTTGTCGGTGGTGTAGTGGTTGGCTTGGGCGGTGGGTTGCCCATGTTGGCAGTTTTGGCGGTGGTGTTTTTCCTCATCCGTGCCGTGTGGCGCATCCTTTCCGCTTTCCTTTCCCTTTGCGTGCTCGCTCTTCTCATCCTTGTTCTTTGCGTGATACTCTGACAGAATATTAATCATTTTTAAATTAAATCATTATGACTAAAGTACATTTATTGGGAGCTAACAAAAGTTACGACAGAAGCGTTCAGACCGTTTCAGTCAATCAAGTGGTAGTATTGGAAGGCTACAGCTATGACAGCTATGTTGTGTATGAAGTAACTCGTGACAAGTGGGGAATAACCTATCATCTTGTCAATTTGCGAACACACGAGTTTCACACTTCCGACCTTATCCGGCCATTATCAGAGAAATTCGGAATAGGCATCTATTACGATGATGCGAACCCCAGGTTTTTAGATCCGTTGGAAACAGCCGCTTTACTCACCAAGGCAAAAGAGAAGAAAGCCGAAGAAGAAAAGAAAGCGAAGGAAGTAAGAGAGGAATACGAACGTATCGCCAAAATCGGTACGGAGCGTTTGCGCCCCCTTGTCCCGACGGATGCAAAGGCGGTCATTATCGGCACACTACGGGTAAACGAGTGCGACAGCTATACGGACTATTACGACTACAGTATAGCAAGAACCGTCATTTTAGGCTTTTCCAAGCATACACGCAACCTCTTTTCGGAAATGCGCAAGCATGCCGCCAATTTTGAGGGAACGGCTTATTTGGCAGAAAACGACAAGGAATACGAACACCGTGAAAATTACAGCATGGG
>OKRY01003576.1_pt1 | contig 11348 bp, 10 predicted proteins | sample 1601121 | NCBI WGS metagenome assembly OKRY01 (sample SAMEA3541546, study PRJEB24748) | human gut metagenome | biome: human gut; feature: human-associated habitat; material: faeces | place: China | collected 2012
AAGAAGCAGCAACAATAAAGGAAAAGGCTGTAACTAAATAAGGTACAGCAATTAGCGAAGATACCGGGAAAGACGAATAAGGTCATCAGGAGTATCAATATCATATAATTCATATTCATCCTGTGCAGGAACTAAAATAACCTGTGCAGGATGTTTTTTTGCAATAAAACCGCCACCCTTGCCCTGTGGAAGTGTAAGAAGCTCATCATAATAGCACGCAGGAAATATTACTGGTGCACCTGCGTTTTCGTTGAAAGCAAGCCGGCATATCTTATTATTATTATTATTGGAATAATCATTATTAGAATAATTATTATTAGAATAATCATTATTGGCATTGCTGGATTTATCTGTGCTGTTACAAGCAAAATAACTGCTGTTGTAGTAAATAAATAAAAGACACAGCAGCTGAAGGCTTGTCTTAGTGATAAGTGGCTGGTCTGATGGAAGAAATAATATTCCCTGGGTGCGGCAGCTTTTCTTGCAGCAGGTTTCCTTTAGAATATGTGAAACACCAAGGTGTACCATATCATTTCTGTAAGGCATATTGTGTTTAATGCAATGTATATGTTCCCGTTCACATATCTGTACAAGCTCATCATGACGGGTTACGGCAAGAGTTTCACAAAAGTCTACGAAACGGCTTATATTTATCGCATTTTCAAATAGAGTGTTGTTGTTGAAGGAGGCTAAAAGCTTATTTGTACCGAATCTTTTTGACATACCGGATGCCATAATAATGCATGAAATAGAGCTGAAGGTATTATCAATATCGATTAAAAGTACATCAGATCTGCTTTTAATACTGTCAAGAAATTCTGTGGATTGTTTTCTGATGACAGATAATACGCGTGAGTTATCAAGAAGACTTTTAATGTTCTCCTGAAAAGGGATACAGGAGCTTTCCAGATAACCAAGCTCGTCAATAACAAATATACTATCAGCAGATGTCATAAGATGCTTCTTAATGGCAGGACAGGCGCAGTTAATAAAACCATCCTCTACAATGGTCATATTGTTGCCTTTTTTAGGGGAAACAGGAGTGAGTGTACGTGGTCTGCCAATCACATATTCTTTTCCATCATCTATAAGATTGGATTTAATAACAACTTCTGGTGTGTCCGTTCTGCAGCTTATCAGATAATTGAAATTGAAAAAATCAGACATATCCGTAGCGTCTTTAGTCTGGTTTAAAATGCTGTTTAACAGATATGATTTGCCACTTCCCCGGTCTCCGGTAATAAAAAGATGCTTTTTATCTGACATCTTAAAAAATGTAAAGACAGCCAGAGCGTCTAAATAACAATTATCCATAGAATAAGTCACCTCATTTCAGTAAATGCTTTTATAACGTATGTGTGTCCTGTGTGAATAGATATATATCTGTAGTAAAGGTTTATAGTGCCACAACTACACGGTGTGTTTTATGGTGGATATCGGTACATTCAATAACATTAATATTATCATATATAAGAGACAGCTTTTCGTTAATAGTATCAAGGGAGTCTGTATGAGTATTAATGCTGGTAAGTATTGTTCCGGCTTTCATAAGAAATATATTATCGCAGTATTCCAATGCAAGCTCGGGACTATGAATACACATAAGTGCGCATCTTCCATCAGATACAATGCTTCTTATGTGCTGCATAAGCAGATGACGGTTAGAAAAATCAAGTGCACTATCCGGTTCATCAAGAAGCAGCAGAGGTGCAGCTTCTATTATGGTACGTGCCAGAATACATAACTGTTTCTGTCCTTCGCTTAAAGCTAAGAAGTCTGCTTCGTATAAACCCTTAAGTCCAACCATATCAATAGCTTTATCGGCACGTTTTATCATATCTGTGGTGTAGCCTCCAAGTATGTGCATATGAGGATTGAAGCCAAGCAGACATACATCCCTGACGGTCATGCTTATGGTAAGATTGTTTCTTTGTGGAATGTAGCTTATCAGCTGGGCCTTTTTTTTAACAGAGAGGTTTTCAAGCAGGTGTTCATTAAGCTGACATTGTCCGTTGTGTTTTATAAGTCCCATGATGGCCTTAATAAGAGAGGTTTTACCACAGCCGTTATTGCCAATAACAGCATTAAGCTGTCCTGGCATAAGGTCAAAGCTTACGTTATCAACCGCACAGGTGCTGCCATAATATACAGATATTCCGGCAGCGGAAAATGTAGTATTGAATAAATCTGACATCATAACGCCTCCTTTTTATTAGCTCTGATAAGCAGAATGATAAGCAGTGGAGCTCCAAGAAGTGAGGTAAATATACTGACTGGCAGCTCTGATGAGGATACACTTCTTGCCAGTATATCAGCAAGTGTCAGTAAAATAGCTCCTGTGAAGCCACTTGTTATGTATGTAAATATGTCATTACGCTTTGTAAGCAGTCTGGCAATATGAGGTGCAATAAGTCCGATAAAGCTTATAAGCCCTGTAACACATATTATTGATGATACGATAAGAGTAGCAAGCATTAATATAATAAAACGCAGAATTGCTACATTTACACCTAGTGATACAGCTTCCTCTTCGCTTGTAGAGAGAATGAGAACCTGTCGGTATAACAAAGCTATTACAATAAAGCCGGTAAGTGTTGTTAGGAACGGAATAGCAAGGCTGTCCCTTGAAATACCATTAAGGCTTCCCATAATCCAGTATTCGATTGAAGCAAGCTGTTTTTCAGGATCTGCGGCCAGCTTTAGAAACATAAGTATAGTCTGTGCCACAGAATGAATAGCTATACCGGCAAGCACGATAGTATAACTGTTTCTGCCAGGGACAAGATAAGCCGTAAGCAGAGTTATTATGAGGGCTGTAACAGCTCCAATAAAGGCTGATACGGAAATAACAGGGGCAGAAGCTGAAACTACAACTATTGCAAGAGCTGCACCAGCACTTGCACCGGAGGAAACGCCAACGATATCGGGAGAAGCCAGAGGGTTTTTAAATATAAGCTGATATATAAAACCTGATATTGAAAGACCAAAACCGCCTATAACACCCATAAGGGCGCGGGGAAGCCTGAGCCTTTTAAAGACCATAATTGACATAGTATCACCAGACAGTAAGCCCTTTAATGTGAGTGGGTACTGTCCGGTAATGACAGACCATACAAGTATTGCCAGAAGAAGCAGTACCTGTATGGCTGATAAAAGTATAATTTTGTTCCGGTAATTATAAGTGTTTTTGAACATAAATCATCCTTATTTAGCAGGTGTGAATCCATAAAAGCTTTCATAGAATTTAGTTACACATTCTTCATAGAAATCCTTAGTAACCTTTTCTGGATGAAGAACAGAGGCAATATATATGCTTCCTAAGAAGCTTGCTGGTACAGGTGAATCCCAGGCTTCTATATCACCAGGGAGCTTTACAACCTTTTTATTCTTAACAGCATTGCAGTCTGCAAGATTAGCATCATTTATAACGTCATCTACTGAGTAAGTTGCATCGGCAGCTATTATAATGTAATCAGGGTTCCAGGCAAGAAGCTGTTCATATGAAACATTTGCCCAGTAAGTATCTGTAAGCTCAGCGGCTGCATTCTTTCCGCCTGCATTGCTAAGTAATGTGTTCTGATACATCTTGCTTCCGGCTGTTGAAAGAACAGAGCTGTTGCCTGCAAGATATACTAAAGGAGTGCTTTCACCTGCAAGCTTGGCTTTATTATCAGCTAAAAATGTATCGATAGAATTGTTAAGTGCATCAGAGCGTCCGATTGTGTTAGTTATTTTACCAACAAGTGTTATACATTCCTTAAGGAGCGTTGCATCCTCAGGATTAACAACAACAGCCTTGATACCAAGACCTTCAAGTGTATCTGCAGCTTTTTTTAACTTCATAGGAAGGAATACAACATCAGGTGCTGCTGCAACACAGGCTTCTGTGTTGAATTCTTTGGCTGTTCCCATATTAGGAAGACTAACGATGGATGGAGCTGCAAGCTTATAGATGTTTCTTGTATTAGCCTTAGCTTCAATTCCTACAAGCTTATCCTTTAATCCAAGTGCAAGGAGAAGACTTGTAGAGATATAGTAAGATGAAGCAATCTTTTCAGGTGCTTTTTCAAAAGTTACTGTTCGTCCAGCCTGGTCGGTAACAGTAAGAGGGTAGCTTGTGCCTATCTCGTTGAATTGGGACATGACATCAAAGGCTGATGTTGAAGCAGCCTGTGTAGTGCTGTCATTTGCAGCAGAACTGCCACATGCTACAGTTGATATAAGCATGAGCACTGCAAGAACTAAAGCGGTTAATCTTTTAAAATTCTTCATAATTATCCTCATTTCTACTTTGTTTTAACACACTCATTTATGTTGAACAGAATATATCTTATAGCAACAGTTAAAAGAAGTGTGCGAATGAATTTTATCAGATTGACAAGGCTTTTACAAGTCAGTATAGTTATATTATAATGTAATTAAGAAATGGTCAGGAAAAAGTTTAAAGGTTGTTTAAGCTGTACAGCGGGACTTTTATTTCTGGCATAAGTATGATCAAAATGAGGAGTTTTTATGCTTAATATACAGAATTATAAGAGAGTAGAAAGTATTGAAGAGGCCTACGAGCTTAACCAGAAGAAGGCTAACAGAATTGTCGGCGGCATGATGTGGATGCGTATGGGTGATAACAGAATCAATACCGCGATTGACATGTCAGGACTGGGACTTGATAAGATTGAAGAGACAGATGAAGAATTTAAGATTGGATGCATGACATCTCTAAGACAGTTAGAAAACCATAAGGGCTTTAATGAGTATACCAATGGCTGCACTAAGGAAGCACTAAGGCATATTGTTGGCGTGCAGTTTAGAAATCTTGCGACAGTTGGTGGAAGCATATATGGAAGATATGGATTTTCTGATGTTCTTACATTATTAATAGGACTTGATTCATACGTTGAATTACATAGGGGAGGAATAGTTTCCCTAAAGGATTATGCAGCTCAAAGCTATGACAGGGATATTATTGTAAGCATTATCGTTAAGAAAAAGCCAGTCAAGATGTTTTATGAGGCAGTAAGAATAACAGAAACAGACCTTCCGGTTCTTACCTGTGCTGGCGTGGGCTTTAGCGGTTCAGGCAAATATAATATATGCATAGGTGCAAGACCGGGAAGAGCTGTTGTTGTTGAAGATAATGAAGGTATTCTTAAGGGCGGAGTAAATGATGAGACTATAGAGAGCTTCGCTAGATATGTAAGGGAAAATGTTTCTACAGAGAGTAATATGCGTGGAAGTGCTGAATACAGAAGCCATCTGGCAGAAGAGCTTACTAAGAGAGCATTAAGGGCTGTAAATTATTAGTGTATGGATTGGAGAATATATGTTAGTAGATATTAAGTTAAATGGAAAGTTAGTCAAGGCAGATGTGGCCTGCGATATGACTCTTTATGATTTCGTGAGGGAGCATGGCTGTTATAGTGTAAAATGTGGCTGTGAGACTTCTAACTGCGGACTGTGTACGGTATTTCTTAACGATAAACCTGTACTTTCATGTTCGGTTCTTGCTGTAAGAGCGGATAAATGCAGCGTTACAACGCTTGAGGGGTTACAGGAGGAGGCCGCAGAGTTCGTTACATTTATAGCTGACCAGGGAGCAGAGCAGTGTGGCTTCTGTAACCCGGGCTTTGTTATGAATGCTATTGCACTCTTTAGGGAGAATCCTTATCCTGATGAAGCTGAGATAAAGGAATTCCTTTCTGGAAATCTGTGCAGATGTTCCGGGTATGAAGGCCAGTTAAGAGGAATTCTGGATTACCTAAAGGTAAAAAAGGCTAAGGAAGCCAGTGTGGAAAATAAAGAAAATATAGCAGAGGAGGTGAAGTAATGAAGTCAGTTAATAAAGCAGTAAGAAAAAAAGATGCAATGGAGCTGCTTCTTGGAAAACCGGTATATACAGATGATATTGCACCAAAGGATTGTCTTGTTGTAAAGCTTCTGCGTTCACCATATGCCAACGCATATGTTAAGAGCATTAATACAGATATTGCAATGAAGGTACCTGGAATAGAGGCAATATATACATATAAGGATGTTGACCAGAATATGAAGCGTTTTACCTGTGCCGGTCAGACGTATCCTGAGCCAAGTCCTTATGACAGGCTTATTCTTGATAAACATGTAAGATTCATAGGTGATCCGGTTGCGATTGTTGCGGGAGTGGATGAACGCTGTGTTGATAAGGCGATGAAGCTTATTAAGGCTGAGTATGAGGTGCTTGAACCAGTACTTGACTTTACAAAGGCAAAGGATAATGAGATACTTGTTCATCCGGAGGATAACTGGGAAGCATTGTGTCCTGTCGGAGCTGATAATAAAAGAAATCTATGTGCACATGATGAGTGCAGTAATGGTGATATAGATAAGGTGCTTGAGAGTTGTGATGTTGTAATTGACAGGACATATCATACAAAGGCATGCCAGCAGAGCATGATGGAGACCTTCAGGACATTCTGTACAATCGATACTTATGGAAGACTTCATGTTGTAAGTTCTACACAGATAGTATTTCATTGCAGAAGAATCATATCACATGCACTTGGAATCTCTCCATCAAAGATACGTGTTACAAAGCCTAGAATAGGTGGTGGTTTTGGCGCAAAGCAGACATCGGTTTCAGAAATATATCCGGCATTTGTCACATGGAAAACTAAGAAGCCAGCTATGATTATATTCTCAAGGGAAGAGTCATTGTCAGCTTCATCTCCAAGACATGAGATGCAGATGCATGTAAGGCTCGGTGCAACTAAGGATGGTATCGTAAAAGGAATAGATTTATATACCCTGTCTAACACAGGAGCTTATGGGGAGCATGGACCAACGACAGTAGGTCTTTCAGGACACAAGTCAATACCATTATATGGAAAGGCGGAGGCATTCCGATTTGTAAGTGATGTTGTATACACGAATGTTATGTCAGCAGGGGCATATAGAGGCTATGGTGCCACACAGGGACTTTTTGCCGTTGAATCTGCTGTAAATGAGCTTGCTGATAAGCTTCATATGGATCCTTTTGAAATAAGATTTAAAAACATAGTTAAGGAGGGCGATGTAATGCCTGCTTACTATGGTCAGGTCAATACAAGCTGTGCGCTTGACAGATGCTTAGCAAAGGTTAAAGAGATGATTAAATGGGATGAGAAGTATCCTATGAGAAAGATTTCTGATACGAAGGCACGTTTTGTCGGAATGGGTATGGCTATGCAGGGCTCTGGTATATCAGGTGTGGATGTTGGAAGTGCCACACTTAAGCTTAATGATGAGGGCGTGTATACAATGAATATCGGTGCTGCTGATATGGGAACAGGCTGTGATACAATACTTGCACAGATTGCTGCGGAGGTGCTTGAGTGCAGTACTGATAACATAAGTGTATTCGGTGCTGATACTGATATATCACCTTATGATTCAGGCTCATATGCATCAAGTACAACATACGTTACTGGAAAGGCAGTTGAGAACTGTGCCTTAGAGCTAAGAAGCAGAATCGAAAAGCTTGGAGCTAAGCTTATAGGCTGTGATAAGAGTGAGGTTACATTTGACGGAAGCTGTGTAAGATGTGAGGCTGGAGAGCACAATGGTGCATCGGTAAGTCTTTGCGATATCGCAACAGCTTCAATGTGTGGAAATGATATGGCACTTACTGTTACTAATACACATACATCACCTATTTCCCCACCACCATATATGGTAGGTGCAGCTGAGGTTGAGGTTGACCTTGTCACAGGTGAGAGCAGGGTTGTGGAATATGATGCATGTGTTGACTGTGGAACACCAGTTAATCCTAATCTTGCAAGGGTTCAGGCAGAAGGCGGAATCCTTCAGGGAATTGGTATGGCAATGTCTGAAAATATCACATATTCTGATAAGGGAAAGCTTTATGAGAACTCATTCCTGCAATATAAGATACCATCAAGAATGGATATTGGACATATTAATGTTGAGTTTGAAAGCAGCTTTGAGGATGCTGGACCATTTGGTGCTAAGTCAATAGGAGAGGTTGTAATTAACACTCCACTTCCGGCTGTGACAGATGCGCTAAGCCACGCAGCAGGAAAGAGGTTCTATGAGCTGCCTATAACACCGGAGCAGATTGCTATGGCGAGAGCAGAGAATAATTAGGATTATAACACAGATAAGATAAAAGATAAGATGGCACGATTTATTTCTGGATAAGGGGAATAGTCGTGCTGTTTTTTATGTTTATAAATAAAGTAAAAACTTGAAGAAACGGATAAAATAGGTGAAAAAAGTTTTGAAGAAACGGGCAAAATGAGTAAAAATGACTTTGAAGAAACGGATAAAATGAGTGAAAATAATCTTGAAGAAATGGTAAAAATAAGAGATAATAATATTGAAAAAAGTTACGTCAATGAGTGGAGAAATTTACTTTTGATACTCACATCATAGTATGTATTATATAAAGAAATCAGAGGTGCTTTTAGCACAGTAAAGAATAGTAACAATGATATGGTTCTGAAAGGGGAAGACTATGAATTTTAAAAGAAAAGTATATAGTAGATTGTTAGAATGGAAGGAAAAGTATTCGGATAAATATGCGGTGTTGTTAGAGGGGGCGAGACGAGTTGGTAAGTCTACAATCGCCCAAAGCTTTGGAGAAAATGAATATGACTCGTGTATTCTTATTGATTTTTCAAAAGCAACAGCTAATATATTGGAGTGTTTTGATGATATAGCAAATCTAAATATATTTTTTTTAAGATTGCAGGCGGAAACAGGTATAACATTATATGAGCATAAATCGCTGATTATATTTGATGAAGTCCAGCTATTCCCGAAAGCAAGACAGGCAATAAAACATCTTGTTGCAGATGGAAGATACAGTTATCTGGAAACTGGTTCACTAATATCCATAAAGAAAAATGTAAAGGATATTTTAATTCCATCGGAGGAAATGAAAATACAGGTGTATCCAATGGATTATCAGGAGTTTTGTGATGCAACAGGGGGAAACTATGAACTTCTTTGTCAGATATACAATACAGGTAAGGCTATTGGACAGCCAACTAATCGTAAACTGATGAGAGATTTAAGAATATATATGGCAGTAGGTGGTATGCCTCAGGCAGTTGAAGCTTATATAGAGGGTAAGAATTTCTATGAAATTGATATGGTCAAAAGACAGATTATATCATTGTATGAAGAAGATTTTAAAAAGATTGATGGTTCTGGAAGAATCTCTGCATTATATCACTCAATTCCGGCACAGCTTGCAAAGGATTCAAAAAAATACAGGATTACCGCGGCAATAGGAAAGAAGAATAATTCAAAAACAGAAGAATTATTGTATGAGCTGATTGATTCAAAGACTGTCTTACCTTGTTATAATTCAACTGATCCAAGGGTAAGTCTGACAGATACAAAGGACTTTGACAGTTATAAATTGTATCTTTCGGATACTGGATTATTTATTACATTAATGTTTATAGACCGTCCAGTCACAGAAAATAATGTATATGCAAAGCTGCTTTCTGATAAGCTGCCAGCCAATCTGGGTTATTTATATGAGAATCTTATTGCACAGATGATTACAGCAGCGGGAAGAGAACTTTATTATCACACATGGGAAAAAGACAAAAGCACACATTATTATGAGGTTGACTTTCTGATTTCTGAGGGAAGTAAAGTAAATGCCTTTGAAATTAAGTCATCAGGAGCAGGAAAGCATGAATCAATAAAACAATTTTATAAAAAATTTTCAAAGAATGTAAGTAAGATATATTTAATATCGCAAAAAGATGTTGGAAAAGAAGAAAATTTAATGCTGAAACCATTTTATTTAATGCCATTTCTCATAAAGTAGATGACTATTTCACATTATAAAATACAGGAGTAAAAATTATGCCTAATATATTAATTGTAGAGGATGATATAAATATTAATAACCTTCTTTGTGAGGTACTTAGGAAGGCAGGTTATATGTGTGAACAGGCATTTTCAGGAACAGAGGCAAAGCTGCTTCTGGATATAAAAGAAAAGGCTTATACGCTTGTACTGCTTGACTTAATGCTGCCTGGTGCAAGTGGTGAAGAGGTTTTAAAAGAGATAAGAAAACAGGGAAGGCTTCCGGTGATTGTGCTGACGGCAAAGGATAGTATAGATGATAAAATCGGAGTGCTGACAGACGGAGCAGATGATTATATAACAAAGCCCTTTGAGATTAGAGAGGTACTGGCACGTATTCAGGTGCAGCTTCGTCATATAGAGGCAGAAACAAAAAGTGAAGCAGAGGCAGAAATAGAAGCAGAAACGGAAGTAAAAACAAAGGCTGGTATACAGGAAGGACAAGGCAGCGGAAGGCTTGAGTTCAGGGATATGGTGCTTATACGCTCTACCTTTGAGGTAAGTATCGGTGGCAGGGTGCTTCCTAAGATTACAAAACAGGAATTTGCAATACTGGAATTGCTGCTTAAAAACCCGAAGCAGGTGTTTAGCAAGGAGGATATATTCGAATATGCGTGGGATGAGCCATATATGGGTGAAACAAAGACCCTGGATGTGCATATAAGCAATATCAGAAAGAAAATAAAGACCGTGACACCTGATGAATATATAGAAACAATATGGGGGATTGGATATCGCCTGCATGAATAATTTACTCTTTTTTTACTATTTATTTGCGATTGATTAGGATTTATTTTTTATGATAAGAGCAGTTAAGAAAAGGAGGAAAAAGCTTTGAGTGAATTATTATTGCAGACAAGGAATCTGACTAAGCAGTATGGCAGACACAGGGCGGTTGATGATGTAAATATGCACATTAAAAAGGGTGCGATATATGGCTTTATTGGAAGAAACGGAGCCGGTAAAACGACCTGTCTTAAGATGATTAGCGGACTGTCAACACCGTCTTATGGCGAAATAGAAATGTTTGGGTATAAGGGAAAGGACTTACAAAAGGTACGTTCAAGAGTAGGGTGTCTTATAGAAGCTCCCGGACTTTATGGCAATATGTCGGCATATGACAATCTGAACATTAAATGTAAGCTTACGGGGATTAAGAAAAAAGGATATATAGAAGAACTGTTAAAAACAGTGGGCCTTGATACTGTTGGAGAAAAGAAAACAAAGCATTATTCGCTTGGAATGAAGCAGCGCTTAGGGATTGCTCTTGCACTTGTAGGCGAGCCTGACCTGCTTATTCTTGATGAGCCGATTAATGGACTTGATCCACAGGGAATAGTGGAGGTGCGTGAAACTATCCAGAAGCTTGCAAAGGAGCGTGGCATGACAATATGTATTTCAAGTCATATTCTGGAGGAATTATCAAAGCTTGCTACAGATTATGGCATTATTCATAATGGATGCCTTGTGCAGGAGCTTACAAG
>OKRY01003577.1_pt1 | contig 11347 bp, 12 predicted proteins | sample 1601121 | NCBI WGS metagenome assembly OKRY01 (sample SAMEA3541546, study PRJEB24748) | human gut metagenome | biome: human gut; feature: human-associated habitat; material: faeces | place: China | collected 2012
TTGATTGATGAGCCTTCGGAAGCATTATGTACCGAATTGTATTCTGAATTCTTTAAGTTAGAAAATAGAATTCGGTCTTTTGTAAGTAGAGTACTTACATTACATTTGGGGGTAGATTGGCTTAGTAGCTGTGGATTGGAAAAATATTATAACTCAGCAATACAGTTGTCAGAGACATTTAAGCAAAAGGTTCTGGAATTAGATGATATTAATGCCGAGTTGATTTCTCTGACATTAGAATCTGTGTTTGAAATTGTTTTTAAATGTAAGGTGTATGAGAATGATATTGTTCTTTCGAGAGCGGAATATGTACAGCTTGAAAAAATTTTGACGTCAGGCAAGGAAAATGAAAACGCAAAGAATTTTATTCTGAAAAGAAGAAAAAAATTGCTGATATATGGGAAGATATTTTGAAACAATTTCAGTGTGATCCTTGTTTTGATATTGAAGAAATTGAAACAACTATATATGATGGAAAAACACATTTTTCGATATAAAGTGTAAGGCATTAGAGCATAATACTGTTGAAGTATACTTTGAGATGTTTATTGATGATGATATGGGAGAGAGTAGTTCATGTTCAATTATTTATTTGCAAAACAGAAATTGCAGAAATCTTTAGAGCAAAATGCCTCTTTGTTAATGGAAGCGGTTGCGAAGGAGATGAATGTTTGATGCAGGCAGAACAGGATTCAGAGTATGATGATTCGGAGGTAGAAGAATTAAAACTCAAACTTATAAAATATGTAATAGAGAAGCTGAATCCCATGATTGCTCAATTGAATCTCATTAAGGAAGATAAGAAAAAACTAAAAGAATTTGTTTCAGATAATGAGTGTGAAGAATGTGGGAACTTTGGAATATCAATTAAAGCTGATTTTTATCCAATTGGTAAGTGCTGTTATTGTGGAACTGAAAATTAAATAACCCTATCAAAAAAAGTTAAAAATTTCCCCATCACACCCTTGACACGAGCGGGAACAGGAAAGACTTATGCATCGGCTTTTGCTATGCGGGAATTAGGATTTCGTAGAGTTTTATTTTTGGTACATCGAAGTCAATTAGCGAGACAGACAAAGAAAGCTTATCAAAATGTATTCTCAAAATCAGTATCAATGGGATTGGTTGGCACTGGGAATGCAGAATATGATAAAGATTATGTGTTTGCAACTGTGCAAACATTAAATAAGGATCAAAATCTTAAGAAGTATAGTCCGGATTCGTTTGATTGTATTATACTGGACGAGGCGCATCATTCATCAGCAAACACTTATCAGAAAATTATGCATTACTTTACACCGAAGTTATGGCTCGGTATGACAGCGACGCCAGATAAACGTGATGATGAGATTGAAGGAAGAAATATTTACGAGATATTTCATCATCAGATTGCGTATGAGATCCGTTTGCAGCAAGCAATGGAAGAAGATATGCTTTGTGCATTTCATTATTTTGGAATAAGTGATATTTCGACGTTGGATGAAAAACAACTTGCAAAGGCGAAGATTGGAGATCGAGATTTTAATAATTTAACTAGTGATGAACGTGTGCAACACATCGTAGAACAAGCGAATTTCTATGGCTATAGCGGAGAGCGTGTAAAAGGGCTTATATTCTGTAGTCGGATTGATGAGTCTGAGGAACTGTCAAATAAATTTAATCAAGTGATTAATCCAGAGACAGGGAAGCGATATAAAACACTTGCATTAAATGGAACAGCAACAGAGGAAGAACGGCAGCACGCATTTGAACGCCTTGCAATGAATGAAGGCGATTCGGAAGAAGAACCTCTTGATTATATTTTTTCGGTTGAAATTCTGAATGAAGGTGTGGATATTGTTGAGGTGAATCAGGTTATTATGCTTCGACCAACACAATCTCCAATTGTATTTATTCAGCAGCTGGGTAGAGGCCTTCGGAAGGCGGAAGGAAAAGAGTTTGTTGTAATCTTAGATTTTATTGGAAATTATAAGAACAACTTTATGATTCCTATTGCACTTTCTGGTGATCGAACATATAACGCGGATAATATTCGAAAATATGTTATTAGTGGCAATAATATAATACCAGGTGGTTCAACTGTTCATTTTGATGAAATAGCCAAACAGAAGATATTTGCTTCTATTGATAAGATTAAGGGGATAAGGTCAATAATAAAAGAGAGCTATTGTTCGTTAAAAAATCGGTTAGGTCGGGTACCGTATTTATTTGATTTTTATGAGAATGGTGAGATTGATCCCCTTGTAATTATTAAGGAATATAAGACTTACCAGAATTTTTTAGAATACATGGAAAAAGAGCTATATGTCGGGAAGGTAGCAGAAAAAGAAAAAATAATATTGGAATATTTGTCTAAGACAATATTAAGTGGGGTGCGTCCATATGAGCTGGAGATTCTGAGAAGGGAAATTCGTACAGGAAATTTGAATATTGGAGAATTCTGTAAGGATTTTGAAGAAAAATATCAGTTCTCGATTGATGAAAAGTCATTTTATAATGCGATAGATGTATTGCAAGGGCGATTTGTTGGGAAGGATGATGAATATAAAAAATATAGTGATATGGATTTGATTGTGTTAGCTGATGGTGATAACTCATTAAAAAAGAGTGCGTGTTTGTCGTATGAGTTTAGGAAGAGATTACGCCATTCGGAATTTTCTAAGCAGGTAGATGATATTATATCAGTGGGATTGAAACGATATTCTGACAAATATGCAACTGTGGATGGCACACCATTTGTCCTTTATGAGAAGTATTCTAGGCGAGATGTGAGTTTCTTGATGAATTGTGGAAAAGATTTATCGTCCACAATGTATGGAATGAAACGGATAGGTGAGGATGTTTTTATCTTTGTGACATATCATAAGGAAAAAGTGAGCGATGAGAAGACTTATGTTGATGGAAAACCAGATTATGCGGATGCGTTTGAGGATAATATGATATTTCGATGGGATACACAGATTGGTCGGGGTATAGAGAGTTCATATGTGAAAGATGTTTGTAATGCAAAGAGAAAGCATTTATTTGTGAAAAAAAGTGATGCAGAGACGAATTTCTATTATATGGGTCAATTTGATATTATGGAGAAGAAAGCTGCAAAGAAGAAGGACAATAAAGGCAAAGAACGCGATATAGTAAAGATTCGGACGAAGATGCATCATCCGGTTAGGGAGGACCTGCTTCGGTATTTGCAGAGCGATATATATACAGAGAAAGAATAAAGGAGAATGTATGAAAAAAGTGAGAGTTGTGGCAGCAGTTATACGCCACGAAGATAAAATATTTGCCACGCAACGTGGATACGGAGAGATGAAAGGCGGTTGGGAGTTCCCAGGAGGGAAGATTGAAGAGGGAGAGACCCCACAGCAGGCTTTGAAGCGAGAAATTGAAGAAGAGTTAGATTCTGAAATTCAGGTAGGAGATTTAATAGATACAATTGAGTATGATTATCCTTCTTTTCATCTGTCAATGGACTGCTTCTGGTGTGAAGTTCTGAAGGGAGATTTGGTATTAAAAGAGCATGAAGCCGCTAAATAGCTGGATAAGAATTCTCTTGATAGCGTAGCCTGGTTGCCTGCCGATATTACATTGATTGACAAAGTTAAGAAAGGACTATAACATACAATGAAACCAAAATCTCCACAAAGCATACAACTTTATAACATTATGCTTCGCCTTGGATACCCAGAGGAATTTGCAGACATTGTGACGAAGAATCTGAATACGGACTTTACGGCGACGCGGATGATGGGATATCTGTATCGGTATTCGAATCCAAGATTGGAGGATGTGGCGGATGAGATGCTGGCGATTCTGGATGATCGGAACCGAATCATGGAGAAGAAGGAACTGGAAGAAATCAATAAGAAGTGGAACGAATTTCTTCATACGGGTATACCGGATGAGGACGAATAAGAGGAGGACAAACAAATGCCATTTATCAATTCAAAAATTAGTGTAGCATTAACGGATGCACAGGAGCAGGAAATTAAGTCAAGACTGGGACAGGCAATCACAGCCATTCCGGGAAAGTCAGAGAGCTGGCTTATGGTTGGCTTTGAGCCAGAGTATAAGTTGTATTTCCGAGGATCAAAGGATCAGCCGATGGCGATGGTGGAGGTAAGTGTGTACGGAAGCGAGAATCCGTCCGCGTTCTCCAAGCTGACTGGCGAGATCTGCAAGATATTTGAGGATGTGCTTGGAATTGCACCGGATCATGTCTATGTGAAATATCAGGCGGTTGCAAACTGGGGCTGGAACGGCGGCAATTTCTAATTACAAAAGAACGAATAAAGGCGCTTTTGATTAAATATAAAAACGAAAGCGTCTTTATATTTTTATTTGGAAGATTCTGCAGAATGTCTGTTGCATATCCTTGGAAGATGATATAAGTTAGGGAAAATATCAGTAAAAGAGGAGTGTGACTGCTTATGCAGATAAAAACTGCAACAATGGAAGATTATGATATTGCATTTTCCTATTTTGAGAAGCTTTGGACATTTAACACATATGACTATGAAGAAACGAAAAAGGTATACGAGAAAGTGCTTGCAGATGCAAATAGTTTTGTGTTTTTTGCATTAGATGACGCAGGAAATTATCATGGATTGTGTCATGGTAGTTATTTTGAAACATTTTGGATGACAGGGTGTACCTGTTATGTGGCAAGTCTGATCACGAACAAAGAAGATCGTGGAAAAGGGTATGGAACATTTTTATTGGATTATTTAAAAGAAAAATCAAAAGAGAAAGATTGTAAAGCATTGATATTGGATTCCGGATTGCCACGCGTGGAGGCACATGGCTTTTACGAACATTATGGATTTGCAAAAAATTGCTATGGATTTCAGCTTGTTTTGTAGTCTGATGCAGACAAAGGCATAAAACCAAACAGATCTGTCAATAATACCATTGCGATAAAAATAAGACGAAATCAAAGGAGTCAAAGCAATGGAATTAAAAGAAAAAGAACGTACCCTGATTCAGGATTTGCAGACGCAGGAGCAGAGCTGTGTGGAAAAGTATGGAAAATACGCAGCGCAGGCGAAAGATCCGGAGTTGAAAAGTCTGTTTGAGACAATTCAGAAGGAAGAGCAGAAACATTACGATACATTACAGCAAGTGTTAGATGGTTCTGTTCCGGCATGCGATTGCAACGATACGCAGGGAAAAGACTACGAGCCGAAGGTAACGTATGGTACATTGGATAATTCTGAGGATAAAAAGCATGATGCATTTCTGGCAACGGATTGTATCGGAACAGAGAAGCTGGTGTCCGGCGAATATAATACCGATGTGTTTGCATTTGCGAATACCGCACTTCGGAAACTGTTGGCCGATATCCAGATCGAAGAGCAGAACCATGCGGAAATGATCTACAAATATAAAACCGCAAATGGCATGGCGTAAGCTGGTGGAAACAGAAAACGGATGGTTGACATTGTTCAATCATCCGTTTTTTATGCAATAAGGGTTTATGCAGAAATTGTGCTTGCACAGACTTCTATAAGAGGATCAATGTTCATCAAGCTGATAGGCGGGATGACAATGTTTGTATATCGAGTAGGTGTCAGCCTGCTCGGTTCATTTAGAATGCCACTTTCATTGCGAGTGCAATCACACATAGAATGATTGCGATTGGCACATACAGGTATCGCCCAAGGAAATACCACAGCTTTCCGCGTGGCTTCCTGCCACCTTCATTGATCGCTGCAAATAAATCACTTTTCTTCATAATCCAGAACCAGGAAATTGCACCAAGTGTTGCGCCGATCGGGATGATGTAGATAGAGACGAGGTCCATCCAGATTCCCCAGCGGGTGATGGCTTCCATACCGATTCCGGCACCAAGGCAGATCACACAGATAATGCCGAGTGCAACAGTACGGCGCAGCTTCGGGAAGCGATGCAGAAGGGATTCGGCAACCGCTTCAAACATGTTCTGCAGGGAACTTACACCGGCGAAGATCATTGCCGCATACAGGATGATCGCAAAGACCTGTCCAAGCGGAATATCCTGCAGGATCGATGGCAATGTGATAAAGAGCAGGCTTGGCCCTGCGTCCACACTGACATCATAAGAGAAGCATGCCGGGATGATCACAAGCGCGGCAACCAAAGCTGCAATCGTATCGAAAATCGCGGTATGTCTCGATACTGCGATGACGTCTTCTTTCCGGTCTAAGTAGGATCCATACGCAATCATACCACTTCCGGTTACGGACAGGGAGAAGAACGCCTGCCCCATGGCAGTGATCCAGACGGTTGGATCTTTCAAGGCTTCCCATCTTGGAATAAACATAAATTCATATCCGCTTGCAGAACCGGGCAGCAGAGCCACGCGCACAGCAAGTACGACGAAGATCAGGAAGAAAAGCGGCATCATTACTTTGTTGCTCTTCTCGATGCTGCTGGCACCAAGCAACAATGTAAGCAAAGTACCAATGATAACAATTATATGGAATGGTACAACCGAGAAATCCGTCATGGAGAACGATTCGAACCATTCGGAAGTGTTGACCTGCATCAATAGTCCGGAAGCAGAGTCAACAAATGCTTTTAATACATAAGCAACGATGATCGAATAGCCGATTGCGATGCACAGGGAACCTGCAAGTGGCAGCCAGCCAAGTGCGCGCCCGGCAGGGGCGAGTTTTTCGTTTCGCGAACGCCATGCATTTTCATAGGACCCGAGTGTTCCTGTGTGTGACCAGCGTCCAATCGCAAACTCCGCCGGAAGTCCGACGTAGCTAAACAAAAATATAAACAATAAATAGATAAGAAGGAAGGCGCCACCGCCATTGCTTCCCATTTTATTTGGAAATCCCCAGACATTTGCCATGCCGACTGCGGAACCGACCGATGCAAGAATAAATCCCCAGCGGCTTTTGAACGATGTTCTAGTTTGTTCTTTTTTCATAAATGTACCATACCTGTCTAATTTAGTTTGTAGTTTATCTATTCTACCATAAAAGCTTGCAATCAATCAATGCGGGTTGGGGAGAAAATGTGAAATGGCGCAAAACTCCCCAACCGGAAGCTTTTGAGAAGCAAGCAGGTTGGGGAGAAAGTAGCGGAAAGGGGAAAACTCTCCAATAAATGAAGCACGCTGCCGCGTGGTGACATGAAATCACATAAAAATCGACTGGCACAATTCCCGCTTACTGTTCTTGCAGATCATGTAGCTGTTGATAACCGGTGTTTCCAAGTCCAGCAGTGGAATGACGCGGAGCTTGCCCGCCTCTAAGAATGGACGAGCGGTATCCGCGGGCAGGAACGTGTAGCTTTCCGAGCCGAGCAAAAAGGGAATGATCTTGGAACAGTCATCAATTTCCAGAGAAAACTGATGATAGCGCGGAAATAAGTTTCGGATGAACTGTCCGACATCCTGCAGGGCGAAGTTGCACATCAGATAATTCTCGGCAATCAACGCCTGCTTCGTGATACCGCGCGCATACATCGTATTATAATAATCAGTCACTAAAATCATCTTATCCTGTTTGTAAACCTCGCAGTGATAGGATGATTTTTTCATAGGAAGATAGGTGAAGATCACATCGAAGATATCGCTTTGCAGTTGTTCCATCAGCAGATTGGAAAGACCAATCGTGATCTTTAATGCGTCATTTGGAAATTGTCTTCGATGCTCCAAGATGATCGGCGCCAGATGTCCTTCGTAGATTGAATCGGAGCAGCCGATGCGCAAGTGATTTTCGTATTTATGTAAGGAACTGATTTCGGAGAGCGATGCATTTGTCAGCGTGATGACCTTCTCTGCATAGTCCTTGAACTGCTCGCCTTCCACGGTCAGCTCCACGCTGCGGTTGTTGCGTGTGAAGAGTACGATATTCAGCTCTTTTTCCAGTTCGTGAATGCGGTTTGTCACGGTAGACTGCGCGACAAAAAGCTGTGCGGCGGTGCGCGTGTAGTTCTTCGTATTGGCAAGTGTCAGAAATGTATTCAATGCTTCGATATCCATAAAAATCTCCTACTATTCGTAAATTCGATTATTACTATCAAAATTATCTATTTTACATATAATATAGCATGTGCTTATAATGAGTGCAACAAAATTGGATGAAACATCCGAAGGATGGAGGACGGCATATGCAGGAAATCAGACTAAGCAACAAGACGAATAAATTGGAATTAGACCCATACAGCTATCAGTTACAGGACGTGGAATCGCCGGAGCTTTTCCGCGAGATGTTCCCGTATACTGAAACGCCGAAGATCGCATTTAACTATCGCCGGGTACCTGAGAATATGCCGGAGGATATCTTCATCACGGATACGACATTTCGTGATGGGCAGCAGTCGCGCGCCCCGTACACGATGGAGCAGATGGTACACATCTATAAACTCCTGCATGAGCTTGGCGGACCGAACGGCATGATCCGCCAGACCGAGTTCTTTGTGTATTCGGAGAAGGACCGCAAGGCGCTTGAGAAATGTATGGAGTTAGGATATGAGTTCCCGGAGATCACGACATGGATTCGTGCGAATAAGAAGGATTTCGAGATGGTAAAATCCATTGGCGTCAAGGAGACGGGCGTGCTTGTGAGCTGTTCGGATTACCATATCTTCCACAAGATGGGACTGACAAGGAAGCAGGCATTAGACAAATACCTTGGAATCGTGTCAGACTGCATCGAAGCAGGACTCCGCCCAAGATGCCATTTCGAGGATATCACGCGTGCGGATTTCTATGGGTTTGTCGTTCCATTTGCAAACCGTCTGATGGAAATGTCCGAGCAAAGCGGCGTACCGATCAAGATTCGCGCCTGTGACACAATGGGCTTCGGCGTGCCGTATCCGGGTGCATCGCTGCCGCGAAGCGTGTCCGGTATCATCTATGGATTGCAGCATTATTCCGGTGTGCCATCCGAGATGCTGGAGTGGCATGGTCATAACGATTTTTACAAGGGTGTTGTAAATGCGACAACTGCCTGGATGTATGGTGCAAGTGCCGTCAACTGTTCGCTGCTTGGCATCGGGGAACGTACCGGAAACGTACCACTTGAAGCGATGGTATTTGAATATGCATCCCTGCGCGGTCACTTAAATGGGATGAATACGAAGGTAATTACAGAGATTGCGGACTATATCAGCAAAGAAACCGGTTATGAGATTCCACCGATGACACCATTTGTCGGCGAGAACTTCAACCTGACAAGAGCGGGTATCCATGCCGATGGTATGCTCAAAAATCATGAGATTTACAATATCTTCGACACCGACACGCTGCTTGACCGCCCACCAAAGGTATCAGTAAACTCCACATCCGGTATCGCCGGTGTCGGCTACTGGATTAACCAGTACCGTAAGAAGAAAGGCATGTCGCCTGTCGATAAAAAATCGCCCCTCGTGCGCCGTGTGTACGACTGGGTACAGGAACAGTACGACGAGGGACGAATTACAATTATCAGCGATGCGGAACTCACACGACAGACCGAGCTTGCGATGGAAGCAGATTAACCAATCCCCCCCAGTGCGATACCAAGGATCAGCACAAGGATACAGATCGGGCAGTACAGATATTTACAGACAGGTACATACTTGTCTGTAAATTTTTTGTTACGTCCAAGGTTGACCTGCTCCTCGACATAGTTCTTACCGTATACCCAGAAGAACATGATACCGGCGAGACCTGCACCAAGCGGGCAGATGTAGATGGACAGGATATCCATCCAGTCGGATACGATTCCCTGAATACAGATGGACACAATCACGCCGATGACACCGATGAGAAGACAGGAGAGCTTGCGGTTTAAGTGAAGCTTTTCCTGCACCGTTGCGATTGGTGCTTCGTATAAGTTAAGCAGAGACGAAAGTCCTGCGAAAAATACCGCTACGAAAAAGATGATCGCTACGATGTGTCCGCCCGGCATAGACTTAAATAAGCTAGGAAGGAAGATAAACATCAGTCCCGGACCACCCTGGTCAAGCTGTGCACCGGTTGTAGCCATGGCAGGGATGATCACGAGTGCGGCAAGTATCGCGGCAATCGTGTCGAACAAGGCAACACGACCGGCGGAAGCAGGGATATCCTCGTTATCCGGCAGATACGAACCATAGATCAACGTTCCGTTTCCGGCAACAGACAGGGAGAAAAATGCCTGTCCCAAAGCGAAGATCCATGTCTCCGGCTTTGCCAGAGCGGAAGGTTCGACGCGGAAGATGTACTTATAGCCGTCGATGGCGCCCGGCTGACATGCCGTGTAGATTGCAAGGATCAAAAACAGCAGGAAGAACACCGGCATCATGATCTTATTCGCTTTCTCGATACCATTTCCGACACCGAACATCAGGATTATAACAGCAACTACAAGTGCGATGATCTGCCACAGATTGTTGCCGAAGGCAGAAGCCATTCCGCCGAACGATGCGGCGAAGGAATCAACATTGTCCGGGGCAAGTGTGCTTCCGGTAAAGGTTCCGATCATATATTTCAGAATCCATCCCATGACGACAGTATAACCGATCGCCATCGCAAGAGAACCAAGCACTGGGATAAAACCAAGTGTTTCGCCGACCTTACGTTTGCCGCGGGATTCGCAGGCGGCACCAAAAGCGTCAATCGGACCGGATCGCGTGCCACGGCCGAAACTCATCTCCCCGATGACACCGGTCGATGCAATCAATACAACAAAGATAAAATACGGGATAAGATAGGAACCGCCTCCATATAAGGATACACGTGTCGGGAACATCCAGATATTGCCCATGCCGACGGCAGAACCGATGCAGGCAAGGATAAATCCGAGACGGTTTGTAAAAGACTCTCGTTTGTTCATAAATATTCTCTCTCTCTTCTTATTTTTAAAAATACCTTTTAATAAAATCAAAACCTACTATACCCTATAACGCAGAAAAAGTAAAATGAATGTTAAAAAACGCATGATATGTAGTTGCTTTTTTGAGGGGGTGTGTATTACTATGCTATAAATGATTAAGAGCCAGAACCATAACCGGGAAATTGCATACAGGCAATGATCGGCAGCTATCAACTACAGGAGGAAACTATTATGACAGAACAGGAAAAGATGCTGGCAGGCAAGATCTACGATCCATCGGACGAGACGTTACTTGCCATCCGTACAAAGGCACATAAGCTGTGCCAGACCTATAACCAGACTGCAGACACCGAGGAGAAAGCGCGGGAGCAGATGATGCGTGACCTGATCCCTGATTGCGCGAAGGGCGTGTATCTGCAGGGACCGATCTATTTTGACTATGGGGAATTTACGACGATTGGTGAAAATACGTTTGCGAACTTTAATTTCACGGTGTTAGATACCTGTCCGGTGCATATCGGCAATAACGTGTTTATCGGGCCGAATGTATC
>OKRY01003579.1_pt1 | contig 11337 bp, 10 predicted proteins | sample 1601121 | NCBI WGS metagenome assembly OKRY01 (sample SAMEA3541546, study PRJEB24748) | human gut metagenome | biome: human gut; feature: human-associated habitat; material: faeces | place: China | collected 2012
TTCAGAGGATGAAGTTTTGGCTAAATACCATGATCAATTCCGTGTGAAAAAAGTTCCCTGGCTCCGCAGATGATCAGCGCGTCCTCGCTCCAGTCCACTGCCTCATAAGCGATTCCCGCCTGGGAAAGCTGGGTCTTGATCTCCTCCGGTGTTGCTTTCAGACGGTTTACCCGCAGAGTTACTGCCCGCTCTGCCACATACCCGTCGCTGATCTTCTCTGCTAGTTCTTCTCCGTACTGTTCTGTCAATAAGTTCCATAAAAATTCTGGGATATTTTCCCGCATAAATCCGATCCTCCATAAGCCAGACCGCCGCTGCCATTTCCAGGCCCCGGCGATCTGCTATTTCTTATTCTTCAATCACATAAATTTCTCCGGAAAATGGCGCCAGCGTAAACTCTGCCACTCCCTTTGCCACTTTCTTTCTTCTCTTAGAGACTGCCTTTCCGCCGCCATAGATCTTCCAGTCCGTGGAAAGCAGCGGTTTTATCATCTTCGCTCCCGGTACTGCCACCTGGTAGTGTTCCTGCTTCTGGTCAGAGAAATTAAACACCGCCAGAAGTCTCTGATCCTTGCTTCTCCGCTCAAAGGTATAGATGCACCGCCCCTCCTGATGGCAGTCCAGCCACCGGAATCCATCCCGGTCATAATCCTTCTCGTAAAAAGCCGGATTCGCCGCGTACACTTTATTCAGCTCCATCATAAAATGGTGGAATGCATCGTGATTCGGATAACTCAAAAGTTCCCAGTCCTGCTGCCGCTTCTCGTCCCACTCCCTGAGCTGTCCGATCTCACCGCCCATGAAATTCAGCTTTTTCCCCGGATGGGCATACATGTACAGATACAGCGCCCGGCCCTGTGGAAACTTGCCCTCATAATCACCGTTCATTTTCTGTAAAATCGTGGCTTTTCCATGGACATTTTCATCATGGGAAAACGGAAGCAGGTATTTCTCATCGTAAAAATACTGCATGGAGAAGGTCAGTTTGTGGTATTTCTCCATCCGCTCTGCCACAGGCGCCTGGAAATACGACAATGTATCGTTCATCCATCCCATATCCCACTTATAATCAAAGCCCAGACCGCCTGCCGACACCGGCGTGGTGATATTGGGACGGGCTGTGGAGTCCTCCGCGATCAGAAGCGCTGTTGGAAAGCGTTCCTTTAAGCCACGATTTAAATTCTGGAGAAATTGTACCGCATCCTTATTCTCTCCTCTCGCCGGATTGCCCTGCCAGTAGATCAGGTTGCTGATGGCATCCATCCGCAAGCCATCGAAATGGAACTCTTCAAGCCAGTAATCTGCTGCTGACTGCAAGAAGCTTCTCACTTCTCCACGGGAATGCATGAAATTGCAGCTTCCCCACTCACTCTTTCCCACGTCGCTGTGAGGATATTCATATAATGCCGTCCCATCAAAATTCCATAGAGCATAATCATCCACGGCGAAATGCACCGGGACAAAGTCCATGATCACGCCGATTCCCGCATTATGACATTTATTTACCAGATATTTCAGATCGTCCGGCGTTCCATATCGGGATGTAGGGCTGAAAAATCCGCTGATCTGGTATCCCCAGGACTCATCGCTTGGATGCTCCGCCAATGGCATCATTTCTACATAATGATAGTGATTCGTTTTTAAATAAGGAACCAGAAGATCTGCCAGTTCCCGGTAATTGTACCAGTGTTCTGCCACATCCTTCTGGTCTTCTTCATCTGGCTTGCATCTCCAGGAGCCTGCGTGGATCTCATAGATATTCAACGGCTTGTCCAGGCCGCCATCCCTGGTTTTTAACCATTTTTCATCGGTAAATTTCTGTTTTCCACCCCCGCAGATAATGGATGCAGAATGAGGCCGCAGTTCCATCCGTCTGCCATATGGATCACAGCGATCCAGACAACCGCCACTCTGGTCATAGATCCGGTACTTGTACATCTGCCCCACCTTCGCCGTCGGAATCACGCACTCCCAGAAATTTCCATCGTAAATTTTATGCATGGGTTCACCGTTCCACTCGTTGAACTCACCAATCACTGCAATCCCCCTGGCTGCCGGAGCAAACACCCGGAACACCACCCCATCATCTGTCACATGCGCCCCCAGATATTCATGGGCATGAAATTCCGTTCCTGTATAAAATCCATAAAAATCCATCCGTTCTCCTCACTTTCCGATCACGGGTTCTTCCCCTCTCTTATCTTACGATTATAGCATTTTTTCCCCTATCCCACCAGTAGCCCAGTATAAAAAATGATCACTCTATAAAGAACGCGCTCCTCATTGCATCATCAATCTGCCAAAAAGCGCCAGAATACCCGTGGAAAGTCTTCATACAAAATAGATAAACCAGTTTAATAAATCGCGACAAAAATGTACTAGGATTCACAAAAAATTACCATTTCAGGAGTCAGGCATTTTCGATATAATTAGGACATAAGGCAAAACTAATGTATTATATAGGAGGAAATGTATTATGAAAAAAAGATTTTTAAGCCTGGCATTAAGCGCAGCTATGGTTGCTTCCCTGGCTGGATGCGGACTGAAATCCCCAGAGACCACCACTACCGCTGCTGCTACAGAAGCAGCTGCAACTGAGGCTGCTACCACCGCCGCTGCTGAGACAACTGCCGAGGCTGCAAAAGACAGCACAGCTACTGCTGAGGTTCCAGACGCTTCCGGTGACCCAGAAGTAACATTAGTATACGCTGAGGTTAACCCATTAGACACCATCGTTGGACAGACTGACACTGCTTTCAAAGAGAAGGTAGAAGAACTTTCCGGCGGTTCCATCAAAGTTGACCTTCAGGCAAGTGGTGTTTTAGGCGCAGAGGCAGACGTTCTGGATGCCATGTTAGGACACAGCGGTACTGTTGATATGGCTCGTCTTTCCGCTTCTTCTTTAACAAACTACGGCGCAACAAAAGCAGGTTTACTTGCTCTTCCATATATATTCTCCAGCCGTGAGCATTTCTGGAACTTCGCTAAAAGTGATGTAGCTCAGGAGTTCTTATCTGAGACTGAGGATTTAGGCCTTGGTATCAAGGGCTTAACCTACGGTGAGGAAGGCTTCCGTCATTTCTTTACGGTTAAACCAGTTAACTCTATGGAAGATTTAAAAGGCATGAAACTTCGTGTTTCTTCTGACCCTGTTATGGTTGGCACTGTTGAGAGCTTCGGTGCTAACGCAACCGTTGTAGCATTTACTGAGTTATACTCCGCACTGCAGACCGGCGTTGTTGATGGCGCTGAGCAGCCAATCGCTAACTACAAATCCAACGCATTCCCAGAGGTTGCTCCAAACCTGATCCTGGATGGTCATCAGTTAGGTCTGATCGAGATCGTGATCACCAACGATGCATGGGATAAATTAACCGAGGCTCAGCAGGCTTGCGTAACTGCTGCTGCTGATTATGCTGCTGACTTCAATGCAAATCTGTCTGCTTCCAAAGAGGCTGAGGTTCTGGATGAGTTAAAGGCTGACGGCGTAAACGTTGTTGAGGTTGAGGACAAGACTCCATGGCAGGATGCTGTTAAGGACGTTGTTGCTAACGCAATCAAAGGCAATGAGGATCTGTACCAGAAGATTCTTGACTGCGACAAATAATTAAGAAGTTTGAATGCGGGCGCAGAAGTAATCATTTCTGTGCCCGTTTTTTTAAGAAAGGGGAATAGGTATGCCGACAATTTTCGACAAACTCGATAAGATCAAACCGATTTATGATATGATCTACAAGGTCATCTTATTTATCTGCAAGATCCTGCTGATCCTGGATATCATCATCACCAGTATGGCTGTTGCAGGACGTTATATTTCTTTTATTCCGGACCCATCCTGGAGTGAGGAAGTTGTTTTAACATTTATGGCTTACATGGCAGTGCTTTCTGCTGCTTTAGCGATCCGCAGAGGCGCTCATATCCGTATGACCGCACTGGACAACTACCTTCCAAAAGCCCTGATCAAGTTCCTTGATATCCTGGCTGATATTGCAGTTCTCTTGCTGGCACTGGTTATGATCGTTGTCGGCTGGCAGTATGCAACCGGACTTGGTGCCAAAGGCTTTTACACCAGTATCCCGAAATTATCCAAATTCTGGATGTACTTCCCTGTTCCGTTAGCCGGTGTCGCAATGCTGGTATTTGAGATTGAATCTCTGTATAACCACATCAAAGGAATTTTTGTAAAGGAGGAAAACTAATGAGCGAGAGCATGGCAATTTTGATTTTACTTGGAAGCTTCTTCATCATGATCTTCCTTCGTTTCCCGATCGCATATGCAGTAGCGCTGTCTTCTATCTTATGCCTGCTGTCCCAGGGTCTTCCACTGACTACGATCTGTCAACAGATGGTAAAGGGTATCAACTCCTTCAGCTTGATGGCTGTACCGTTCTTCATCACGATGGGCTGTCTGATGGGCAGCGGCGGTATCTCTGAGAAGCTGATCGCCCTGGCAAATGCCTGTGTAGGCTGGATGCGCGGCGGTATGGCGATGGTTAACATCGTTGCTTCCTATTTCTTTGGTGGTATTTCCGGATCTGCTGCTGCAGATACCGCTTCCTTAGGTTCTCTGCTGATCCCGATGATGGTTGACCAGGGCTATGATGGAGATTTCTCCACCGCAGTTACGATCACCTCATCCTGTGAGGGACTGTTAGTACCACCTAGCCACAACATGGTTATCTATGCAACAACCGCAGGCGGTATCTCTGTAGGAAGCTTATTCCTTGCAGGATACATCCCTGGTGCTGTTTTAGCTCTTTCCTTAATGATCGGCTCTTATATCATCTCTGTAAAGAGAAACTACCCGAAGGGTGAGCCATTCAGCGTTAAAAACCTGTTAAAGCAGTTGAGTGTTTCCTTCTGGGCTCTGGCTGCTGTCCTGATCGTAGTTGTCGGCGTTGTATGTGGTGTATTTACCGCTACTGAGTCTGCTGCTATCGCAGTTGTTTACAGTCTGATCGTCAGTGTATATATCTACAAAGGTCTGGACTGGAAAGGTGTATGGAATGAATTAGAGAACTGTATCAACACTTTATCGATCGTGCTGATCCTGATCGCTACCTCCAGCATCTTTGGCTTCTGCCTGACCCGTCTTCATGTACCGGATATGGCTGCTAACGCTATCGTTGGTCTGACCAACAACCCGATCCTGATTGCACTGTTACTGAACCTGATTCTTCTGGTTCTTGGCTGTATCATGGATATGTCTCCGATCATCCTGATCGCAACACCAATCCTGCTTCCGATTGCCCAGTCTATCGGTATCGATCCGATCCAGTTTGGTATTATGGTAATCTTAAACTGTGGTATCGGCCTTCTGACACCTCCAGTAGGTGCGGTATTATTCATCGGCTCTGCTGTTGCAAAGATCCCGATGGAAAAGGTTGTAAAGGCAACCCTGCCATTCTACCTGTGTATGATCATCACACTGCTTCTGGTTACTTTCGTACCGGCAATCAGTATGTTTATTCCAAACTTATTAAAATAATGAATTTACGAAAACGGGGTGCTTTTTGCACCCTGTTTTTACTTAAAATCAAGGAGGCTTCTCTTATGACACCGATCAAAACCCCATTTGGCGGAACCCTGGAATTCTATCCGCTCCCGGATACATCCGGCAAAGGAACCGTTCTGATCTGCCCTGGCGGCGGCTACAGCTTTCTCGCAGAGCGGGAGGGAAGACCGATCGCCGATGCATTTAACCAGAATGGTTACTCTGCTGCCATTTTAAACTACTGTTTAGACAGGGATGTGCATGGCACCAACCCTGTAAAAGAGCTGGCATGGGCTGTCCGCTATCTGCGTACAGCATCTGAGTGGAACGGTCTGGTCCACAAACTCTGGGTCAGCGGCTTTTCTGCCGGTGGACATCTGGCAGCAAGCTTAGGTACACTTTGGAACGAAGACAGTCTCTTTACAGAAGAAGAACAGGCCCTCAACAAGCCCGATGGCCTGATCCTTGGCTACCCGGTCATCTCCATGGGGGCTTACGGCCACGAGCGTTCCCGCAAACGCCTCACGGGAGATGCCCCAGAACTTCTTGCACTGTTCTCACTGGAAAAGCGTGATCTCTCCCAGGTTCCTCCGGTATTCTTATGGAACACCTTAGAGGATGAGAAGGTCCCAGCCATGAATTCCCTGCTGTTCGCCCAGAAACTGACTCTGGACGGCGCAAGCTGTGAATACCACTTATTCCACAAGGGCCGTCACGGTATGAGCCTGGCTACCCCGGAAGTGGCATCTGAAGAAGAAAACCTGCATCCGGACGTACATATCGCCCACTGGATGGAGTTATGTCTGGAGTGGATGCAGGAAATATAATACCAGAGCCGAAAGCATACCCGTGCGGAATCATCCGATATCCGAACGATTCATTTATATCAATCAACCATAAAGGAGGCTACTATTATGCCAAAAACATTAATCAACTGTCCAATGTTAGTCAGCGGCTGTGCTGACCGGGACTCCTATGACACCCAGCTTCTGTATTTTACCTGTTCTTCCTTAAGCCGCGATGACAAGCGGATCTTCCTGCTCAGCGACCGTAACGGTTCCCCGAACGTATGGGTAAGGGAGCTTTGTACCGGCGAAGAACGGATGTTGACCGACAACAAAAAAGGCATCTTAAAAAGCTATGTATACTTTGACGGCACCTTCAACGAAGGACTTGGCAAAGCCAGCGTCAGTTTGGACTGCGTGAATAACGTGATCTTCTACATCCAGGATGATAAGATCTGTAAGGTGGACCTGAAAGGCAATATCACCGTATTAAACCACGTTCCCGACGGACGTATGACTGCATTTACCCATGCCAGCGCTGATGGCAAACGCCTCTGCGTGCCAATGACCGATGGCCGCTGTCTGGATTTTGACCCGGAAACAGAAGGAAGCGGTCTGGACAAACGCCCGGTGTATAACATCGATGGCCGTGTCCAGGAAGAGAACTTAAACAGCTATTTATGTGTTTATGACACCGAGAGCGGTGAACTGTTATTTGAGAAAACCGTACCGAAATGCTGGATCACCCATGTCCAGTTTAACCCGGCAAATCCGGAGATCATCATGTACAACCACGAGTGGCCAAGCTTTTCCTGCGGCATCCGCCGTATCTGGATCTATGACCACAGCACCGATGAGATCCGCCGCATCCGTACCGAAGGCAATGATACCTTAGGCAATCCACGCGGCTATGCAAGAAACGCCGAGGACTGGGTATGCCACGAGATGTGGAGTGATGACGGCAAGACCATCATTTACCACGGCGGTTACGAGAATGGCCCGGCCATGGTCGGCAAATACGACATGGAAAGCGGCAAATACTGGGAGATCGCCCTTCCGGACGATTACAACGCTTACGGACATTTCCTGATGGATCATTTAGGAAATCTGGTATGTGACGGTTACTTTAAGTATCCATGGGAGGTTAAAAAAGTCCGGGAAAACAGTACAGACAACGGCCCGGATCCTCATAAGAAGGACGCTGAGTATATCTGTAAGGTTCTCCCGGACTGGGAAGCCGGAGTTTTAACCTGGATTCCGTTATGCAAGCACGAAAGTGACTGGCTGGGACAGGACGCGCATCCACATCCAATCTACAGCCACACCGGAGACCGGGTGTTCTTCAACAGCCGCAGCGGCAAGACTGTCAACGTCTACTGCGTTTCTTCCCAGCCACCGCAGTGTTAAGAAGTTACCGTCCATGCGTCGCATGAACCGCAACGTTTGTAAAAGACCACAGCCTGGTCACTGCACGTTCCGGATCTTCTGTAACAGATCCATCTGGTCGCCACAATATTTTTCATAAACCGGAGCCACGGCTGCCAGGAATTTCTGTTTTTCCTCATCGGAGATCAGAAATTCCTGGCAGCCTTCTTCGATCACCCGCTTTCTGGATATATCGACCCGTTCCTTCCACACAGAACGCTCATAATTAGCCGACAATTTGGCACATTCCACGATCACCTTCTGGTACTCCTCTGGCAAAATATCCCAGGTACTTCTGGACATCATCTGAAGCTCTGGTATCCGCATATGCTCATCTACCACAAAATACGGAGCTACCTCGTTATGCCTCATGGAATCATAGGAAGGCCAGTTATTTTCTGCTCCATCGATCTGTCCGGTCTCTAATGCCGAATATACCTTGTCAAATGCCAGGGGAACCGGAACTGCCCCCAACGCACTCATCAGATCGATCAAAAGCGCTGATTCCGGCACACGGATCTTCTTTCCCGTTAAATCTTCCAGCGTTTCTACCGGCCCTTCCCGGAAATAAAAGCTTCTGGCGCCTGCGTCATACCAGGACAATGGCACAATATCCGTGTTATCCATGGTTTCCATCAGCTGTTTTCCTATTTCTCCATCCAGCACCTTCCACATATGACCAGAATCCCGGTAAAGATATGGCATTTCCAAAATATAGAGAGACGGCACAATATCCGCCAGCGTCGAGATCGACATTCTGGCAAAATCGATCCCGCCATACTGGATCTGCTTCATGACAGACACCTCATCACCCAGAACAGAATTATCATAGATCCGGATCTCCACCTTACCTCCGGTCCGCTCATTTACCAGACGGGCAAAATAAACACCGCCCAGTGTTGTCGGATAATCACTGGCCTGATTTTCCGCATAGGTTAAAACAAAATCCGGTATAATCTCATCCTCTTTTTGATTAACATAAAATATACTGAATCCTGTTAAGAACACGATCACCGCCGCTCCCGCAAGAGCCAGCACTTTTTTTCGTTTCATGGATTACCTCATTCCCGTCTCTAAACCCGGTCATGTCCCCGGTATTCGGACGGACTTTCCCCGGTTACCCGTTTAAATACTTTAGCAAAATAGTTGGAATCTGCATAGCCCACTGCTTTTCCGATCTCCTTGATATTCACCGTCGGTGTCTGCAGCATCTTTTTGGCCATTTCAATCCGGTATTCCGTCAGATATGCAGTAAAATTCTTGCCAAAAAACTGCTTGAACAGCTTACAAAAATACGCCTCGGAATAGTTCATGGTACGGGCTACTTCCTGCATGGAAATATCAAACATATAGTTATCCCTGATATATTGATAGATCAGATCCGTCAGTCTGGTCTCTACCATCGGATCTCCACCGGTTCCATTGACCACTGCAGCTCCAGGCCCTGAACCTTCTCCTTCAGGGCTTCCTGCTGTTGTCTCCGTCACGGTCTTCCTGATCTCCTCTGTCTGATATTCATCCACTATACGCATGGCCTCATCCAGGACCAACAGCAGCTCCTTCTCATCATAAGGCTTCAGCAGATAATCCAGAGCCCTTATGGTGATCGCCTTTTTTGCATAAGAAAATTCATCAAAGGCAGTCAGGAAAATGATACAACAGTCCTTATCCTTTTCCCTTATCCTCTGCGCTGCTTCAATACCGGTAATTCCCGGCATTTCAATATCCAGTACTGCGATCTGGATCTTCTCCTTTTCATAGACCTCCAGCGCTTCCCTGCCATTTTCTGCCTGAAAAATCCGGCACTGGTCTCCCAGCTCCTCTTCCAACAGCTGGACCAGCACGGCCCGCTCGATCATCTCATCATCTGCTACCAACAAACGATACATTTTCTGCCTCCATTCACGAACTATCCATTTACTCCCCAATACTCTTTTACGATTTCTGCAGCTTCTGCGGGATCTTTATAAGGATCACGGTTCCACGATCCTTTTTGCTGTAAATCTGCACATCTCCATGCTCATACAGGATATGTACCCGCTTATAGATATTTCCGAGACCGATTCCAATCTTGGAGGTCCTCCGCTCCTTCACTGCATTGCGGATATCCGTAAGCTGCTCTTCTGTCATTCCCGCACCGGTATCTGCCACCGTGATCCGCACATCACCGTCCTGCCTCCATACCCGCAGATGGATACGGCCTCCCGTTTCCTTCTTGGAGATTCCATGGACTACTGCATTTTCCACCAGCGGCTGCAGGGTAAAGGACGGGATCTGGATATCCCGGATATCCTCCGGCAGATCCCTTTCATAGCGGATACGGCCACCAAACCGCATTTTCTGAATGTAAATATAATCATCAACGATCTTTAATTCCTGTTCCAGAAATACCACCTGCTCCGACATCTTCAGATTATAACGGAACAGACTGCTTAAGCTGGCGATCATTTTCTCCGTGGTCCCTGCTTTTTCCAGCTTTGCCGTACAGGAAATCATATTCAGGGTATTGAACAGGAAATGGGGATTGATCTGGCTTTTTAAAAATTCCAGCCGCGCTGCCTCCAGCTGTTTTTCCATCTCCACACGCTCCAGTTCCTCTTTGTGGAGCAGTTCCGTCATCTCATGATTTCTCTTCAATGTACTGATATAATCACCCATAGAATGCTTCATACGGTTAAAAGCAGTCACCAGTTCTCCCATCTCATCCCGGTTCTCCACCGCCAGATCCGGCATATCAAAATGGTTTTTCTCCATCTCACGGCTCAGACCTGCCAGCTTCACCATCGGTTCCACTAACGTATTGGATAAGACCCTGGTAAATATACCAATAAAAATCATCAGGACAACCGAGAACACCACCAGATATCTTGGCAGATTGTAAAGCTTCTCCACCTCATTCTGATAATTGGCATTGCCATCTGACAGTGTTACCTGGATCAAGCGGCGGATATAAGTATCCATATACTGCTGCCGTTCATAGACCTTATACAGTGCGGGAATATACCCGGAGGTATCCTGATCCATTCTCAAAAAAGCATCTCTGGCTTTCTGGTAATTCATATAGCTGCTCTTGATCGTCCACGTTCCGGCATACCGTTCTGAACCAATGGAAGCATAATCAAACGGAAGCTGGTTTAAGCACCGGGCGGTTTTTTCACAGGCTTTTTCATACGCTTCCCGGTTATCCTTGGAGCGCTCCCTGGCATACCGGGTAAAGCAATCGGTCTCCTCCGTCAACGCTTCATGGAAATTGTTACACTTCGAGTTATCATATAAGATCTGGTTAAAGCTGTCCAGTCCAAAACCGGTGATCTGAACACTGATCCCTGCTGAAAGTCCCATAACCAGGATGACCGCCAGGGCATAGATCTTGATCTTCGTCCGGATGGACGCCCCCAGCCACAATTCCCTTATTTTCCACCACATACCGTTTAACCCCTTTTACACGCCCCACGTTCGCTTTGTTATTACACCAGTATACAATGTCTGTCATCGATTGTAAATGCCACCTGCTGGAAACCTGATCCCGTGCCAGAGCGGATCAACGCAAAAAAGAAACGCCGCAGTGCGATCCTTAGCGGAGCATTTTTTGCCATGCTGTTTGTCTGGCCGTATGGAGGAATCCGTGAAGAT
>OKRY01003580.1_pt1 | contig 11336 bp, 15 predicted proteins | sample 1601121 | NCBI WGS metagenome assembly OKRY01 (sample SAMEA3541546, study PRJEB24748) | human gut metagenome | biome: human gut; feature: human-associated habitat; material: faeces | place: China | collected 2012
GCAATGGATCCAGTGGGGTCATGGAAACCAGGGCAAAGGCCCCTATGCTTACAAAAATGAGAAGGACCAGCATCCGTATGAAATTTTTACTGATAAATATAGCCTGCTTTTTCAAACTTATCTGCTCCTAACTATTTTCCGTAAACATCCGGCTTTTTTCCACAATAACTGTTTTCCACAATATCTCTACTCCCAGGTCCACTGATCCACATTATTTACAATTGACCAGCCATGTCCATGTGGATGAAGCTTCTGATCAGCTACATGGAGACCCTTTCTGGACCAGTAGAGATGATCAATGTTTACCAGCCAGATCCATGGGATATCTCCCTCCTGGGTCACACCGTTTTCTCCATCCCACTGTGCTTTTTTCCAAAGATCATAGGACTCTTCCAGAGACGGGCTTGCAAGGGCCTGATCCATATATTCGTCCACTTTTTCGTTGGAATATGGGGAATACTCTGCAAAGGAACTGTTCTGGGCTGTATGGTAAATATTGTAAAATTCCATTGGGGTGTGGGCGCCCCAGCCCCACATAAGAGGAGTGGACTGGGCTCTGTCATAGGCTGTATCCCAGCCTACACCTTCAATGGATACCTGGATACCAAGTTCTTTCAACTGGTTGGCTGTATCCGCTGCCAGCGCCTGACGGACAGAGTCGCTTGCAGGATACATTAATGTAAATCCGGCCTGAACGCCGTCTTTTTCGCGGATGCCATCTTTTCCTTCTGTCCATCCAGCTTCTTCTAACAATGTTTTTGCAGCCGATCCAAAACTTATATCAAAACTGGATTCCGCATTTCAAAAAATTGAAAATTGGCTAATAAAACTTGCCACACCAGCAGCAGCTGTGGCTGTTGGAACTGGAATATTTATGAAAAAATTCAGTTTTGGTGATGAGGAAAGAATACGAACAGGAAAAAAAATTATTAGGAGTTCGCTATTTTCTTATGCATTTATTTTAGCAATTGATTTAATTTTATCAGCAATAAAAAGTTTGATATAGCAGATTGGAGTTGATAAATTGCAAACTGATTACACTCAAACAATTATTGATACTATTAACAAGATATTTTCTATGCTTTTTTCTTCATTAGATTTATCTATATATTCACTACTAGATAAAACTGTTTTTATAAATAGTTCCATAGTTAATGATAGATTCTTTTCATTAGCTTTTAACTCTAGTTTCGGACTCTCTATCATAGCAAATGCCTTACTAGCAGGTTTTTTCATATATTATTGTTTTAAATTATACATGGCTCCATTTTCTGGTTCTTATGTTGAAAAACCTTATCAATTTTTGACTAAAGTACTCATAATTGCTATATGCATCAGCTTTTCACAGTTTTTATGTTCTGAATTTTTAAGTATAATTGACATATTAACAGATATCCTAAAGTCCTTTGGAATGCAATTAACCGGAAAAGAAATTTCTTTTAATACACTATTGTCGAGTTCAACATATGTAATAGAAAATAGTAATAATTTCAATTTTTTCTCGTTTGATGGAATATTAAAAAGTTTCTTTAGCTTTGGACTAATAAATTTACTATTTTCTTACTCAATACGTTATATCCTTATTAAAATTTTAATTTTGCTATTCCCATTTGCATTACTTTCACTTGTTACAACCTCTACTTCATGGATATTCAAATCATGGTTTAGGACTTTCTTTTCACTTATATTCGTACAAATTTTTATAATATTTGTTTTAATATTGCTTTTTTCTTTGAACATAAATACATCAGATATGTTCTCTCAAATTTCATATATTAGTACCGTATTTATACTTACAAAATCTAATTCATACATTAAAGAACTTTTGGGAGGTATCTCCACAGATTTGAATTATAATATTTTGAACTTTAAAAATTTATTTAAATGAAAGGATTTTTTATGATTTTTATTTTTCCACGAAATTATAACATACATAGCAAATTTCTAGGCATAATAAGTTATTCTTCTTTATTTTTTAATTTATTATGGGATTTCTTTGTATATTGCTTAATTAATTTACTATTTTTAAGTTTAACAATAAAGACATTCTTATTTATAATATTTACATTGCCAATATTACTACTAAGTATAATTGGAATTAATAATGAAAATATATTTTCAACACTCTTCTATTTACTTAAATTTATTTTTTCCTACAAGCTCTACTTGTTTAATAAACTTTAAAAATTAAAGCCTTTATACTTATTGTAAATCATTTTAAAAGATGTTATAATCGGTGTAATTATGAGGTGAAATTATGAAATTAGAACAATTTGAAAATTCTTTATTATTCTCTACAACAAGTATTCCAGATGCCTTTTTTACAGAGTATTATTCTCAAGCAAGTAGTGATGCAATAAAGGTATTTTTATATTTATATTTTCTTTCTAAGTATGGAAAAGAAATAAAAATAAATGATTTATCAAAAAAGTTAAATCTGCCATTAAAATCCATACAGGATTCTATTAAATATTGGGAAGGTCTTGGCTTATTAATTAGAAAAAACTCTGGTTATGCATTTGCAAATATGCAAGAAATGGAATTATACAAACTTTATACACCAAAAGTAACCCAAACTCCAGATCAAATAAAAAATACAGAGAAAAATCAGTATAGAGCAAAAGCTATCGAAAGCATTAATAATGAGTTTTTCCAAGGCGTAATGTCTCCTTCATGGTATGGTGATATAGACCTTTGGTTTAGTAAATACTCATTTGATGAAGAAGTTATGGTATCTTTATTTAGATATTGTTTCAATCGTTCTGCTTTGCATAGAAATTACATTCAAGCAGTTGCAGAAGCTTGGTCTCAAAATGGTGTAAAAACATATGAAGATTTAAATAAATACTATGAAGAACAAGAAGCTTTTGCAAAAATAACTAAGTCTATTTCTAAGAAATTAGGCTTAAATAGGCAACTTTCTCAATTTGAAAATGCATATATTGAAAAATGGATAAAAGACTTTGGATATAATATGAATATAATAGAAATTGCTCTAAAGAAAACAACTTCAAAAACCAATCCAAATTTTGACTATATCAATAAAATACTTTCCGATTGGCATGAAAGAGGTTTAAAAACACCGGATGCAGTCGAAAAATTCCTTGCTGACATGAAGCAAAAAAATAAAGATATAAAAAATATCGAAAAGAAAACAGGTTATAATAATTATTCTCAAAGAAGTTATAGTAATTTTTCAGATTTATATGCTAATAATTTTAATGAGAATAATGATTCAAATTCCAATTAAAAAAGGATGTGATTACTAAAATGAATAATTCTACTCTTAAGCAACTTCTTTTAGAATATTCTAGAAAAAGGAATAAAGAAATTGCAGATGCAAACATAAAAAAAGAAAAAATTTATCAAGAAAATCCACGCTTACAAGAGATTGATGATGAATTAAGCAAATTTTCAATACAAACAGCAAAATCAATTTTGCAAACTAATGATAGATCTTTATTAGACACATTAAAATCAAAAAAAGAATATCTGTTAAATGAAAAAAAAGAAATATATAACAGCTTAAATATAGATTCTACATATTTTTATCCACAATTTGAGTGCAATCTGTGTAAAGATACTGGTTATATTACAGAAAACTATACAACAAAAATGTGTAATTGCTTAAAGCAAAAAATTTTTGATGCAGAATACAATAAAATCAATAGTTTCGATTTCTCAAAGTATAGTTTCGAGGATTTTTCTTTAGATTGTTATTCTGATGAGATAAATAAAGAAAAATACAACTCGTCAATATCTCCTAAAGAAAATATTAAAATTATAAAAAAAATCTGTGATAAATTTATAGATAATTTTGATAATCCTAAAGAAAAAAATCTATTATTTACTGGTAATACTGGATTAGGAAAAACATTCATGTCAAATTGTATTGCTAATGAAATGTTAAAAAGAAATAAAACTGTACTTTATCAAACAGCTCCTATTATGCTAGACTCAATTATAGATTACAAACTGGGAAAATCATCTAATTTTAATGTATTAAAAAATCTTTTATCAGTTGATCTACTTGTAATAGATGACTTAGGTACTGAAAGTTTAAATAATATGAAATTTTCAGAACTATTTACATTAATAAATACTAGGTTATTAAATCAAAATAATAAGGCAACAAAAACAATTATATCAACAAATCTAAGTTTAGATAATCTAGCTTCTACATATGGTGAAAGAATTATTTCTAGACTTATAGGAAGTTATAATATATGTTATTTCTTTGGTGATGATATACGAATAAAAAAGAGATAGATTATAAAAACTAAAATGGTACCTATAAAATAGACAGTATAAAAAGAGTGATTTTTATACAATGGCTATTTTATAGGGCCATTTTTTGTTGTATAATTTTTTAGAGAGGAGTATTATGAGTAAATTAAAATTTAGTAAGGAAGATATAGAAAAATTAAAAAATAATCCGTATATTTTTAACATTACTGAAAAAGCTATAACATATGCAGATGAATTTAAAGAAAAGTTTATTGAATTATAGAATAATGGTATTACACCAACAGAAATATTTAGAAAATGTGAAATACCACCAGAAATAATTGGTCAAAAGAGAATAGATACTTTTTCGTATCGAGTAAAACAAAAATTAAAGATGGAAAATTGTTGGAAGATGATCGAAAAGGAAAATCAGGTAGACAAAAAACAAAGCAGTTAAATAAAGATGAAGAAATTCGACAATTGAAACATAAAATTAAATATCAAGAACAGCAAATTGAATTTCTAAAAAAAATTTCTTTTGTAGAGAAGAAAGCCAAATGGGAATCATCCAAGAAAAATACGAGATAATAATTCAAATATTATCTAAAGATAATAACCAATTAAACATTAAATGGCTCTGTGATATGGCTGGAGTTTCCAGGTCAGGTTTTTATGCTTATAAAAATAGAAAAGTTAACCTTTCTAAAAAAGAAATTCAAGATAGAGCAGATTTTGAATTAATATTAAAAGCTTATACTCATAGAGGCTACAATAAAGGTTCTAGAAGTATAAAAATGAATTTAGAACATAATGGAATAATTATGAGTAGAAGCAAAATTCAAAGGCTTATGAACAAATATGGATTATTTTGCCCAATTAGAAAAGCTAATCCAGCTCGTAGAATTGCTAAAGCAATAAAAACTAATAACTATGTAGATAATTTGGTTAATAGGGACTTCAAAGATTGTAATCCAAGAGAAATCCTATTAACAGACATTACATATTTGATTTATAATAATGGAAAAAGAGCATATCTTTCAACAATTAAAGATGCAAAAACAAATGAAATATTGGCATATGCTTTATCTGAATCACTGGAAATGAGTATAGTAGAAGAAACCATAAAAATATTAATAAGAAAACATGGATTAACACTAACATCAAAAACAATTATGCACTCAGATCAAGGTGCTCATTATACAAGTATAAGATTTAAAGAATTATTAAAAGAAAATAATTGGCTACAATCTATGTCAAGGCGTGGAAATTGTTGGGATAATGCTCCACAAGAATCCTTTTATGGTCATATGAAAGATGAAATTGATTTAACTAAATGTAAAAATTTTGAAGATGTAAAATTAATAATAGATGACTATATGGATTATTATAATACTGAAAGATATCAATGGAATTTGGCTAAATTATCTCCAAGTGAATATTATAAATATTTTATTACTGGAATATACCCATAAAAAAATGATAATAGAAATAATTAATATTTCTATTATCATTTTTTCTTAAAATTTGTCAACACTTTTTTTTAAATGTCCTTGACATTGGGTCCACTTTACCTTTCTTATTTATTCTAATATTTTTATTCTAACATCTGATAATGTTGATGTGTTGGTTGAAGCAAAGAATATTGCTATTTTTTGTTTTTCTTTAAAATTTGATAAGTTATTCTTTGAATATATAACCTTAATCATTTTAGGAGAATTCGTACAAGATACCATTAAATAATCATCATGTATTTCCTCAATAGTTGCGTTTATAAGCATAAGATTATCCTGATTATCTATAGCATTTGCTTCTGCTTCATTATTATTAATAATTCTTAAATTTGTTACATTGTTTAAATATTCTACCCAAAATATGCCGTGAGGCATGCTGTAAGTTGGCTCGTCTCCGTAGCATGTAACTTCGATTCTGTTTCCAACTTCTAATTTTTTTAAAGCTGTTTTGTTTAAATTTGAAGCCCTAAATGAATAATAATTCAAATAGAATGAATTAAGAGATATTCTATCATCTTCAATTTCACTAATTTTGTTTCTTTCAAAACAGTAATCTTTTAAATTTCCACAATATACTATATTACCTACAGATAAGTCTGAAAATTCGAGTTTTTGACCATTTTCATTATAAAAGTTGAATGAAGAATATTCAACAGTTTGTATATCGGGAATTAAGTAAGCACCTGTTATGCTATCATTATCTATGTCTGTAATTGTAAATTTTAATTTTCTATGTGACTTAAAATAATAAATTCCAGATATTATAACAATAAAAATAATTATTAATACAATTAAAATTTTTAATAATTTTTTCATAAATTTATCCCACTTTCTTTAAGAAAAATTATACTGAAAGATAAAAATAATGTCAATAAAAGTAAATTTAAAATGAAATTTGTTTTATAATTTATTTGTGAAAGTGGTCTAAGTAATAAATTAGCAATTTATTACATGTGTTTTCTTTACTTTAAAATTACCTAATGATATAATGAGAAAAATGAACAAAGGAGTATTTTTGATGGATAATAGTAGTTTGGCATACTCAGAAGTCTGCACAATATTAAATATGCTTGAGGGTGAATATAGAGAAAGAGTACCTAGAAAAATTATAGACTTTTTTGAAGAAGAAAGGGACAAAGAATATAATCCGATTATAGATGTTAATATTCCTTTAGAAAAACAAAATCTAAGAAGAAAAACGATTGTTTTACTTGCAATACTAAATTTAAATTACTGGTGTGACAGTGAAGAAGAAAAACAAGAAATCTTGGATAGTTTTGCAAAAAATGAAGAGCTAAAGAGATTAAAAGAAAAAGAATTAACTGAGAATTATAATATAAATAATTTATTCAAAAAAATAGAAAATAATGAAAATAAAACAGAAGTATCTTTAATTGAATACAAAAAACAGAATTTTATACAAAAAATAATATCAAAGATAAAAAGTTTGTTTAGGAGGAAAAACTAATGAATATAGAGAGAATCAATGATTATATAGATGCATATTCAAGAGCAATAAATATAACACCTGAAGTTACGTCTATACTAAAAGAATTAATTCCTAATCTGGTAAAAAAATATTCAGCTACAATAACTTCAATACCAGTTGAACAGGATGGGTATGATAAATATGTAATAAAACCTGTAGATGGAAAATATTCAATAGAAGATTTTTTCTTAAATAGACTTTTTAGAAATGTTTGGGAAGTGTATTTAAAGACCAATTCAGTTGAAAAGGGCGGATTTGAACCAAACTATATGGAAATAGGCTTTAATATGCCATTGATTGAAAAACAATTAGTAGGTAGTATAAATACAGAACGTGAAGACTTTAAAGAATTAGATGCTATTGCAAGAAAAAAAGTCATTATGCATGAGTTTGAACATGCATTACAAACTCAATATAGTGGTAAAGCACTTTTTGATATCCGATATAAAAGAATATTTGAAGAAATAAGAAAAGCTAAAGATGGAAAATACAAAGATGAAACTAATGAATATTCTGAAAGTGTATTTAGAAATGATTATGGAACACAAGAAACGTATACACATAGTGGATTACATTATTCTGGAAAAAATAAAGATGTACAAACATATAGAGAAGTTTCAGGATTTGATAATCTTAATGAGATTTTCAATGAAACAGAATCTTTAGAAATGGCTGGAGCAAGGACTCAAGTTAAAATAGTATATAAAAATAATACATATTACAGAGTAAAGAATGTAGAAAGTAGTAATAGTTCAATAACAAATTATGGAGTCCTATTAAAAGCATTGTTGGGACCTAAAGAAACTTTTATTGGAATGTATCTTAATCCAAATAGAATGTTTGCTGAATTTAATAAAGAATATAACACAATTTTTCAAGAAGCCTTTGGCAATGATAAGTCAGCTTGGGAAAATGTAATAAACCAAATTGAGAGTATAAAAGCAAGTGATTCGTTAGAAGACCGTTTAAAACTTGACACAGTATTGGCTAAATGTTTGGAATTAAAAGTAGAAAATGCAATAAAAAGGGGAAATACATCACCTAAGACCTTAAGTAAAATGAATGAAATAATAAATTTATTTTACAATAATACTATTTCAAGCCAAGATGAATCAAGAAGAAAAAGTCTGGAACACATACAAATTTTGTACTCAATTCAAGAGAGAGTAAACCAATTGAAACAAGAAGTTACGTTACCAGAGCAAAAAGAGGAACAAGCGATTGATTCGCAAACAAAACAATCAGAAAAGGTATTAAGAAGTAATGTCTCAGATAATAAAATGAGATTTGTAAGAGGCTTTATTCAAGCTTATAATAATACTGAAACGGAACATCAATATGAGGCTAGAAAAAATCATGAAACTAGGGACATTCAAAGGGTACAAGAAATAATAAGGACTAATGGCTTAAACGTTATGCTTACAGCAGATTTGGATGGTAATTTAGTAGAAACGGCAGGAGGGGAGTTTAAAAGACAATATTCACAGAAGCAGGTATCTGCTATGGCCCAACTGCTAAAAGCTGCACAATTGTTAACAAATGATAAAAAGCTAAATCCTAGTGGTAAAAATTATTTAGAGGAATTTTCATCTGTTCCAAGTATAGAGTCCACATTGAAACAAATGAAGAGAGATTTTAATGATAAAGATTCATACATGTCAAGATTAAAAAAAGAGTCTATGGTTAATAGGCTTAATGGAACATTACCTAATTTCCCTAAAACACAAGGTGAAATTGATGCGGCTAGTAGCATTGTTAGAGATGCAGATGGACCAGCATTAAAACAAGAAATTGGAATAACGGATGAGCAGGTAGAAAAAATGAAGCAGGATGAAGAATCTGCTAGATACCAAGCAGATGATAAAAAAAGAAAAGCAAGTGAAGAAGAAAAAACTGAAAGTAATGAGCAATTTGCTCAGCAAAGGAAGTTAGGAATAAATATGTTAAAAAGATGTCTTTCTAGCAGTGAAATTACTACTTCTGAGGTTGTTCAAACACAAGAAGAAATTGCAGAAAGAAAACAAATGCAAGCTTTATCAATTAAATCAAGAGCTAAACATTTAAGTACAGAAGAACAGCAAATATTCGATATGTTAAGAGCTAAATATGAAAAAACACAACATGAACAATCAAATGATAGAAAAAAATCTAAAGGAATAGAAAGGTAAAACATAAAAAATAAAAATATATGTGAAATGTCATAAAAAGCTTGTAATTGAGAAAAAATGTTAATATATATATGAGCGGTATCCAAGAAACTTTCGAAGCCTTGGGTCATTTTTTATTTATAGAAATTTAAAAAAATATAAATGAAACTTTAATTATATTTTCATGAAAAATAAAAAAATTTAGAAAATTTTGTAACAAATTGTAAGTTCAATTGTCATATATGTAAAGGAGGATGAAAGTTATGCAGGATATGGAACAAATATATGAACAATATTTTGAAACTGTTAACAAATTCTTATTCTGTTTAACTCATGATAATGATGTTTCTGAAGAACTAACACAAGAAACTTTTTGTAAAGCAGTTAAAAATATTGATACTTATAAAGGGGAATGCAAAATATCAGTTTGGCTATGCCAAATTGCTAAAAATTTATGGTATAACCAATACAAAAAGAACAAAAAGATCGTGAGCATTGAAAAAGAAATGCTAGAAATACAAACAAATGATACAACTGAAGAAAAAGTTATTTCTAATGAAGAAAAAATACTATTGTATAAAAAAATGCAAAAGTTAGATGAAAAAACACGAGAAGTAATTTATTTAAGGATAACTGGAGAACTTAGTTTTAAAGAAATAGGAGTTATTTTGAATCAAACAGAAAACTGGGCTAGAGTAACTTTTTATCGAGGAAAAAATCAATTGAAGGAGGTTGATTAATATGAAGGAGAAAAAAGATTGCAAAATTGTTCAAGATTTATTACCAAATTATATTGAGAATTTAACAAATGAAGAAACAAATAAGTTCATTGATGAACATTTAAAGGAATGCAATGAGTGCCAAAAGATTTTTGAAAACATGAAAAAAGATTTTAAAGTAAATACCACAAAAAGAGATGAAAGAGAAGTTAAGTACATAAAAAAATATAGTAAGAAAATGAAATTATTAAAAACCATATTATTGTTTATAGTGGTGATATATGTGGTAGTAATAACAAGAAGGACAATTATAATGACTTCACTTTCTGGAAAAGTAAATGAAAATCAGGCATATGATAATTACTATGCAAGATTATATTCTTATCAGGGAGACACTTTAACAATAACAGAAAGCTATAATAAAGGCAGAGACTATTTGACGACATTTACGAGATTGGTTAATGACAATGAAATTCAAAAAATAACTTATTATAAAAAAGTCAACGAGCAATTTGCTGTTACAGAGGCAGGTGGCAAAAAAACTGTGATAGATTCTAAAAAAATGCTAGGAGAAAATATAGCACCTGTAACTTATGTATCAGATGGATTTTTGGTAAATCTTCAATATGCACTTGTAACAGGAATTGAATCTACATATTGTAATGGAAAAGAGTGTTATGTTTTTAAAGGAAGTAGTTATGAAAGGTATATAGATAAAGAAACAGGCTTTGCAGTTAGAGATATAGAAAAATCAAATAAAGAGATAACTAGACAAACTGATATGGTAGTTGATTATGATTATAAATTTAATATAGTAACAGATAGTGATATTATAAGACCAGATATAACTGTGAATACAATAAATGAATAATATTTAAAAGATGAGTAATAGATTATAAATGAAGATAGATAATAATTTGAAAATTATCTATCTTTTGTATTATAATATAATTATCTTAACAAATTAGTGGTTGGGCAGAAAAATAGTAATCTATTACTGAGATTAAATTGTAGAAGGAAAGGTGATGTTTATGAAAAGAATTTTTAAAGTAGTTGTTGGTATTTTAGGAATAATAGTTGTTTTAGGAATTGTATTTTTTACAGTAGATTATAATAGAGTGAAAAATCAGAAAAAGCCTATTTTTTGTATAAAAGATCCAGCCGGAGCGATAATGGATGGCGGTACAATAGAATATTTTGGTTTAGGCTATAAAGTAATAGACTTCCACACAATAGCAGGATT
>OKRY01003584.1_pt1 | contig 11324 bp, 11 predicted proteins | sample 1601121 | NCBI WGS metagenome assembly OKRY01 (sample SAMEA3541546, study PRJEB24748) | human gut metagenome | biome: human gut; feature: human-associated habitat; material: faeces | place: China | collected 2012
CCGTGGAAATCTGTCGCAAATTCCAGGATTTCCGAAATATGATCGGTGTGGAAATGCTGGATGATGCAATTCGTGAGATCCCGGATTTCCCAAAGAAGCTTGCCAGTGAATTAAAGCACTGTATCGTAGCGCATCACGGAGAACTCGAATACGGTTCGCCGAAGAAACCGGCGCTTGCTGAGGCAATGGCACTTAATTGTGCAGATAATGCTGATGCAAAGATGCAGACACTGACAGAGATTTTTAAGGCAAAAGATACAAAGGACTGGTTAGGTTATAACCGTCTGTTTGAATCTAACTTAAGAAAGACCAGTATCTAAGAGAAGTTCTGAAAGAAAGATGAGTATAAAAATGAAGAAAAATGACGTAGTGACGGTAGAAGTTACAGATATCGGAATCGGTGGTGAAGGAATCGGAAAGGTTGATGGATATACTCTGTTTATCAAGGATGCAGTCATCGGAGATACCGTTGAAGTAAAAGTAATGAAAGCAAAAAAGAACTACGGATATGCGAGATTAATGCGGATTGTAAAAGAATCCGCATTTCGTGTATCTGCACGCTGTCCGGAGGCAAGACGCTGTGGCGGATGCCAGATTCAGGAGATGGATTACCGGAAACAGCTGGAGTTTAAAAATACAAAAGTAAGAAATAACCTGATCCGTCTTGGCAGTGTGGAAGAAGAATTGCTGGATCAGATCATGGAGCCGATCGCAGGAATGGAGGAACCGTTCCGTTACCGGAATAAAGCACAGTTCCCGATCGGAGTGGATAAAGCAGGGAATTTGATTGCCGGATTCTATGCTGGAAGAACCCATCAGATCATCCCGGTTCCGAACAGGGACTGCGTACTTGGAGTACCGGAGAATAAAGTGATCTTGGATCAGATTCTGGACTACATGCGGGAAGAGAAGATTTCTGCATATGATGAGGAACGGCACAAAGGGCTGGTGCGCCATGTCCTGGTCCGGTATGGATTTACAACAAAAGAGATCATGGTTTGTCTGATCATTAACGGGGATAAGCTTCCCAGCAGTGAAAAATTGTTGGAAAAGCTGACAAAGATTCCGGGAATGACAAGTATTACTTATAATATCAATAAAGAAAAGACGAATGTGATCATGGGATCAAAGGTTTGTCCGCTCTGGGGACAGACGTATATCACCGATTATATCGGTAATGTCAAATACCAGATTTCACCGCTGTCTTTCTATCAGGTGAATCCGGTACAGACAGAGGTACTTTACGGAACCGCACTGGAATACGCCGGGCTTACTGGAAAAGAGACGGTTTGGGATGTGTATTGTGGTATCGGAACGATTTCCCTTTTCCTTGCGCAGAAAGCACAGAAAGTTTACGGCGTGGAAATCGTGCCACAGGCAATTGAAGATGCAAAGCATAATGCTGAGATCAATGAGATTACAAACGCGGAGTTTTTTGTAGGAAAGGCAGAAGAAGTGCTGCCGGAGTATTATGCGGATTATGCAAAAGAGCATCCGGGAGAGCATGCGAGAGCGGATGTGATCGTAGTCGATCCACCGAGAAAAGGATGTGAGAGAAGCGTACTGGATACGATGGTTCAAATGGAGCCAGAGAGGATCGTATATGTGAGCTGCGATTCAGCGACTTTGGCTCGGGATGTGAAGTATCTGCGGGAGAATGGGTATGAGATCAGGAAGGTGAAGGCGACTGATATGTTTCCAATGAGTGTGCATGTTGAGACGGTATGTCAGTTAGTTCTGAGAAAACCGGCAGTACATATCAACATCGATGTGGACGTAGAGGAACTGGTGCAGGATAAAAGAGGGGCGGCAACTTATGGTCAGATCAAGGATTACGTTCTTGAACATACCGGCTTGAAGGTCAGCAGCCTGTATATCGCACAGGTGAAGCAGAAATACGGCATCATTGAGCGTGAGAACTATAACAAGCCAAAGTCTGAGAATGCAAAACAACCGCAATGCCCGCCGGAAAAAGAAGTAGCTATTATGGAAGCATTACGATACTATGGAATGATCAAATAATGCTTTTGAGAAACCGCTGTGTGGCTAAGGTCATGCGGCGGTTTTCTCTGTTTGTAACTTTTCAAAAAATGCCCTTGACATTCTGATGCTTTTTTGTTATCATATGTAGCATACTACACGTGGAGGTGAATCCCAGTGATGAAGAACGATGTCGGATACCTCATCAAGCGCATCAATGATAAGCTGGCGGCGAGAGCCGATGCGGAATTAAAGCAATTCAATTTAACGATGTCCCAATGCCGGGTATTTCTGTATCTGAGCAGCCGGGGCGGGCAGGCAACCCAGAAAGAAATCGAAACCTTTTTGGACGTTGCTCATCCGACCGTTGTGGGCTTGGTTTCCCGCATGGAGCAGAATGGCTATGTAATATGCTGGCCCTGCGAAGATGGGCGCAATAAGTATGTCAAACTGACGCCGCAGGCAGAGGCCATCGACAAGGATATGCAGCGGAATCAGCTGGAAAACGAGGAAATGCTGTTAGCCCCCCTTTCCCCGGAGGATCGTGAGCGGTTGAGAGATTTGTTGTTGACCGTTGCAGAACATTTGACGTAAAAGCCGATGGATAATCGGCTTTTATATGGCTCTAAAGTGTAGCGTACTACATACAAACAAATTGGAGGTTCAATATGATAAAAATCTTATCGGGGAGCCTGCGGGAATACAAGCGAGGCTCCATTCTCACGATCCTGCTCTCCATTCTGGAGGCAGCCTTTGAGATCCTGATCCCGCTCCGTATGGCAGATTTGATCGATCAGGGGATCGACTTGGGGGATATGGCAGCCGTCTGGAAGTTTGGTATCGCCATTCTGATTTTTGCTGCGCTGCAATTACTGACAGGCGTTCTTTCCGCACACATTGCGGCGAAAACCTCGGTGGGCTTTTCCGCCAATCTGCGGCAGGATATGTATGACAACGTGCAGACCTTTGCTTTTTCCAACATTGACAAGTTCTCCACTGCTTCTATCGTCACCCGCCTGACAACCGATGTGACCAATATTCAGAATGCCTATCAGATGCTGCTCCGCATGGCAGTGCGTGGTCCTGTTATGCTGGTATTTGCCATGATCGTGTCTTTCCGCATCAACACGACCGTTGCACTCATTTTCCTTGCGGTCATTCCCATTATGGCACTGCTGCTTCTCCTGATCATCTGCAAGGTCGGGCCGATTTTTACCCGGGTGTTCCACACCTACGACGAGCTGAACAATGTTGTTCAGGAAAATGTCCGGGGCATCCGTGTGGTGAAATCCTTCAATCAGGAAGATCACGAGATCAAAAAATTCAAAGGCATTTCTCAGAGTATCTATGAGGGTTATGCCGCCGGAGAGCGGCTGCTGGCGTTCAACTCGCCCATTATGCAGTTTTTCATGTACGCCTGCATGATCCTGATTTCGTGGATCGGGGCAAAAGCGATCGTTGCCAGCGGCAACAACGCAGCGTTGGGTATGACCACTGGGGACCTGACAGCACTCTTCTCCTATGCGACGCAGATTCTGATGGCGCTGATGATGCTTTCTATGGTCTTTGCCATGATTATCATTTCTCTTGCGTCTGCCCGCCGCATTGCGGAAGTGTTGGAAGAAAAAACGGATATTGACGATCCCGCTGACCCGGTCATGACCGTTCGGGACGGCTCCGTTTGCTTTGAGCAGGTAAGCTTTGCTTACTCGACCAAGAGCGACAAAAAGGTACTCAACGATATTAACCTGTCGATTGCGTCAGGGCAGACGGTAGGGATCATCGGCAGCACAGGCTCGTCCAAGTCCAGTCTCGTTCAGTTGATTCCGCGGCTCTATGACGTGAGTTCCGGTCAGTTATTGTTGGGCGGCGTGGATGTGCGGAAATATGATTTGGATGTATTGCGCAATGCCGTTGCTATGGTGCTGCAAAAGAACGAACTGTTCTCCGGCACGATCAAAGAAAATCTGCGTTGGGGCAACGAAAATGCCACGGATGAAGAAATTGAGGAAGCCTGCCGTCTGGCTTGCGCAGATGAGTTCATTCAGAGCTTTCCTGACAAATATGATACCTATATTGAGCAGGGCGGCACCAATGTATCAGGCGGTCAGAAGCAGCGGCTTTGCATCGCCCGCGCTCTGCTGAAAAAGCCAAAGGTTCTGATTCTGGACGATTCCACTTCTGCCGTTGATACCAAAACGGATGCTTCCATCCAAAAATCCTTTGCGGAGTTTATCCCGGATACGACCAAAATCATCATTGCACAGCGTGTCAGCTCCGTACAGCACGCCGACCGGATCGTTGTCATGGACGATGGCAAAATCGCAGCGTGCGGAAAACATGATGAATTGCTGAAAACCTGTGATATTTACAGAGAAGTGTATGAATCCCAGAAGAAAGGAGACAGCGACCATGAATAAGAAAAACGGACAGGTTTCGGGAGATAGAATGCAGAAGCAGCAATTTGACACTAAGACACTGCGGCGGCTGCTTTCTTATATGAAGGACTATAAGGGACAGCTCCTTTTTGTGGTGGTCTGTATTTTGCTCAGCGCCATTGCGTCCGCTGCTTCGGCGCTGTTCCTGCAATCCCTGATCGACGATTATATCACACCGCTGCTCACAAGCTCTGCCCCGGTATTCACACAGCTTTTGAAGGTGCTGGTCGTGATCGGCGCAATCTATCTGATCGGTGTTCTTGCCACGCTTTTTTATAACCGTGTCATGGTAACCATTGCACAGGGAACGCTGAAAAAGATTCGGGACGAAATGTTTGAAAAAATGCAGCGGCTTCCCATCCGCGCCTTTGATACCCGCACCCACGGCGATATTATGAGCCTTTATACCAACGACACCGATACCCTTCGCCAGATGATCGCACAGTCCATGGCGCAGCTCATTTCCTCGGTCTTTACCATCGTGGCGGTATTGGTTTGTATGCTCTATGTCAGCTTTTATCTGACACTGGTTGCCGTGCTGGTCATGCTTCTGATCTTGCAGATCGTCAGGGTGGTCACTGAAAAGATCGGCGGTTTCTTTCTGATGCAGCAGAAAACGCTTGCGGATGTCAACGGTTATGTGGAGGAAATGGTAAACGGGCAGAAAGTCATTAAGGTTTTCTGCCATGAGGAAACCGCAAAAAAGGAGCTTGCCGAAAAAAACCGCACGTGGGCAACTGCCGCCGCCAGTGCCAACGGCTACGCCAACTCCATGATGCCTATGATGAATGCCCTTGGCTATGTGCAGTATGTCATTATTGCGATATTGGGCGGCTATATGGCGATTTCCGGCTTCACCAACATTGGCTTGCAGGGGACGGGGGTGCTGACACTTGGCGCAATCGCTTCTTTCCTGACGCTTTCCCGCAATTTCAACAACCCCATCTCTCAGATTTCCAACCAGTTCAACTCCATTGTCACAGCACTGGCAGGTGCCTCGCGCATCTTTGCATTCATGGATGAGCAACCGGAAACAGACGAGGGCTATGTAACGCTGGTGAACGTCGAGGAAGAGAACGGCGAGCTGCGGGAAACTGAAAAGCATACCGGAATGTGGGCGTGGAAGCATCCGCATCACGATGGAACGCTGACCTATACCAAGCTGGAGGGGCGCGTTGTGTTTGACCATGTGGATTTTGGCTATACGCCGGACAAGACTGTTCTGCATGACATTTCCCTTTATGCGGAGCCGGGACAGAAAATCGCTTTTGTTGGTGCAACGGGCGCGGGCAAGACGACTATTACCAACTTGATCAATCGCTTTTACGACATTGATGACGGCAAGATCCGCTATGATGGCATCAATATCAATAAGATCAGAAAAGCCGACCTGCGCCGCAGTCTGGGCATTGTCTTGCAGGAGGTGAACCTCTTTACCGGAACGGTGATGGAAAACCTGCGCTACGGAAATCCGGATGCCACCGATGAGGAATGTATCGCGGCTGCAAAGCTGGCAAATGCGGACGGTTTCATCCGGATGCTGCCGCAGGGATACGATACGGTTCTGAAAGGTGACGGCAGCGGTCTTAGTCAGGGGCAGCGGCAGCTTATCTCCATTGCCCGCGCTGCGGTGTCCGACCCGCCGGTGATGATTCTGGACGAGGCGACCTCCTCCATTGATACCCGAACCGAAGCGTTGGTACAGGGAGGCATGGACAAGCTGATGAAAGGACGGACGGTGTTTGTCATCGCCCATCGCCTGTCTACAGTACAGAACGCGGACGTAATCATGGTGCTTGACCATGGACACATCATCGAACGAGGCAATCACGAAAAGCTGATTGCTGAAAAGGGCACCTATTATCAGCTTTATACCGGCGCATTTGAGCTGGAATAACAATTACTCACGGGTGTCGGTGGGTATCTTTTAGGATAAAATGAAAGCACGCTATCGGAATGGAGAAAAATATGGAAAACAATAAATCATTGGAAGTCTTTGCGAAGGCACCGATTCGCAAAGCGGTTTTACAAAACGCACTGCCCGCAATGGCGGCGATGCTCATGGTGCTGATCTACAATCTGGCGGACACGTTCTTTATCGGGCAGACCCATGACGATCTGCAAGTGGCGGCAGTTTCCCTTGCCACGCCAGTTTTCTTGCTGTTTATGTCTGTGGGAACGGTCTTCGGTATCGGCGGCACATCGGTGATCTCCCGCGCCTTGGGCGAAGGACGGAAGAACTACGCAAAAAAGGTCTGCTCATTCTGTATGTGGAGCTGTGTTGCTGTCGGAGTGCTGATGTCTGCACTGTTCCTGATTTTCATGGATCAGATCCTTGCGCTGATCGGCGCAAGCGCGGAAACCTGGGACTATGCGAGAACCTATCTGACGATTGTAAGCTGCTCCGGTCCGTTTGTCCTGATCGCCAACTGCTACTCTAATGTCATTCGTGCCGAGGGACAGTCCGGCAAGGCGATGATGGGGCAGCTTTTGGGAAATCTCTTGAATGTCATTCTTGACCCCATTATGATTCTTGTGTTCGGCTGGAACATTGCCGGTGCAGCCATTGCAACCGTTATCGGAAATGTGGTGGGCGCGGGATATTACATTGTCTACTTCCTGAAAGGCTCGTCCTCCCTCAGCATCAGCCTCAAGGACTTTTCCGTGAAGGAAAAGGTAGCCTCCGGCGTTCTGGCAATCGGCATTCCTGCTGCCTTGGGAAATCTTCTGATGAGCCTTTCCAGCATCCTCATGAACAGTCAGATGGCAAAATACGGTGATATGGCGGTAGCCGGTGTGGGCGTTGCCATGAAGGTCACAATGATGACAAGCATGGTCTGTATCGGACTTGGGCAGGGCGTTCAGCCGCTGCTCGGTTATTGTGTCGGTGCGAAAAACTGGGAGCGTTACAGAAGTTCCCTTAAATTCTCGCTGATATTTGCCTTTTTGCTTAGTGCCGTGCTGACGCTGATCTGCTACCTCTTCACCGGACAGATCGTCAGCGTATTCCTCACGGATGCGGCGGCGTATGACTATGGCGTTTCCTTTGCCCACATTCTCCTTTGTACCAGTATCCTGTTTGGCGTATTCTATGTGCTGGTCAACGCGCTGCAAGCCCGCGGCGCGGCAACGGAATCCCTGATCGTCAATATCTCCCGTCAGGGGCTTATCTACATTCCGGCTATGTTCATCCTCGGGGCGATCTTTCACGAAACAGGACTGATCTGGGCACAGCCGGTAGCAGATGTTCTGTCGTTGCTTTTGGCAATCGTACTGTATGTGAGGAAAACCAAAAAGATGCTCTGATAGAAAAGCGTTGGGAATTATGCATCCCGACTTCTCGCTGGCGTTGGCAATTGAAAGTCGCGCTATCGCAATTTCAGATTGTCAGTAAAAAAGGAAGTCCGCCCCTCATTGGCACGGACTTCCTTTTGCATTTTCTGAGCAGGCGTTCCAAACTGCATTTTTGTAGTTTGGATACCCATCTGCGAAGAAAATATGGGGAGTTCAGAGGGGAGAATCCTCTTTGACGCTGGGTTTCCAATAGGGGCGCGCAGCATCCCTGTTGGCACACGATTTTGCTTGCAAAGTCTAGTGTGTTATACCTTTGCTTCCGGCTGACGCTGGAAAGGGGCTGGCTTCGCCATCTGCTATGAGGGCAGATAGCGGTTGGCGGACACTTTTCAGCGTCAGTAGGACAGGCGGATTTTGTGACACCAAGGTGACACAAACGCAGGGCTTTTGAGAAGCAAAATCCGACTGGCCGGAGAAGGAAGCAGAGGTATATACAGCCCTCGTCCCGCCGCAGCAACACGCGCTAAAACCACCATGGCAGCTCCAGCCAGAGGTTATCCATTGCAGTATCTTCCAATGTCTTTGCACGGCTCTCTCGCAGATTGAAATGAATTGCTGAGCCGATCATCGTATGCTCCACATCGTCCGTAAATCCGTAACGGTACAGAAGATAGGCTTGCTCACGCTCGGAAAGTCTGCCCAAACCTTCGTACAGCTCACGCATGGTTTCTTTATCCACATAAATCTGTTCCGGAGATTTGACGGTCGGATCAGCAATAGCTTCGATGCGAAGCAGCCGTTCCTCACCGGGAAGGATCTCATCCAACCGGATTTTCTGCAAGGCAAGTCCGTCTGTGGTGCTGGTCATTCTCTGCTCATATTGAGAGAAAACATTCCGTATCAGGTCGGTCATGGCGTTGCGGATGAATGGCGCGGCATAGGTCAGAAACTTAATGCCCTTGCTGCTGTCAAAGAGAGGGATGGCGGTCAGCAGACCGAGGCAGCCTTCCTGTTCCAGATCGCTGGTTTCTGTACTGAGATTGCTCTCTGCCAGATTGGATTTCAAATAAATCTCATTGGCGGTTTTGCGGATGAAACCCAGATTGTTTTTCAGAAGAAGGTCACGAGCCTCTGTGTCCCCTTTCTGCGCCAGCGCACAGAGCCGCTCATTATCCGGTTTCTTCATCGTCCTTCTCCTGTGATGGTGCTTGCTCTAAGGTGGTCTGGAAAAAGCCAGTCAACGCCTGTCCAAGCATATTCAACGCATCCTGATTGACACCATCCAAGCCAGCCACACTGCCGATAATCAGATCAGATACCTGCTCCGGTGTAATGGTTGGATTTGTCATATCCTGTCCCTTTACAACCTCTGTAAACATTCTTTTAGCTTGCTCTGCGGTCATCGACTGCATGGCAGCAAAGTCATTGCCGATTTCCTTTTTCACTTCCTTGACCGCCAGCATAAACTGATTTTCAATGGTGGCAAGGTCAGCTTGATAAACCGATGTTCTCAGATGTGCGATGTCCCGTGCAGCTTGTTCGCCAGCTTCCGTTTTTACCGTTTTCCGCGTCAGGCTGCTGATAGTCGTATATAGCTGGTTCTGTGCAGCATACCCGGCGGCAACCGTATCGTTGAAATACTGCTCCAATATGTAGGTCAAATCAAGAAAACGAGGGCTTTCCAGCAGGTAATTGACCACCTGAGCGTTTGCTTTTCCGGCATAGAGGTTTCTTGCCGCCTGTGCAGATAAGCCAAGCTCGTCAATGGCATAATTCTTTTTATCAGGGACATTGGTTATGCCTAAAAGAAAGTCGGTGGAGACATTAAAAGCTCTGGCAATACGGATGATATTCTCGTCTCCGAGCTTGTCCGTCTTTCCGGTCAGAAACCGGCTGAGTAAGCTGTCTCCGCAGCCGATTTTCAGCGCAAGGTCTGTCTGGGATACTTTATGGTATTTCATCAGATCGGCAATGCGCTCCCGGACAGTACCGGGTAAAAAGGTGTTTTCCATTGGTTATGTCCCCCTTTCCTCTGTCGGCTTTTTGATATATTTTCCGCTTCGGATTCTGGCATCGGCGGGCTTCTCTGCATTTTCCGGGATAATCCAGCGGCTTCCGGCCCGCTGTGCGCCGGTGATGCGCCCCTCATTACAGAGAATGCTCACACGCCGGTGGGAGATGCCCCATTTCTCTGCTGCTTCAAAGGTTGACAGGTATTTCATTCGCATTCGCCCTCCTTCCCCAAAACTAATTTTATTATATTCAATAAGTGGAATAATATCAAGGCATATCTTGTGAACATTCGCCGTCCTGTGATTTTTGCATTTTTGCAAAAATTCAGGGCGGCTTTTTCTTTTTTTGCGGAAATGCCGGATTTTCCGGCTCAACCCGTTTTTCTCCGTATATTCAGGTGACAAGAGAAAATTGTCAAAAAAATTACGGAGGTATTTGTATGAATCTTTTTGAAAACGTCAAGGCGGTGGTCACAGTGAGACAAGCTGCCGAACACTACGGTTTGAAGGTCGGGCGCGGCAATATGGCCTGCTGCCCCTTCCACAATGACCACACGCCCAGTATGAAGTTGAATGAGGATTACTTTTACTGCTTCGGTTGCGGGGCAACTGGTGACGTGATCGACCTTGTGGCAAGGCTGTTCAACCTGAGTAAGTACGAGGCGGCTCAAAAGCTGGCGTATGACTTTGGGATTGACCCGGACAAGCCCCCGGCTGCGGCAGCGCTGCGGAAGCCGCAATACCCGCTGGCAAAGGCGTTCCAGAAAGAGGAACTGCATTGTCAGCGGGTATTGTGCGATTATCTGCACCTTTTGGAAAATTGGAAGGTGCAGTACGCGCCCGAAACGCCGGAGGATACCATTGACGACCGTTTTGTGGAAGCCTGCCAGATGCTTGATTATATCGAGAATCTGGTAGATATTCTGACCTTCGGTGCGTTGGAGGTTCGTGTAAAAACCGTGGATATGCTCCAAAAGGACGGCATGATTGATCGGCTGGAAGAACGCCTGAAACGGACGGCAAAGGAGGTGGACCGATTGTGAATTAGTTACATACAACTTCATTAGATATAATTTATCTAATGATAACTCATCACTAAAAACCGAAAATTTACAATCTTCATCAACTGAATTGTATACAGGAACAATTAGCAGTAAATCAACCGATAAATTTAATTTACGAGTATGGTTATCAATTGATGCAGATAATACTGCAATGAATAAATATTATTTTGGAAAGCTTAGAGTAGAAACTACTTATATAAGTAATGAAGATTTAGATAGTTTGTGTCTTAATAATGGAGGGGATTTAGTAGTAGATGATGAATGTCGAAAATATTATGTACTAAAAAACAATATAGTAAATATAGAAAAAGTAACATTTGGCTATGAAGGTGATGGTAAAAAAATAAATCGTAGCTATGATAGTAATACGAGAACCTGGACAGTTTCATATGAAGGCAGCAATAAATGGTTTGGAACTCAAATAATTCCAACAAAAGAAAATGTTACACATTTATATTATGGAAGATTTAAATCAACTAGTCCTAATCATATGGGTGTTTCAGAATATAATTCATATGATAATACTTATTGCGGTG
>OKRY01003585.1_pt1 | contig 11323 bp, 11 predicted proteins | sample 1601121 | NCBI WGS metagenome assembly OKRY01 (sample SAMEA3541546, study PRJEB24748) | human gut metagenome | biome: human gut; feature: human-associated habitat; material: faeces | place: China | collected 2012
CAGATGTATCAGACTCAAGAATATGCAACGCAGCCAGGGCTGCCCCTATGTCAGCAGGAGATAATGCAGTGGAGAATATAAAGCTACGACTCATATTCACAAGATAATCAATGATGGTGCTATTAGCAGCTACATAACCGCCAACAGAACCTAACGATTTGCTCAATGTGCCTAGCTGAATATCCACTTCTTTTTCGAGTCCATAATAAGCAGCCGTGCCATGTCCGTTGCCAATGGTCCCTGTCGCATGAGCATCGTCTACCATAAGTAAAGCATTATACTCACGGCTAACCTCGTAAAGCTTATCTAATGGGGCTATATCGCCATCCATGCTAAAGACCCCATCTGTAACAATGAGCTTTCGTGCATTACGATCTACTTGTTTAAGTAAACACTTTAACGCCTCTACATCACAGTGACTATAGGCTTTTACAGTAGCCTTACTCAATCTACAACCATCAATAATACTAGCATGATTAAGCGCATCACTAAAAATAATAGTATTCTTATCAGCTATAGCAGAAATAGTTCCTACATTGGCCATATAACCAGTATTAAATACAAGGGCTTTTTCAGTATTCTTAAATTTTGCTAATTCATTTTCAAGATCAGTAAATAATGGAAACGTACCAGATACGAGGCGCGATCCACCAGACCCTGTACCATATTGTTGAGCTCCTTTCAGAGCCCCTTCTATTACACGGGAGTCAAAGGTAAGGCCTAAATAATTATTTGAAGCCATCATTAAATATTCTTTATCATCTCGTTTAACTCGCACTGCATCTATAGGACAATATTCTTTTAAGGTTCGTAAATTATGATTCTGTTCCTTAGCATCTAATTGCTCTTTAAAAAATTCGTACATGTTATCTCCGTTGAACAAGTACAGGAGCACTCTCCAAATACTCGATTACACTTTCACTATCTATATCAGACCGTACAAAGAAAACCCGTCCCCCTATATTAGACCCTAATTCTTTCATATGAGGAATTCGATGATATACACCATTACAAGCCACATAGCCTACTGTATAATCTGGATCATCAGACCAACATAATTCACCAACAACACCCTCTGCGGATTGAACCTTAGAGGCCAATACTAAAGCCTCCCTCATATGTTCATTGTCACCTAATGCATGAGAGTCAAAGGAGTCCATATGACTCACACGTACACCGCGATTGCCTTCATCTAAGCGTTCACCCGAAATAGCATCCACTAACATAGCGCCGCGCATGGATCTATCTAAATTTTTTAACATACCGATAGCTTTTCTAACAGCAGTTTCAGTAATAGTGGTACCTTGTAAAAGTTCCGTTGCCAATTGATGGGATTCAGGAATGCTACCAGTTTTATGTTCCTCTACCCTTAGACAGTCTATATAGGAAATCTTCTCCTGTGGAATTAAATCTACTGTAATATTTATAAAATCAGCAGTTCCTTTACTATGATGCAGTGCACGTTCAGCTAAGGATTGCGCTATGGTGCCAACATCATCTAATTTTACGATACGCTCTGCACCAGAAATATGGTGGCCCCCTTTTTCATGGGGACCACCTTGTGCTGCACGCATGCGTACACTATATAATTCACTCATTATGATACCTTGCCTTTTATTACATGATTTTGATGTGCTTGACTATGAATTTTACGGAATACCTTTACAAATACAGGAGCCATAATAACCGTAAAAATCATACCAGGCACAGCTAATGCAACCATAGGCAATGCGGCTTTACCAATATATACGGACAAGGTTAACCGCGCTAAGGCAGATGCAATTGGGCCTGAAATCATAATACCAATCAAGTGATTGTGGCACATCCAAAGGATTAAACCTACAATGAGGCGAAATTGCATGGCAATCATAACATTTAAAATAGTTTGAGTACCTAGTGCTAGGCCAATTAAGCTAGATAAACATCCACTAATAATATACTTTTTAAATCCGAATACGGCACATATGGCTACCGCCAACGGGGCCGATAATTGAAACTCTATACCTGGAATGACATTAGGTATTTTAATAGCCCCTAATACAGTAATCATAGCCGTTAAAATAGCGACCTCAGTAATGTACCGAATGTTCTGATTCATGATGTTTCTCCTCTACTTAGAAAATGTCAACCACAAACACGACTCTTTGTTTACATTATAATTTCAATATACATATTTATCAACTAAAAATACAGAATAAGTTGACAAATATCACAAAAAAATCGAGCCATTATGACTCGATTTCTTTATTTTAATATTTTTGTTGTTCTTTAAGTCTCTTAGCAATATCTCGCTTAGCATCGCGTTCTGCCATATCTTGACGCTTATCATACAGCTTTTTACCAGTTACAAGACCAACGGTTACCTTTACATAACCATGACTGAAATGGAAATTAAGGGGCACTAAAGAGAATCCTTTCTCCTTAACCTGAGTATGCAGTTTATTGATTTCAGATTTATGCATCAACAATTTGCGAGTTCGTTCAGGTTCATGATTAAAGCGGTTCCCCTGTTCGTATGGACTAATGTGAACGCCATACAATAAGAGCTCACCTTTATCAATGCGACAAAAGCTATCTTTTAGGTTCAGCTTACCTTGACGTATGGATTTAATTTCAGTACCTGTCAAAGCAATACCGGCTTCATAGGTTTCATGAATATTAAAATCATGACGCGCCTTACGATTATCAGCAATAAGAGATGGACTAGATTGTTTCGCCATATATACCTCTATCGTTTACGTTTACTTTTAGATTTCTTAGATTGATTACGCTTCGATGTTTTATTAGATTTCTTACGACTTGATTTGCCTTTACTAGATTTTTTACTGAAAGTATCGTATTTAGAATGACTAGATTTATTGCTATCCCGTCGTGAAGATTTTTTACTAGATTTGCTTGAAGATTTACGACCTTTACGACTACCAAAGCTATCTCGACTACTTGCATAGTCAGAACCACTACGCAATTGTTCTTGAATAGCCATTAGATTATTAACTTCACCTAGTACAAAGTCGATTTGTTTCTTTTCTACATCAGCTTTCACCAATGTAACAGTTACCTTTTCACCTAAGTGATAGGTTTTACCGGTTCTCTTACCTACGAGCACAAAATGTTCTTCATCGAAGAAATAGTAATCATCGTTCATCATGCTCATATGCACGAGACCATCGATACCATTTTCTAACTCTACAAACATCCCAAAGGACGTAATGCTAGAAATTGTTCCTTCAAAGACTTCTCCTACAAATGGAACCATATATTGCGTCTTTTTGAGATCTACTGTATCTCGTTCGGCCTCAGTGGCAACTTGTTCTTGTATAGAAGAATGTTCTACAGCCCCCACTAAGAAGGTTTCATCTACATCGCGTTTAGAATAGCCATTTTCCCAATGCATATCCGCTTTTAAAAGGCGGTGAACCATTAAGTCAGGATATCGTCTAATTGGAGATGTGAAATGCGTATAACATGTGGATGCCAAGCCAAAATGGCCCACATTGTTGGTACTATATTTAGCTTGCTGCATAGAGCGCAAGGTCATAATTTGAGCTACTTGCTCAATATCTTGCCCTTTTACTACATCTAAGATTTTTTGGAAATCTCGTGGTGTTACACCATCAGTACTAAGTACTAAGTTTTGACCTAAATAATTAAGCACCTTTTGGAATAAATCTAGTTTTTCTTCACTAGGATTCTCATGAATACGATATACCGATGTACGGTGTGTATGCTCTAAATGTGTAGCCACTGTTTCATTGGCAATGAGCATACATTCTTCGATAAGTCGTTCCGCCATGGTACGATCTCGTTTTACGATGCGCAAAGGTGTCCCATCATGATCAAGTAATACCTTGTACTCAGGAAAATCAAAGTCCAATGCACCTCTACGACGACGCATTGCATTAAGAATTTTAGAGATTTCTGCTAAATCGCGAAGCATAGGCATAAAGTCTTGTAAATCATCAGGAATAATATTTTCTTCCAGCGCCTTATACACTTCTTTATAACTACAACGACGGCCTACATGGATAATAGATGGTCGAATACGATAATGTACAACCTTACCAGTATGATCAATTTCCATCATACACGTCATGGCATAACGGTCTTCATGAACATTTAAACTACAAATGCCATTGGATAAAACCTCTGGTAACATCGGTACTACTCTATCAACTAAATATACAGATGTACCACGTTTGTAAGCCTCATTATCAATAGGTTGCCCAGATGTTACATAATGACTAACATCTGCAATATGTACGCCTAATTCATAATTACCATTTGGCAATTTACGACCACTCACAGCATCATCTAAATCCTTTGCGTCTTCCCCATCGATAGTAACCATTTGTACATCACGAAGGTCCCAACGATCAGGATCCTCATGAATCACAGTATCAATTTTTTTGCTAGCTTTAATGACATCGTCTGGGAAATTAAATGGAATCTTATGATTCGCCATGATGCAGTTAATATCGAGGCCTACATCACCTTTATAGCCAAGAATTTCAGTAATAATACCTTCTGGCTTTTTATCACCTTCCGGCCATTTTGTAATTTTGACTAGTACCTTTGCGCCACTACGTGCATCTAATGTATTTTTTAAATCTACAAAGATATCGGTCCCTATACGCTCATCATCAGGGATAACAAAGCCAAAATGTTGTTGTCGGTCATAGGTACCTACAATCGTTTCATTAGCTCGTTCAATAACATCAACGATGACGCCTTCTCGTTTATGCTTTGTATAGTTAGAAGGTACGACGCGAACTCGAACCTTATCATTGTGCATAGCAGTCCCTTTATTTTGTTCTGCTACATATATATCTTCATCATCAGGCATGATCACAAAGCCATACGACTTACGATAGCCCTTATAAATACCTTCATATTCTTCATGTTGTTGTTCTGCATATTGATATACATCAGGTCGAGAAGATGTTAGCACCCCTTCTCGAGCAAGCATTTTGGCTGAACGAATAAACATCTCAAGATCCTTACCACCTCGAATGTGATTATCCATAGCAGCATCTTCAATATGATATGCATGTGGTTGTATAGATTTATAAAAGTCTAATACTTTCTTCTTCAAATCTTCACCTCCTTATTCTGAAAAAAGAAAAAGCCTGCAAAGCAGGCTTTCATCATTAGAATTGATTAATCATTGCCCCTAACACTAAGCTCAACACAGCAAAGATAATCCCCAATATAATCGTACATTTAGATAAGAAAGCGTCTAAACCGCGTTGCTTACCACCAAAAGAAGAGTCTGCCGCACCAGAAACAGCACCACCCATGCCTGCGTTTTTGCTATTCTGTGCAACAACTACTACGATTAATAAGATAGATACGATAACTTCTACAATCATTAAGAAATTTGTCACGACTGTCATCCTTCCTGTGTGGCTCTTGGAGAATCCAAAACCCGATGTTCTAAATACTTCTCTAATTTACGTTTAACCCTTTGTAACGCATTGTCTATAGATTTGACACTGCGATCTGTGACCTCAGCCATTTCTTGGTAAGAACGTCCGTCTAAATATCCTTCCAAGACCTCCCACTCGAGTTCACTTAAAATATGACCAATATTGCGCTCAATATCATCCAATTCTTCTTGGCTGATAATAAGATCCTCAGGATTGGTAACCTTTGCTGAGGATAGCATCTCGATCAACGTACGCTCTGATTCCTCTGTATATACCGGTTTATTTAACGATACATAGGAATTTAAAGGCGCATGTTTTTGTCTTGTTGCCGACTTAATAGCCGTAATAATTTGTCTAGTTATACAAAGCTCTGCAAAAGCTCTAAAGGACGCTAGCTTATCATGTTTAAAATCTCGCGTAGCCTTATAGAGGCCAATCATTCCTTCTTGGATAATATCCTCACGATCAGCACCTACCAAAAAGTAAGACCGTGCTTTTGCACGAACAAAGTTTTTATATTTATTAACAATATAATCGATTGCAAACTCATTTTGCTCTTCTTGAGCTATGACCACAACTTGCTCATCAGTCATTTCTTTGAAATTGTAATCGGACTTGCGTGTATGAATGCTGTTCATATGCTCCTCCTTACAATTGAGCAGAAAAACCAATATATTCATTATACTGGAACTATATGTGATTTTCAACTATCAATGGCCACGGCGTAATTTCTCAAGCTTTTCAGCTACTTCAGGAGATAATAAACCTCCTACTTCATTACGTCGCAAGCTAAATTGATCTCGTCTATGTTCATGAGCGTATTGTAGTCGTTCCTCTTCCTTAGCCATGCGAATCATATTTTGCAATTCTCGAGCTGGAATCCGTAAGCCCCCAGATCCAAGAATTTGATTTTGTTCAGCTCCATCAGAGGTTACAACATATACATTGGTATATTTGCCTTTCCGCAAAAATACCTCTCGTTCAATAAAGGAATCCGCCGTCTCTCCATCCTCAGTATAGACTTCAAGAAATCCGCTCGTAATAGCCTCTACAGAACCGCCAGACTTTGTATATTTACCATCAAACACAAGGATAACTTCGTATCCCTTGAATTTTCCGTAGTTTAACAATCTATCTCTAAGCTCCATACGGGCATGTTCTAATGACTCATGAGCCAATTTCTTTAGATGAGTCCAGGCGAATATCACATTATATCCATCTACAATTAAGATATCTTTTAACATAATTATTTCGCTTGTCGTTGACGAACCGCTTCATACATAAGAACGGCGGCTGCAACAGATGCATTCAAAGAATTTAAATTCCCATACATAGGGATGGTAACGAGGAAATCACAAGCCTCTTTCACAACGCGGCTAATGCCCTTACCTTCATTACCGATAACGATAACTGTAGGAATTGTCATATCCGCCTCGTATAAGGTACGATCACCTTCCATATGAGCGCCCATAACCCAAAAACCTTGTTTTTGAAGTTGTTTAATAGTTTGAGCTACATTCCCAACCTGTACAAGTGGAATTTGTTCAATAGCACCTGCCGATGTTTTAGCTACGGTAGCATTAATAGGTGCATTGTGACGCTTAGGAATGAGAACGGCCGTAGCCCCTACACATTCCGCAGTACGGATAATTGCGCCCATGTTATGCGGATCCTCAACACCATCTGTTAGGATAAGCAAAGGGACATCATGATTCGTCTCTTGTAGTACTTCACCAAGTTCCTTAAATTGAACAGCAGAAACAAGAGCAATAACACCTTGGTGTGGTACCTCTAAATCATATTTATTCATTTGTTTGATAGGTGTTGGACGCACTTCAATGCCTTGAGATTTAGCAAGGCCAACAATATCAGCTAGACCTGTTTTAACCTTATCTTCACTGACCATAATGCGCTGGATGGAACGACCACTTTTAAGGGCCTCTTTAACCGCATTGCGACCTACAATATAATTATCCATACTACATACCTCGTAGAGTTATTGAAAAGGCTTGCTTCATAACATCTTGTAAGCGCTCATCTTGACGCGTTTCATAAAGAAATCCAAGTACGGCTTCAAAGGCTGTACTACTACGATACTCTTGAACAGAACTACTTTTTGGCACATTTACATTACTATTTCTAGCACGTCGTGCAATAGCTTGTTCTTGTTCTGTGAAAGTATCCTCTATTTCAAGCAATACCTTCGCTTGTGACTTAGCACAAATAAACTCAGTAACAATGGTGTGCAACACTTGTACCTTGGATATATTCATCTGTACTACTCGTTCACGAACATACATGGAGTATACGGCATCGCCAATATAGGCAAGCATAACTGCATCTGCACTGAGGCACTCCTCAATAGTTCGTTTACGCAAACGAAGCGGCTCTTGTTCAAGAGCCGTCAACTTTTTTATTGCTTCATTCTTTAAGAATTGAAATTGTTTAAACTTCACGTTTTTTCCACCGTGCACCTTGAGGGGAATCCTCAATAGTAATACCGATTTCAGCCAAACGATCGCGGATACAATCAGCTAATGCCCATTGTTTTTGATCGCGACATGCTTGACGTACAGACAAGATTACTTGCATTAATTCTTCATATTCAGCAGCGTTAGCACCTGTGTTGCCTTCCCATGCTTTTTCAAGAATACCAATTACTTCTGTCATGAACTTGAAGATACGTTTTACTTCAGCAATAGCTTCTTGGCAAACAACACCTTCACGACCTGTTACAGCTTGATAGTAAATGTTGATCTCTTTAGCAAGACCGAACATGCTAGATGTTGCTAACGCAGTATTGAAGTCATCGCTCATAGCTGCTTCGAATTCTTCTTCATACTCTTTAGCTTTTTCTAATAAGTGTTGCGCTTCATCACATGGACCTGGTTCACATTTTTCAAGGTACAATAGATTTTCAATAGCAGTGCTTAAACGTTCTAAAGATTTATTTGCTTCTTCTAAACGTTCATCAGAGAAATCTAATGGACTACGATAATGTGTACTCAACAAGAAGTAGCGCAATGCATCTGGACTATATTGTTCTAAAATATCTTTTACCAAGAAGAAGTTATTCAAGGATTTAGACATTTTTTCAGAATTAATAGTAATGAAACCATTGTGTAACCAGTAGCGTACAGATGGATGTTGACCAGAACAACCTTCAGATTGAGCAATTTCATTTTCATGATGAGGGAAGATCAAATCGCTACCGCCACCATGGAAATCAAATTCTGTACCTAAATATTTTTGGCTCATCGCAGAACATTCAATATGCCAGCCTGGACGACCGTTACCCCAAGGACTTTCCCAATATGGTTCACCTGGTTTTGCTGCTTTCCATAATGCAAAATCCATAGGATTTTTCTTACGGCCATCAACTTCGATACGAGCACCGGCTTCCATATCATCTAATGTACGGCCAGATAACTCACCATAGTGTTCAAATTTATCAACGCTATAATATACATCGCCATCGAGTTCATAAGCATAGCCTTTTTCAATCAATGTAGAAATCATAGCGATAATGTCTTCGATATGTGTAGAAACACGAGGATAAATATCAGCACGTTGTACACCAAGTGCATCCATTACTTCAAAATAGCTATCAATATAACGGTTTGCAATAGTATCCCAAGATACACCTTCACCATTAGATGTATTGATGATCTTATCATCTACATCTGTAAAGTTTTGTACATATGTTACTTTATAGCCTACATGTTTCATATAGCGACGAATTACGTCCCATGTTACGAATGGACGTGCATTGCCAATATGAGGATGGTTATATGGTGTAACACCACATACGTACATCTTTGCCTCACCTGGTGTTACAGGATTAAACACCTCTTTTTGGCGCGTCATAGTATTATAAACTGTAATTTCTCTCATCGTTACCGATGCCTCCATGTTCGTAAAATAAAAAAGACCCCTCATCTCATACAGAGACGATGGTCCGCGGTTCCACTCTGTTAGGTACCAATCCAGTACCCACTCATCGCATAACGGCGCGTCACCGGACAAACCTACCTATAATCGGAGTGTCAGCTCGTGAATGCATTTCGTCTACCTATCCTTGAACCCTCCCACCATCGGTTCTCGCTAAAAAGTTAGTTGTAGAGTACTTCTTTCAGTCTTAGCTATTAGTAATAATCTATATTGAGATATGTAAATATTGTATCAATTATCCTATAGAATGTCAATGAGAACAAGAAAATCCTCACCTTTCAACATATCCTGCTAGCCTATGATACATGCGTATTTCGACTATATAATTTGAAAGATGTGTGGGCAAGGCCAAAAAGCTGAAAAACCGCGTCAGCCAATATTTCCAGGACACCGCCTCCCACAACGAAAAGACCCGGGCCATGGTGTCCCAGGTGGACCATTTCGACACCATCTTCGTCTCCACGGAGTTCGAGGCCCTGATCCTGGAAAACTCTCTCATCAAGCGCCACATGCCCCGGTACAACATCCTGCTGAAGGACGACAAGGGCTATCCCTTTGTGCGGCTGGACGCCGACGCGGCCTACCCCCGCTTCTCCCTGGTGGGAAAGACCGCTGACGACGGCGCGAAATATTTCGGCCCCTTCGGCGGCCGGCGGGAGACCCGGCTGGCCATCGAGGCGGTGTGCGGGGCCCTGCACCTACCCACCTGTGCCCGCCAGTTTCCCCGGGACATCGGCAGGGAGCGGCCCTGCCTGAATCACCACATTGGCCGCTGCGACGGCTTCTGCCGCCCGGACGGCCCCGGCCAGGCGGAGTATCAGGCCCGGATCCGCCAGGCGGTGCGGATCTTCAGCGGCCACTACCGCCAGCTGACGGCGGAGCTGCAGCAGGAGATGGAGCAGGCGGCGGAGGAGCTGAACTTTGAGAAGGCCGCCGCCCTGCGGGACCGCATCCGGGCCATCTCCGTGCTGGGCAAGACCCAGCAGGTCATCGCCGGAGTCTGCGCCGACACGGACGTGTGGGGCGTGTACCCGGGCCAGGTCCGCTGCGGCAGCGCCGTGCTGCACATTGAGGACGGCAATCTTCTGGGCCGGGAGGTGGAGGTGTTCTCCGCCGCCGCCGACCAGGAGGAGGCGGACATTCTCTCCGCCGTGCTGAGCCAGTATTACCTGGACCGCCAGGCCCTGCCCCGAGAGATTCTGGTGCCCTGCGAGCTGGAGGATATGGACACCTTCGCTGCCCTGCTGACAGGCCGGGCCGGGCACCGGGTGATCCTGCGGGTGCCCCAGCGGGGAGAGCGGGCGGAGCTGCTGCGCATGGCCCGCCGCAACGCCCGGGAGGAGGTGGAGCGCATCACCTCCGACGCCGAGCGCACCAGCAAGACCCTGGAGCAGCTGGGGACCCTGGCCGGGCTGGCGGAGGCCCCCCGGCGGCTGGAATCCTACGACATTTCCCACACCGCCGGGCAGGACATGGTGGCCTCCATGGTGGTGTTCGCGGACGGACGGCCCCTGAAGCGGGACTATCGCCGGTTCCAGGTAAAGACCCTGGACCACGCCGACGACCTGCGGGCCATGGAGGAGGTGCTGGAGCGCCGGTTCCGGCGGTATCTGGAGGGGGACGAGCACTTTGCCCCCCTGCCGGACCTGCTGCTGATGGACGGCGGCCAGCTGCAGGCGGAGGCCGCCTGCCATGTGCTGGAAAGGCTGGGCCTCACCGTGCCGGTGCTGGGCATGGTAAAAGATGACCGCCACCGGACCCGGGCGCTGGTAACGGCGGAGGGCCAGGAGCTGGGCATCCAGCAGAGCCCGCCCCTGTTCGCCTTAGTGGGCCGGGTGCAGGAGGAGGTCCACCGCTTCGCCATCACCTATCACCACGAAAAGCACACGAAATCCGCCCTGACCTCCCGGCTGGACGGCATCCCCGGGGTGGGAGACGTCCGGAAA
>OKRY01003589.1_pt1 | contig 11316 bp, 8 predicted proteins | sample 1601121 | NCBI WGS metagenome assembly OKRY01 (sample SAMEA3541546, study PRJEB24748) | human gut metagenome | biome: human gut; feature: human-associated habitat; material: faeces | place: China | collected 2012
AGCTCATGCCGGTGCACAATGCCCAGCTCGCCCATACGCAGAGGCAGATCCTTGTAGGAGTGCATTTTGTTCTTATACACCAAAATACCGCCGGGGCAGTTCATAGGCTTAATGGCAAAGTCCTCATCGTCAATAACGGTGGTGTACATATTCTCTTTATAGTGGTCCCAGTGACCGCTGCGCTCCCACAGCTTGCGGCTGAGGATAATGGGGGTAGAGATCTCCTGATACCCGGCAGCCGTGTGGATCTGGCGCCAGTAGTCGATCAACTGGTTCTTGAGGATCATACCCTTGGGCAGGAAGAACGGGAACCCGGGACCTTCCTCCATAATGGTAAACAGCTCCAGCTCCTTGCCCAGCTTGCGGTGATCCCGCTTCTTAGCCTCCTCCAGCATTTGCAGGTGGGCCTCCAGCATAGACGCCTTGGGGAATGCAGTACCGTACACGCGGCAGAGCATTTTATTCTGGGCGTCGCCCCGCCAGTAAGCACCGGTGGTGTTGGTTAACTTAAAGGCCTTTACGGCGGCAATGCTCATCAAATGAGGACCGGCGCACAGCTCGGTAAACTCACCCTGCTTGTAAAAGCTAATGTGCTCGCCCTTGCCGGCGTGCTCGGCAATCAGTTCTACCTTATACGGCTCGCCTTTTTCCTCCATCAGCGCCGTGGCCTCCGCCGGGGGCAGCTCAAAGCGCTCGATCTCCGGATTTTCCTTCACGATCTTCTTCATTTCCGCCTCGATCTTAAGCAAATCGTCGGTGGTAAAGGGCGTGTCGCCGCAGTCGAAGTCATAATAAAAGCCGTTCTCAATGGCCGGGCCGATGGTCAGCTTCACCTGGGGATACAGGCGCTTAACCGCCTGGGCCATAATATGAGATGCGGTGTGGTTAAAGGTGCGGCGGCCGTCCTCCTCATCAAAGGTCAGCACTTCAAAGGCGCAGTCGTCGCTGACGGTGGTGCGCAAATCCCGCACCTGGCCGTCGATCCGGCAGCAGCAGGCTGCACGGTACAGACCCATAGAAATGTCCTTGGTAATGTCCGCCGCCGTCATGGGTGCGTCATACACCTTAACGGAGCCGTCCTTTAGTGTAATGTTCATAACAATTCCTCCAAAAAATAAAAAATCACCCTGCATACACAGGGTGAATGAAGATCCACGGTTCCACCTGAATTGCACAGCAAGATGCTGTACCTCAAGGCCTAGATAACGGCAGGCAACCGGCCGGTATTGGCGGCGCTCCGGGGTGGTAAGCGACAGCTGCACCGTGTGCCCTTGCAGCGTACAGGCACTCTCTGAAAAACGGTAAAAAAGCGGCGCTCTTGTCCCCATCAAAGCTTTCTCTATCTCTTATGGCTTATAGTAGCACCTTTTACCGTCCCTGTCAACCGAAACGGCCGAATTTTTTGCCTTTTTCTCCGCCTCTGGCGCAAACAAAACTTGACAGATACCATATATAGGTGTATTATTATACAGAAGTTTTACATTTAGTTATGTAAGGCTTCTTTACAGAAATGCGTTAAAATGTAATTAAACTGTACCTTTTCTGATGATATTCGATTCGAGAGTTCCATCTCAAAAACGAGAAATTTATGCAGAAGGAGGTGCTGTTGATTATGAGTAATGTTGTGATTCCGGTGATCGTAGGCGCGGTTTGCGCCGCTGTTTTTGCCGTTTTAGGTTTCGTTTTGGGTGTGGCGCATCGCCGCAAGACCGCAGAGAAAGAAATCGGTTCTGCCACCCAGGAAGCCACCAAGATCATCAATAACGCTTTGGCCGAGGCAGAAGCTTCTAAGAAAGAAAAAGTATTGGAAGCCAAGGACGAAGTGCACAAGCTCCGCTCCGACGCAGACCGGGATATCCGCGAGCGCAGGAACGAAGTGCAAAGACAGGAAAAACGCCTGAACCAGAGAGAAGAATATCTGGACAAAAAAGCGGATTCCCTGGAAGCAAAAAATGATAAAATCAGCGAAAAGCAAAAAGAACTTGAAAACAAATTACTCGAAGTCGATGGCATCAAGAAAAGCCAGTTTGATATGCTGGAGCGTATTTCAGGTCTGACCCAGGAGGAAGCAAAAAATCAACTGCTGGCCTCTCTGGAAGAAGAACTGGACACGGAAAAAAGCAAAAAAATCCTCGAATACGAGCAGATGACCCGAGACCAGAGCGAAGTGCTGGCGCGGGAGATCATCGGCACCGCCATTCAGCGCTGCGCCGCCGATCACACAGCAGAGACCACCGTCTCCGTTGTGGCACTGCCCAATGACGAGATGAAAGGCCGAATCATCGGCCGTGAGGGGCGCAACATCCGCTCCATTGAGTCCATTACCGGCGTTGAATTGATCATTGACGACACGCCGGAAGCCATCACCGTCAGCGCCTTTGACCCGGTGCGCAGAGAGATTGCCCGCCTGACCTTGGAGCGACTGATCCAGGACGGCCGCATTCACCCCACCCGCATTGAGGAGCTGTACGAAAAGGCCAAGCGCGAGGTAAATGCCACCATTAAGCAGGAGGGCGAGAAGGCTGTACTGAAAGCCAACTGCGGTTCCATTCACCCGGAGCTGGTGCGCCTGCTTGGTAAATTGAAATACCGTACTTCCTACGGCCAGAGCGTGCTCAAGCACAGCCTGGAAGTGAGTTATATTGCCGGGCTGATGGCCGCGGAACTGGGTGCTGATGAGCGACTGGCCCGCCGCGCAGGTCTGCTGCACGACATCGGCAAGGCTTTGGATCACGAGATGGAAGGCAGCCATATTGCCCTGGGCGTGGAATTTGCCCGCAAGTACAAAGAGAGCGAAGCCGTTGTGCACGCCATTGAGGCGCATCACGGTGATGTAGAGTGCAAGACCGTGGTCGCCTGCCTGGTTCAGGCGGCAGACGCCGTATCTGCCTCCCGTCCCGGCGCCCGCCGTGAGAATGTGGAGAACTACATTAAGCGCCTGCAACAGCTGGAGGAGATCTCTTGCAGCTTTGAGGGCGTGGAGCGCGCTTACGCCATACAGGCCGGCCGTGAGGTCCGCGTGATGGTAAAACCGGAAGTGGTATCCGACAGCCGTATGCCTTTTGTGGCCCACGAAATTGCCAAGAAGATCGAGTCCGAGATGGAATATCCCGGCCAGATCAAGGTCAATATTATTCGTGAGTCCCGTGCTTCCGATGTGGCAAAATAACAACAAAAGGGACGGTCTTTCCGTCCCTTATTTTTTTGGGAGGAATCGCAATGATCAAACATATTGTATGCTTCAAGCTGGCTGACCCCACCCCGGCAAATTGCCAAAAGGCAGCGGAAGTGCTCCGCTCCATGGATGGCAATGTACCGCTGCTGCGCGGGATTGAAGTGGGGGTCGATGAGCTGCGCTCCGGGCGCTCCTACGATGTGATCCTGCAGGTACTGTTGGACGATATGGCCGCTTTGGACGCCTATCAGCAGGACCCGTACCACTGCGGCGTGGTCAAGAAACACATGCACGCCGTGGCAGAAAACAGCATTGCCATGGATTACACGGTGGAATAAAAACAAGATCGCCGCACCGGCAGATAGTCACTATGGGACTATCTGCCATTTTTTTGCCTTTTTTTATCGTGGAAATAGACAAAAAACAAGTGCCATTTTTGCCGCTTTGCCGAAAATATGTCACTGTCCCCGCCTTGCATTGACACGACCCCTCCAAAATGATAAAATGAATGTATCTATATAATATATAAATTTATATATAAAAGAGGAGCAAATTATGGACCAAACCAAGGAAATTGACATTGATCTGAAAAAGATCTTCTTTATGATGCGCAAGAAGGTCGTTTACATTCTGCTGTTCACCCTGCTGGGGGGCATTGCCGCCGGTTGCTTTACCGAGTTCTTTATAGACCAAAAGTACACCGCCAAAATCTCCCTGTATGTGTACAGTGATATGAATCAGCTAAGCACCCAAAGTTCCATCAGTTACAACGACTACACCGCCTCCACCGCTTTGGTAAAAAGCTACCTTGCCGTGCTGGAGAGCGACGCAGTGCTGGACAAGGTAGCGGAGAAAGTAGGGCTGACGGACGGCAGCACCATTAAGAACAGCATTGCCACTTCCCAGGACGAGGACACCAATGTGTTTTATGTGTCCGTCACCACGACCAATCCCAAAACCAGTCAATCCATTGCCAACGCCGTAGCGGAGGTGGCTCCCGGTGAGATTGCCCGGATCATCAAAGCCGGCGGCGCCAACGTGATTGACTATGCCAAGGAGCCAAAGACCCCCTCCTCCCCCAATATAAAGAGAAATATCTTTCTGGGGCTGTTAATTGCCTTTGCCGTCTCCTTCGTTTACTTCTTTGTGCGCGAGGCGTTTAACGCCACCATCACCTCTGTAAAGGATCTGGAGCGTGAATTCCAAATTCCGGTACTGGGCACGATTCCCCGCCTGGTGGCCACCCGCGACAAGCAGGCACCGCCTACAGACAGCGGCCAAATTGCCCCGCCGGAAACCCCTGTATCCATGAAAGGAGATGCGTAACCATGGCACTGAGACGCAATAAGAAAAACCCGGACGAGCGCGGGTTCAGCCGTAACGATCAAAAGAAAATGCTGGCAGCAGACACCCCCTTTGTGATCAAAGAGGCCTACAATACCATCCGTACCAGCCTGCTGTTTACCCAAAAGGGTGAAAGTTGTCCGGTATTCGTGGTCACCAGTCCGGACGCCAACAACGGCAAAACCATCAACACCATTAACCTGGCGATCAGCTTTGCCCAAATGGGCAAGCGCACCCTGATCATTGACTCAGATATGCGCAACCCCACCGTTCATCGTATGTTTAATATTCCGGTGACCAACGGCCTGTCTGAAATATTGGCCGGGCTGACAGATAACATCACTGTATCTAAGACCAATGTAGAAAATTTATCCATTCTCTCCTCCGGCAAAATTCCGCCCAATCCGGCGGAGTTGCTGGCCAGCTCCAGAATGGATCTGCTACTGAGTTTTGTCAAGGGGCATTACGACTGCGTGTTTATCGACACCCCGCCGATTAACCTGGTAACGGACGCCAGCGCCTTTGCAGGCAAGGTCACCGGCTATGTGATGATCGTTAAGGCCGGCAATACGGACATTCCCGAGGTGCGATCCGCCGTTGACGCGCTGGAAAGCATCGGTGCGGAGGTGGTGGGCTTCATCCTCAATGACGCCATCCCGGACCGAAAGAAATACTACTCCTACTACCATAAATATGGCCAAAAGTACAAATACGGCTACGACTACGGTTACAGCTACAACTACAAATAAACACAGGAATGATCAAACTTGAAAAAGTGGCAAAAAGTTCAGCAAACAACTGAATATTTCGTCGATGGGATTGCACTGGTGCTGGCAACCCTGATCACCTATCTGGTATTTGGCAAAGGGTTGCACCGCATTTTGCTCTACACCGCGGACGAGTGGAAATCCTACTGCTTTATGATGTTTTTGGCCTACTCGGCCATCGCGGTGGGCTTTGCCTCCTCCATCGATCTGGCCAAACGGGAGCGGGTGATGGAGCTGCTCGCTGTATTGCGTAACTGCTCGCTAACCTACATGAGTTTTGCGGTACTGTTGCTGGTGTTTAAGAATCCGATGATCGACTCCCGTTACCTGTTTATCGGTTCCTACCTGTTGTTCATCCTATTCTCTTGCCTGGGACGCTATGTGCTCAAGCGCGTGCTAACCAACAACTTCTCCAATTCCCGCAATGCCACGCTGGTGGGTGTAGTCGCCACCCCGGACCGGGCAGAGCAGTTTGTGCAATCGCTGCAAGAGGACTGGACCAAACGGGTAGACGGCGTTACGATCCTACATGCCGATGCCTTTGCTGCCACAGCCTCCGTGGGTAACCCGGGCGCATACCGGGCCATGCACAGCCGCACAGTGGAGAAGCGCTGCTGCGGCGTGGCAGTTCTGCCGGATCTGAGCAGCTTTTTAAGCTGGGTGCGCCTGTCCTCCATCGACGAGGTGTACATCAACTTCTCCGGCAAGAAGGCCAACTGGTCTACGGAAAACCTAAATGCCTTTATTGAAGAACTGGAAGATATGGGTGTGCTGGTGCACATCAACATCCCCACCCTGGAGCAGTTTGTAGAAGAAAGTAAGTTTAACCACATGCGCTGCGATATTGTGGCCGGCTACCCAATGGTAGGCGTATCTGCCGCCGTGCAAAATTCCAAGATGCTGGGACTGAAGCGATTTATAGACATTATAGGCGCCATTGTGGGGCTGATCGTTTCTGCTCCCATTATTTTGCTGGTGGCCGTTCCCCTGCTGTTGGAAAGCCGGGGCGGCCTGTTCTTTAAGCAGCAGCGGGTGGGCAGAAACGGCCGTCTGTTCTATATGTATAAGCTGCGGTCCATGTACGCGGACGCAGAGCAACGCAAAAAAGAATTTGAAGAAAAAAACCATATGCAGGGCCTGATGTTCAAGATGGACAATGACCCGCGGATTACCAAAGTGGGCCGCTTTATCCGCAAGTTCAGCATCGACGAGCTACCCCAGTTCTACAATGTACTGCGGGGAGATATGAGCCTGGTTGGCACCCGCCCGCCCACGCTGGACGAATTTGAGCAGTACAGCTCCCACCACAAGCGGCGGCTGTCCATGCGACCGGGCATTACCGGGCTGTGGCAGGTTAGCGGCCGATCCCAGATTGAGGACTTTGAAGAAGTGGTGCGCCTGGACTGCCAGTACATAGACAACTGGTCCCCCAGCCTGGATATTAAGATTCTGTTCAAGACCCTGGGCGTGGTGTTTACCGGCCGCGGGGCACAGTAAGGAGGGCGACCATGAAAATCGCAATGATCGGTCACAAGCGCATTCCCTCCCGAGAGGGCGGCGTTGAGATTGTGGTAGAAGCCCTATCCCGCCGTATGGTACAGCGGGGCCACCGGGTCACCGTTTATAATCGCAAAAGCCGTCATGTGGCCGGGATCGCCTTTGATGATCACAGCCACTTGCACAACCTGGACGGGGTACAGATCCGCTGGGTGCCCACCCCGAACAGCAAAAAGCTCAATGCCATTGTGTACAGTTTTTTTGCCACGGTGCGGGCGTTGTTCGGTGGGTACGACATCATTCACTTCCACGCAGAGGGTCCGGCGGCTATGGTACCCTTGGCCAAGTGCTTTGGCAAAAAATGCGTGGTCACCATTCATGGCTTGGACTGGCAGCGGGCCAAGTGGGGCGGCTTTGCCACCCGCTTTCTCCGCTTTGGCGAGCGTATGGCTGCCAAGTATGCAGACGAGATCATCGTGCTGTCTGCCAGTATGCAGCAGTATTTTGCTGACACCTATCACCGCCAGACCGTGCGGATTGAAAACGGCATTGACCCACCGGAGACGGCGGACCTGTCCCTTCTGTCCCGCTTTGGGCTGGAAAAGGACAGCTATATCCTGTTTCTCGGTCGCATTGTCCCGGAGAAGGGCATCCACTATTTAATCGACGCCTACCGCACACTGCAAACAGATAAAAAGCTGGTGATCGCCGGTGGTGCCAGCCACTCAGAGGAATATTTCAATCAGCTGAAAGCCAAGGCCGCCGGAGATGCGCGTATCGTCTTTACGGACTTTGTGCAGGGCGCGCCCCTGGCTGCGCTGTACGCCGGTGCCTATCTCTACTGCCTGCCCTCGGACTTAGAGGGTATGCCTATCAGTCTGCTGGAGGCCATGAGCTACGGCAACTGCTGCGTCACCTCGGACATACCCGAGTGCACGGAAGTATGCGGTGACCACGGCTTTGCCTTCCAAAAAGGCAACACGGCAGACTTAAAGCGACTGCTGGAGCAGCTGCTATCTCAGCCGGACATGGTGAAGTGCTGCAAGGCCACTGCCGCAGACTATATTTTACAAAAATACAACTGGGGCCAAGTCACCGAGAGGACGCTGGAACTGTATGAACAGGTTAAAAGGGCAAAATAAAACCCACTTGCAATGGGTAGACAACACCAAGCTGCTGGCCTGCGCGCTGGTAGTGTTGGGTCACTTTGCCCAAAGTATGGTGCGTGCCGGTATTTTGCCGGACACAGTGGCCTACACCCTGTGTAACAGCGCGCTTTACACCTTTCATGTGCCGCTGTTCTTTATTTGCAGCGCGTACCTGTACCGCCGCTTTACGGTGCTGCGCACATGTCGGGATTACGCCCGCCATGTAGGCAAGAAGGCACTGGCTCTGGGCGTGCCCTACTTTACCTTTGCCGGTGCGAACTATGCGCTGAAGCTGCTGTTCCCCGCCGGGGTCAATATGGCCGAGGAGCGGGGGCCGGTGGCCTACTTTTTCCTAAACCCGCCGGCGCCCTTTTGGTATCTACCGGTGCTGTTTCTCTTTTTCGTACTGATCCCCCCTGCGGGCAAAAAGGGCAGTTTGGCTCTGATAGCCCTGGGGTTATGTACCTATTTCATTTGCGGTCTCTCAGCTGCGGCCATACTGCCCGGCTGTGTGCGCAGTCTGCTGCAAAACCTGATTTGGTTTGCCATGGGACTGGCACTGGCCAATGCGCCTGCCGATCTATTGCGCAAAAAGCCGCTGCCGCTGCTGTTGGGCACCGGATTTTTATTGCTGGCAGGAATTACCTTTACCCTGCTCCACGGCAACCGGGCGCTTTCGCTGCTGTGCGGACTGCTGGCCTGCGGAGCGGTGCTATCCGCTACGCAACTGTGGCACCCGGACACTAAGTTATGCCGGGCGTTGAACCTGTGCAGCCGGGACACCTTTCCCATCTATCTGCTGCACACCATTTGTGCCGCACCGGTACGCAGTTTGTTGCTGCACTTTGGGGTACAAAACCCGGTGGTGCACATTGCACTGGGGCTGGCCGCCTCTTTTCTATTGCCCATGGCGGCGGGTCGCATTGCCGCACGGGTACCGGTGTTTAATTTTTTTCTGTACCCCACCCGCTATATTCTAAAAAAACAGGCAGCCCCTTGTGCTGCTGTCGGGGAGCCATGAGATGAACATTCTCTTTATTAACAAATTTCTGTACCCCAAAGGAGGAACAGAAACCTATATGATGGGGCTGGGGGCGGAGCTGAGCCGCCGAGGCCACCGGGTAGAATACTTTGGTATGGAGCACCAAGGCAATTGCGTGGGCAACCGCGTCGGTGCCTACACCAAAGATACCGACTACCACACCGCCAACCCTGTAAAAAAAGTGAGCTACGCTCTGCGCACGGTATACTCCACCCACGCCCGGCGGCAGCTGCGCCGGGTGTTGGAGGATCTGCAGCCCCAAGTGGTACACCTGAACAACTTTAACTACCAATTGACCCCTGCGGTGATCTTGGAAATACGCGCCTGGGACAAAGCCACCGGACGACACACCAAGATCCTGTATACCGCCCACGACTACCAACTGCTGTGCCCCAACCACATGCTCAATCGGCCGGACACCATGGAGAACTGCACCGCCTGCTTGGGCGGCAAGTACACCCCTTGTGTGCAACACCGATGCATGCACGGCTCACGGGCTAAGAGCCTGCTGGGCGCTGCCGAGGCTACCCTGTACCGCAAGGCTCATACGTACAAAGAGATCGACCGCGTGATCTGCTGCTCTGCCTTTATGCAAAGCCAGATAGAAAAACATCCGGATCTGGCCGGGCGCACCCGGGTGCTGCACAACTTCTGCACCGTGCCGCCCCGCCCGAAGGTGGAAAAAGAAGACTATGTGCTCTACTTTGGCCGCTTTGACAAAGAAAAGGGCATTGATACCCTTTTGGCCGCCGCCAAAGCGCTGCCTCAGCTGCACTTTGTGTTCGCCGGCAGCGGTGCCATGGCAGAGGAAATTCAGCAACTGCCCAATGCCACAGATGTAGGCTTTTGCACCGGGGACGACCTATACCGCCGCATTGCCGCAGCCAAATGCAGCATTTATCCCAGCGTATGGTATGAGAATTGCCCCTACTCCGTGATGGAGAGCATTGCGCTGGGCACGCCGGTGCTGGGCACCAATATCGGCGGCATACCGGAGCTGATCGAGGACGGCAAGACCGGCGTGCTGCTGCCCCCCGGCGACACCAAGGCCCTGGGCGCTGCGCTGTGCCGCCTGGACCTGGAGCCGGAGCGACTGGCGGCCATGACCGCCGCCTGCCGGGCAGACGCCTTCCTCTCCGTACAGGATTATACAGACAAATTACTGTCTGACTATAACGCATAAAAATCAAACTGAAGAAAGAAGATCAGTATGGCTAAACGAACTCTATACGGCACCCGTGGCTGAGGTTTATGTAAAAGCAGCAGAGAACTAAAACAACAGGAGAGCAGTCATAAAATGAAAAACTATACGATCACGATCGACACAGGAACAACGAATACCCGTGTGTACCTGTTTAATGAGAAATATGAGGCGGTGGCATCCGCAAAATCCGAGATCGGTGTCCGCATCACCGCTATCGACGGTAACAATAACCGCTTAAAGGCAGCAATCAAGGGCTGTCTTGAGGATGTCTTAAAGCAGGCTGATATTACATATGACGATGTAAAGCAGGTCGCTGCGTCCGGAATGATCACCTCCAACGTGGGACTCACAGAGATCCCTCACGTGGTTGCCCCGGCATCTGCAGAGGACCTTGCGAAGGCGGCAAAGAGTGTTCTTATCGAGGATGTATGCCCGCTCCCGATCCTCTTTATCCCGGGAGTGAAAAACCGCGACGGAAATCTGGATCTTACGACCTTCGAGTCGATGGATATGATGCGCGGCGAGGAGGTTGAGACCGTTGCTGTGATCGAGAGCCTTCCAAAGGGACAACCGTATCTTCTCGTTCTTCCTGGTTCCCACACGAAGTTTGTCTCCGTGGACCGCGACGGAAAGATCACTGGCTGCCTCACAACGATCACGGGAGAGCTCCTCTCCGTTATCACAAACGATACCCTGATCGCGGATGCGGTTGGACATTCCTTCGCTTCTGAGGAGACTTATGCGAAAGAGTATGTTCTCGCGGGATACGAGACTGCCAGGAAGACGGGAATCGGCCGCGCATGTTTCTCTGCAAGGATCTTAAATACCTTCGCGGAGCCGGTTCAAGATAGCACCTCGATTCCCGCCACCACAGCTCCTTCACGTTCGCCGGCCCTTCAGTCTAACGGATGGCGCGGCGGGGAAAAATCAACTCGTCAAACGATTTAGCACTCGCAACGCCGGTCGTACACTGCCGACCGCACAGCATAGAAACGGACCGCCATGGATTCTCTCAACGATTTGAACGAGCGCGTCGACGCCTTTGTCGGCACCAGCTCCTTCGAGACGCCTGCCGCGACGAACGACCAAGCCCCCATCGATGTTCCCGCCGAGGTTCACGAGGACATCGTCGCCTCGGT
>OKRY01003591.1_pt1 | contig 11310 bp, 6 predicted proteins | sample 1601121 | NCBI WGS metagenome assembly OKRY01 (sample SAMEA3541546, study PRJEB24748) | human gut metagenome | biome: human gut; feature: human-associated habitat; material: faeces | place: China | collected 2012
TAAATAAAATTTAAGTGTTATAGTTGGAGGCAAAGATTGGACATCATAATCATCTTTTACTGAACTGTAACTTTTGAAACTTAAAAAATTCGTAAAAACCTTGAAAAAAACATGAAAAACTGATATAACTTAACTAATAAAAACCAAGGAGAAAATATAAAATGAAAGATATTTGGATAGACGCAACTAATAAGGAAAAGAAAGTTAATAAGAAAAAAATAGTTATTTTAACGATAATTATAGTATTTATTGTAATAGCAATTATAACAATTGGGCTATATAGTACTAATGACAAGGCAAGAGAATGGATTGATAAAAATATATTTAGAAAAGAAGTATTACAAGATAAAGTAGCAACAATAGATTTAAAAGAGAATCAAGATTCTAATATTTATGCTTTTAATAAATATATAGGTATTTTAAATAAAACTAAATTTTCAGTTTATAATAGTACAGGAAGTCAGGAAAAGACACTTGATTTACAAATTTCAAATCCTATTTGGGGTTCAGCAAATAGATTTTTAGCAATAGCAGAAAACAAAGGGAAAAAAGTCTATTTAATTTCAGATAAAGACATAGCTTGGGAAGCGGAAGTGGAAGGAAACATTTCACAAGTACATGTTAATAAAAATGGATATGTAGCAGTAGTAATAGTAGATACAAGTTATAAAACAGTTATAAAAACATATAATCCTCAAGGAAAAGAATTGTTTAATACATATCTATCATCAACAAGAGCAGTAGATGTTAGCATCTCAAATGATAATAAGTATTTAGCAATTGCAGAAGTTGACACATCAGGTACTATGATACAATCTAGTATAAAAGTTATATCAATAGATAAGGCAAGTACTGATCCTACTAATTCATTAGAAAATACATATAAGGGAGAAGAAAATAAGCTAATAACTAATATAAAATATCAAAATAAAAATAAGCTAGTTTGTATGTATACAGACTCTATACATCAAATAGAGAACGGAGAAGATATAACACTAATAGATAATCAAAATAAAAAAGTAATATTTCAATCAGTAAATTTAGTAAATAGAGCATGTTCAATTGAAGAAAAATCTTCGGGATTATTTACAGCAGATTCTTTAGTAAATATAGTGAATATTGAAAATCATGAAATAAAGCAATATACAGCAAGTTCTGTTACTAAAGAATTATATACATATGGAAATATTATAGCAATTAATTTAGGAACAGAAGTAGAGTTCATTAGTACAGATGGATGGCTTGTAAAGAGATATGTGGCAAATCAAGAAATTACTAATATTGTTGTTTCAGATAGTATAGCCGGAATTATCTATAGAGATAAAATTGAAATTATAAACTTATAAAAGGGGATAAATTATGGGAATTGTAATTGATATAATAATTATATTATTTATATTAGCTTCAGCGTTTTTTGGCTATAAAAAGGGATTAATTTCATTGGCAATAAATATATTAGCATTTATAATTGCAATGGTTGTAACATTATTATTATATAAACCAATTGGTAATATAATAATTAATAATACTACAGTAGATGAAAAGTTACAACAAATGATACAAACCAAAATAGAAGAGTTTATGAAAAATGATGATAGTAAAGATAGTTCAAGTAAACTTATAGAAAGTGCAAAAAATGGACTTTTACCAGATACATCTAAAAGTTTATCAATAAATATTATATATGGAATAACATTAATAGTGTTATTTATAATAATTAAAATTTGTTTATTACTAGTTAATTCGTTAGCTAATCAAGTAGCAAAATTTCCAATTATAAAACAGTTTAATGAAATAGGAGGAGTTTTGTACGGATTATTAAGAGGAATTATTATTACTTATGTGATTTTAATGGTAATACAATTAGTAGTAATACTTAATCCAAATGGAGCACTTGATAATGCTATGCAAGAATCGTATTTAGCAAAGACAATGAGTAGTTATAATATATTAAATGTGTTTTTTAAAACATAATATTTTCTAAAAAATACTATAAAATAAGAGATTGGGGTATTAGTTATGACTCAATCTCTTTTTGTTAATGTTGGAGTTTATGTTACTATTAAAAAAGTAAATTCAGTAAAGATTATAAGAATGTAAATTATACTGTGTTTATTTATTGTGAATTTTTTGTAAAATTATTGCGTTTTATATATAAGTTTGTTATACTTATAACATAAAATTTTAGGAGTGAGCGATTTTGAAAAAAGGTAATTCCAACAAAAGAGAAAAAAAAGGAACAACAAATAAGAAAAAGAAAAAAGTATGGAAAAAAGTTTTACTTATAATGTTATTTATTATATTAATAGCAGGAAGTGTATTTGCATATAAAGTTTATAAAAATGGAGGCGGAATGTCTGGAATGTTAGCAACAGTGGTAGGACATGATGAAAATACCAAGAAAAATTTAGGGGAATTTAAATGCTTAATATTAGGTATTAGTACAGATCAAGAAAATGTAGATTTAACTGATACTATTATGGTTGCTTCTTATAATCCAAATACTCAAAAAGCTACATTATTATCTATTCCAAGGGATACATATACTGGAAAAACCCCAGCTAAAGCAACAGCTTATGAAAAAATAAATGCATTGTATAGTAGAAAACATAGACCAGATGAAACTTTAGAAGCAGTAAATGAAATAACAGGTTTAGATATTAAATATTATGTAGTAGTAAAAACAGAAGCTTTAATTAAATTAGTAGATGTAATTGGAGGTATTACATTTGATGTTCCAATTGATATGAATTATGATGATACATCACAGAATTTACACATTCATTTAAAAGCAGGAGAACAAAAATTAGATGGAGACAAAGCAGAACAGTTAGTAAGGTTTAGACATAATAATGATGGTACTTCATATCCAGAGGAATATGGCGACAATGACACAGGAAGAATGAGAACACAAAGAGAATTTATTATGCAAGTTATAAAACAAACAGCAAAACCAGAAAATATATTTAAAATTGGAGAAATTTTAGAAGTTGCAAAAGAATACGTAATAACTAATATAGACTTTGAAGTTGCAAAAGATTATGTCCCATATGCAGTAGAGTTTAATACAGATGATTTATTAACAGCTAGTTTACCAGGAATCAATACTAATAAAAATACATCTGGAAAATGGGTATTTATACATGATAAAAAAGCAACACAAGCATTAATACAGGAGTTATTTTATGATAGAGATAATACAGAAGAGTTAACTGAAAATGCAGAAACTACAACAAATAATGTGACTTCAAATACTTCAACTAATAGTACTATTAATAATACAGTAACATCAAATAAAAAAAGTGATATTAAAATAGAAATATTAAATGGAAGCGGAGATAGTAAAAAACTACAAAAGGCAGTAAGTGAACTAGAAGGAGCAGGTTATAAAGTTACTAGAACTGGAACTACTAATTCAACTTCTAAAACAACTATTATAGATAAAAAAGATGTAAGCAATACTTTATTACAAAATATGAAAGAAGTATTAGGTACAGGGGTTATACAAAATAGTCAATCAAGTTCAAGCAAAGTAGATGTAACGATTATTATAGGAAAAGATTATTAACAATCAATATACTATTATAGAAAAGATAAGATAACAATTTGAAATACTTATCTTTTCTATAATAAATTTAATTCAATCAAATTTATTTCAAGTAAAATTCTTACTAAAATTCAAATTAATAAATATTAGTTATAAAGCACATAATGTGGTGGTTATATAAAAAACCAAAGAAAAAATATAAGATTAATATAAATTATATGGTTTGCTAAATTATTCTGAGGAAGGAGAGATACATATAAGAATAAATGATTTCAATAAAAAAAATAAAATTCTATTAATAGTAATTGTAGCAATTGTTGCAATAATTAGTTACTATTTTATTTTTGATAGAAAAGAAGAGTGGTTAAACAATCAAGAACAAAATTTAGAAATAAAAGAAGAGATTAAAACAAATGATCAAATTGAAAATAATTCTAATGAACAACAACTAGAAAAAAACGAAAATATAATTGTTCATGTTAGCGGAGCCGTAAATAAAGAGGGAATTGTAGAATTGAAAAATAATTCCAGAATTATAGATGCTATAGATAAAGCTGGGGGATTAAAAGATGAAGCAGATATTACAAATATAAATTTAGCATATATAATAGAAGATGGGATGAAAATTCATATACCAAGTAAAGAAGAAAAAGAGTCAACTATAATTGTAGAAAGTAATATAGATTCTGGAACAGTAGAACAAAGTAATGAGATAAAAAGTAATAATAATAAAAAGTTAAAGATAAATATAAATACAGCTACTAAAACGGATTTAGAAACTTTACCTGGAATTGGAGAATCAACAGCTTTAAAAATAATAGAATACAGAAAGGAGAAAGGAAAGTTTAAATTAATAGAAGATATAAAACAGGTAAATGGCATTGGAGAAAATAAATTTAATAAGATAAAGGAACTAATTACAGTATAAAATAGTAAATAAAATGGCATGTAATCAAATTGTAATAAAAATAAAATATTAAAGAATGTGGTGTTTATATTTTAAATATCCGCAAGTAGTTTTCTAGTAATGCATTGTAACATTCTTGAACTAAGAAATAGCTACTATTGAAACTAAAATAATAATGTAGTAAATTTAAATTAGTGATTAATAACATTAAAGGGGATATTATTATGAAAATTAGGAAATTTTTGAAAGTATTAAATTTTTTATTTATTATTTTGGCGGCAGAAGTAATAATTGGACTAGTATGTATAACAAATAAGATAAAAGATGCTAAGTATGAAGAAGATAAAACTAGTATTACTCAAATAGCAATTAATCCAATTGAGAAAAAATTGGCTAGTTCACAAGTTACGAGAATTACTTCATCAAGTAGATTGATATTAGAGCGTATAGTAAAGACCATGGAAAATACTGGATGTGGAAAAGCATATTGGGATCAATGTAAAAATGCAGTAAGGACGCCAACACCTACTTCAGGAGGATTATATTATATAGACATACCATTATTTTATTTTAATGAAGTCGTTGGAGATTGTAAAAAGATAACAGAGTTTGATTTTTCAGGATTAAGTATAGGAAGAATAACTACGTTACCTGATTTTTCAAAATGGCCTAATTTAAGAAGATTAAATTTTTCTAATTGTAAAATATCTGAAACAAGTGGATTTATGACTTCTTCTGGAAGGAAAGCTTTAAGAAAGATTACATATATAGATTTAAGTAAAAATAATATTGAAAGCATAAATGCTGGTATTGTACATGATGCTAGATATAATTTACAACACCAAATAATAACTAAATATTTAGGAACAATAAAAAGTGGAAATACAGGAAATAGTACATTGCCAGATATCTTTGTGAAATCATATGGTAATATAGTAGCACCTACTTATTATAAGGAGAATATTGTCAAGATATCTGGAAAAAAAGTTACAGTTAAAAGTAAAGGAAAAGAACAAGAAAAAGCAATGGTTCGAATACCAGGTACGTCAAGTTCACCATTTAAAGGATCATATGTAATGTTTAATTGGTCAGGAATCAAAGCAAGTACTAATCCAAATAATAACAACAACAATAATAATCAAATTTATTATAATATATCTCTATCATATAAATCAAGCACTACCAGTGGGTGGAAACAAATAAAATATATTGAAATTTATCCAACTTTTGGGGAAAATGTTAATTACAATAATGCTAAAGTTTATGTAAATGGAAATTATGTAGGAAATAATACAGTAAAGTATCCAGTAACTAAAAATGGAAAATATACTATAAAGATAACATATCCAGGATTAAGAGATATAATTCTGAACCAAGAAGTTAAAGGAATAGATAGAGAACATCCAACTTTTACTACTAATTATAAAAGTGAAACAGGTAAAAATATAAAGTATTTAACAGTATATGCTAAAGATAATGTTGCTATAAAAAATATATCAGTAAATGGAACTAATATATATAGTTGTAATAAAAAAGATTATTATTGTGCATATTCAGCAACATATAAAATTTCTAAATCTGGAAAATATACAATTAAAGTTGAAGATTTAGCAGGAAATTGGAGAAAGATAGAAGAGAATGTTAATGTAGACACTACTCCACCTAAAATACAAAGTTTACAAATAAAGAAAAATGATAAGATTTATGATAAAGATAAATGTGCAGTAAAAGTAGGAGACAAATTGATATTAAATCTTAAAGCACATGAAGAAGTTTCAAAATATAGTGGAATAAAAATTAATGGAACAGATTTAAAAACTGGTACAATAAATGTAGGAAATAAAACCAATTTCTCTATAGAAATTCCAATAACAGATAAATTTGGAACAGGGACTTTATATGGAGATTATGTAATAGAAATATATGGACTATCAGATAAATGGGGAAATGCTACAAGTTATACTATAAAAAATAAAGTTTATTTCGATAGTAGTTATCCTGAAATAAGTGAAATAAATATAACAGGAGGAAAATTGTCATCTGATAAACAAAAAATGACAATATACCAAAATCAAAAAATAGTAATAGATTTAACAACAGAAGAGAAACTTGGAAATAATCCAGAAATATATGTATGTGGACACAAAACGACTTTTGCTAGATTAAAAAATAAAAATAAAAAAGATAAAAGTGAAATATATCATTATTATGCATATTTAGATTCAAATTATATACTACAAACAGCTAATGCATTTGGTTATGTAGATAAATGTATACCAATAGAGATAAAGAATTATAAAAATTTGTCAGGAAACTTGGGAGATGACATTATTATAGATGAAAGTAACAAATCTTCAAATGGAATTTATTTATATTACGGAAATAGTGAATTAAATAAGTTATATTTAGCAAGTGATAAGAATGAAAAGGATAGGGCTATAGCAGGAGATATAAATCAAGACGGATATGTTAATGAATACGACTATTTGTTATTACAAAGATATTTATCTAAATTACAAGAACTTACAGATGATCAAAAAAAATATGCTAATGTTGATGGAAATGAATCTATTGATGCTAATGATTTAACAGCTTTAAAAGTTATTATAAATAAAAGAGTAAATTCATTACAAATAGGAAGTTCAGAAACATTTAAGGTATATGACAATGAAAATAAATTAGTTTCAGGTGATAATTTAAAATTATCTGTTACTGAAGGAGAAGAATTTATAAATGTTACCGAAAATGAAGATGGTATTTCAATTAAATCAAAAAATGAACTATCAGCTTTAAACGGTAGTGTGGTAATAAAAGTAACATACCTAAATGAAAATAATGAAGAAGAAAAAGTGGGAGAAATAAAATTAAAAATAATAGATAAAAATAATATTACTACTGGATTTGAAGTAATTACTGCAAAGAAAGTAAACAAAAATATTTTAGGAGATGTTAACAAAGATGGATTTATTACAGAGGTGGATTCGTTTGAGGTACAAAGAGCAATAGTAAACTTGGTTCAATTTACAGAAGAAGAAAAAGAAAGAGGAGATATTAACAGAGATGGTTCATTAAATGTAGTTGATGCTACAGGCATTCAGAAAATGAGCTTTAATAATTATAATAGAATGTATAAAAATGATGTTTTTACATTAAAGTTTAAAAGTTTAAAAGATGACGATTATGAAGATTTTAAAGATGAAAGTATTCAAAATAAAATTAGATGGTATGCAGAAGGGCAAGCAGATACGGTAACTATTACTCCAAATAATGATGGAAGTGCTAATATTAAAGTTAATGAAAATGCTGTAACAGGTAGTAAAATAGTTATATGTTGTAGCATGTTAGATGAGAATAGTGAAGATAATAAATATAAAACAGCTAGATTTAATATTGAAATTATAGATAAAGCATATGTTGAATTAAGTGAAAATACAATAAACTATGATTTGTCTAAATTACCAGATAAATATACATATTTAAAAGTAAACACAAATTTAGATAATAAAGACGCTGAGTGGAAAAGTTCAGATGAAAATGTTGTAAAATTAAAAGAGGATAGTTATGGAAATGTAGAAGTTATACCTGTAAAAGAAGGAACAGCAAAGGTAACTGTTACAATTGATGGTATAAGTGATGAATGTGATGTAAAGGTAGAGAAGTCTATTACTAAAATATATACAAGTAAGCAAGATATTACACTAAAAGAATCATTAGAAGATGAAGAATATATAATTGCAAATTCAGTATCTAAACTTCTAAAATCAAGTGCAAATAGTCAAGATATAGAAGGAGAAATAGATGCAACAGAAGAACCAATTATTACATCATCAGATGAAGATATTGCAAGAATGTATAAGGATGAAGAAACAGGAGCATATAAAATACTTGCTATTTCAGAGGGAGAAGCAACTATAGAAATAAGTAGTCCAACAAACGAAGATGTTAAAGAGACAATAAAAGTAAATGTAAAGCCATTAAATATACCTACTATTCAAAAAGTTACAATTGATCAAGATGAAGGACAGCAGGAATATAAAAAAGGTGAAAAAATAAGTTTTAAAGTTGTATTTTCAGAAGAAATAAAGGGAGAAGTACCAGAGCTACAATTAGTATTTGGTAATAATGCAAGTGTTGGAATTCCTGAATTTGTTGGAGTAGAAGATAATAATACAGCTATTAGATATGAATATGAAGTTCAAGAAGGAGATAATGGAATATTAAAAATATTAGGATTAAATGGTGGAAATTTAACAGATGATACCGGTAAAATGGATACTATATTAACAGTTAATAATGAAGAAGAAGAATTTACTATTGAAGAGACAGAAGAAAATATAGATATAGAAAATGAAACATTGGAAGTTTCATCTAATGATGAATCAGAAGATGAAAGTAAAGAACTAAGTGAAGAATATATTTCTAGCAATACTAAAGCATTTGTAGGAGATGATGTAACAGAGCAAGACGAAATGTCAGATGAATTAACAGGCAATTTAGAAACAGTTCCAAATGGAATAAACTTATTAGTTGGCGAAGTTATAGCAGATACTACAGCGCCAGAGATAACAGTAGTCCCAGAAATAGAAAAAGATAGTTATTATTTAAATAAAGGAGATATTGTAAAAGTTAATATTACTTCAAATGAAGATTTAGCAGAATTGCCAACAGTTACAATGGGAGGACAAGTGGCTACAGTAGAAGGTAGTGGCAAAGAGTATACAGCTAGTTTAGAAATAAATGACAAAATAAAAGAGGGATATCTTGAAATCCAAGTAAGTGGATGTAGAGATTTATCAGGGAATGAAGCAAATTTGACAGTAATGAATGAAGAAAATATGGATGAGCCAATAGTGATTGATTATTCAAAATCAACTATAAAGGCAATTTATATAATGGCAGAAGAAGGAAAAAATTATAAGGCAGGAGATAAAGTTAAAATTAAAGTCGTTTTTGAAGATGAAAATATGAAAAACAGAAATGAGTATATAGCAGCTGAAGAAGTACCTGTATTAAATATTAAATTTGGAAGAAACAAAGCAGAAGGAAATTTAGAAAGCGACTATACTGTAGGAGAATATGTAAATTCTATAATATATACATATACAATATCAGAAAAAGATATTGGCAAAATGACCATTAATAATATAACAGGAAATATAGAAGATGCAGCTGGAAATAAAACAGATTTAAGTAAGATTAATATTTCAAATGTTGTAACTGGACAAATAAATGAAATTGTGAAAGAAAATGAAAGCAATAGCAATAGTAATAAAAATGAAGGAGTTTTAGAAAAATTACCATTTAAATTACCATATACAGGTTCAGTAGCATTTTGGATTATAATAGCATCTGTTGGAGTAGGAGCTACAATTGCAGGAGTAAGTTATATAGTGAGAAAAAAACATTATATAAAATAAGCAAAAAATTAAAAAAGAGATTTAAGTTATAATTTTAACTTAAATCTTTTTTTTACTATTTTTTTTATAAATTAAAATAAAACAAATTATAATAAATATAAAAGCAATACTTAAATACAAAATATAAACTGGCAATTTAGATTTTTCAACATTATGTTCAGCGATAATATTAGTCGAATAAGTAACTCCTGCTACTGTATATTTTATTTTACCTAAAATAGAGCCTTCTTCAATTGGAGCTGAAATATTATCATTCAATATTATTTCAGGTGAAATTTCAGAAATATCTTGAGAATTAGATATCAGTACAGGAATACTTTCATCTAATAATAGATTCAGACTTTCGGTTTCTTTTGTTGCATTAGAGATGGTTATATTACTTGCAATGTCTCCTTCATTTGCAATAATCTTAATAGAATAATTAGAATATGCAAAGTCATATATAGCACGAGTATCAGAAAATCGATTATTACTTCCAAGTACAACTCCAATTAATTCTAAATCATCTTTATAAGCAGAAGAAACTAAGCACTCTTTTGCTTGAGAGGTAAATCCTGTTTTTCCAGTAGTTAAATATTTATAATAAGATGAACTATTTGGAATTAAAAGTTCATTTGTAGAATTATATGTTCTAGTGCCATATTTGTTAGTTGATGGGATAGAACAAGAAGCTTGACCAGAGATTTTTCTAAATGTATCGTTCTTGAGGCAATATTTCATAATTATTGCTAAGTCATGAGCAGTTGTATAATGATTTTCATTATGCATACCATAAACATTAGTAAAATGAGAATTAGATAATCCTAATTCATTAATCCTAGTATTCATCATAGAAACGAAACTGTCTGTTGAACCTCCAATAAATTCTGCTAATACGTTAGCCGCGTCATTAGCAGAGTGAACTAATAAAAGTTCTAATAATTGTTCAACTGTAAGTTGTTCACCAATTTGAATATTAGCTATTGAATAACCATCTGGAATAGACATAATAGCATCATAGCTTGCTGTTACTAAATCATCTAAATTTGAATTTTCAATAACAAGAATTGCTGTTAAAATCTTAGTAGTACTAGCAGGGTACATTTTTTTATTTTCGTTTTTACTATATAGGATTTTATTAGTTTTATTGTCAATTACAATAGAAGCATCTGCACTAATTAAAGGTTGATTTGCAATATCAGCTGATAGAACATTTCCAAATGGAATTAAAATTAAAAATGTACATAATAATATAATAAATATTTTTTTTATTTTCATTTTTTTATATGATTATTTAATAAACTAAATAAATCATGGACTCCTTTCTATAAAAACAATATAAATAATATATCGTATTTCGACAAAAAATTCAATAAAAATACTTTTAAAAGTACTTTTTAGTTTGTAGGTTAGTCAATCATTTGTCACAAATTATTTAAAATAAATACTTTGAGCACCTA
>OKRY01003592.1_pt1 | contig 11310 bp, 8 predicted proteins | sample 1601121 | NCBI WGS metagenome assembly OKRY01 (sample SAMEA3541546, study PRJEB24748) | human gut metagenome | biome: human gut; feature: human-associated habitat; material: faeces | place: China | collected 2012
TGTTAACCTTAAATCTAATACTATGAAAAACACATTGCAAAGATACGGACTTCTGTTAAATCTGCAAATAATCCAAATAAAAAGAGATGTTTTATAACATTTATTGAGTGTTTGTCTTACGCTTTATACTTTTGTTAATAGTTTCCGGTTGAATATTGGGAACTGTTTTGCATTTCTTTGGAGGGTAATGATGAGAATAATTGGGTGATAGATAGCATACTCACAGTTTTATTTCTTATTTTTGTTCTCAATCGTCCATTTGGGTCATAGAAAGAAATACGAAAAAAATGAGAATGATGGGATATACAAAGTGGATAGCAGTCTTGCTCTGTCTTCTTGGCATGACGGCTTGTCGGCAGGACACACACCGCTTCCGTATCGGGGTGGCGCAATGTAGTGATGACTCCTGGCGGCATAAGATGAATGATGAAATTCTTCGCGAAGCAATGTTCTACGATGGGGTATCGGTTGAAATCCGGTCGGCTGCGGATGATAATCGCAAACAGGCGGAGGACGTTCATTATTTTATAGATGAAGGGGTTGACTTATTGATTATTTCTGCCAACGAAGCGGCCCCCATGACTCCGATTGTAGAGGAAGCCTATCAAAAGGGAATACCTGTCATCCTGGTAGACCGGAAGATTCTTTCTGATAAATATACTGCCTATATCGGTGCCGACAATTATGAAATAGGACGTGCGGTAGGCAATTATATTGCGTCAAGCCTGAAAGGAAAAGGGAATGTGGTGGAACTTACTGGACTGGGTGGCTCAACTCCTGCCATGGAACGCCATCAAGGATTTATGGCTGCTATCAGTAACTTTCCGGATATCAAACTGATTGATAAAGCGGATGCTGCGTGGGAGCGTGAACCGGCGGAAGTGGAAATGGATAGTATGCTCCGTCGGCATCCGAAGATAGACGCCGTGTATGCGCATAATGACCGTATCGCTCCGGGAGCTTATCAGGCTGCAAAGAAAGTGGGACGGGAGAAGGAAATGATTTTTGTCGGTATCGATGCTCTCCCCGGCAAAGGCAACGGATTGGAAATGGTGCTCGACAGTGTGTTGAATGCTACTTTTATTTATCCGACCAATGGCGACAAAGTGATGCAACTGGCAATGAATATCCTTGAGAAAAAGCCTTATCCCCGGGAAACGGTCATGAACACTGCGGTGGTCGACCGTACGAATGCGCATGTCATGCAACTTCAGACAACTCACATCTCGGAACTGGATCAGAAGATTGAAACATTGAACGGACGTATCGGCGGATATCTGTCTCGGGTTGCTACACAGCAGGTGGTGATGTATGGCGGTTTGGTTATTCTTCTATTGGTGGCAGGCTTATTATTGGTAGTCTATAAATCTCTCCGTGCTAAAAATCGTCTGAATAAGGAACTTTCCGAGCAGAAGAAACAGCTGGAAGAGCAACGGGACAAGTTAGAGGAACAACGTGACCAATTAGAAGAACAGCGGGACAAACTGGAAGAGCAACGGGATCAGCTCATCCAGCTTTCTCATCAACTGGAAGAGGCAACGCATGCCAAACTGGTGTTCTTCACAAATATATCTCACGATTTCCGTACTCCGCTTACATTGGTTGCCGATCCGGTAGAACATTTATTGGCCGATCATACACTAAGTGGAGATCAGCATCGAATGTTGATGCTGATTCAACGAAACGTGAATATCCTCTTACGTCTTGTCAATCAGATTCTGGATTTCCGTAAATACGAGAACGGTAAGATGGAATATACACCTGTTCAGATAGATGTTCTTTCCTCTTTTGAGGGCTGGAACGAATCATTCCTTGCAGCGGCCCGGAAGAAACACATTCATTTCTCTTTTGATAATATGCCGGATACGGATTACCATACATTGGCGGATATGGAAAAGTTGGAACGTATTTATTTTAATCTGCTTTCCAACGCGTTCAAGTTCACACCGGAAAATGGAAAGATAACGGTTCGTTTATCTTCCTTAACGAAAGAGGATACTCGCTGGATTCGTTTTACTGTTGCCAATACCGGTTCAATGATTTCCGCCGAACATATTCGGAGCATTTTCGATCGTTTTTATAAAATAGACATGCACCATGCCGGTTCGGGAATCGGGCTTGCATTGGTCAAAGCTTTCGTTGAATTGCATAAAGGTACAATTTCTGTGGAAAGTGATGAAAAGCAGGGCACTGTTTTTACCGTTGATTTACCGGTACAGACTTGTGAAACTATTCTGGCCGAAGATTCTCTAAAGTCATCAATCTCTGCAGTTCCTTTAAATCCTGCTTCTCCCGGATCTCCCGCCTCTTCCGACCTGAATGGAACTTTAGCTGCCGAAGAAGAGGAACTGGAAAAAGGCTATGATTCTTCCAAACCTTCCGTTTTGGTAATTGATGATAATGCAGATATCCGTTCGTATGTACGCGGATTACTCCATACCGATTATACTGTAATTGAAGCAGCAGACGGTTCGGAGGGCATCCGCAAAGCAATGAAATATGTTCCGGACTTGATAATCTCTGATGTGATGATGCCTGGTATTGATGGAATAGAGTGCTGTCGTCGGCTGAAAAGCGAACTGCAAACCTGCCATATCCCTGTCATCTTATTGACAGCCTGTTCTTTGGATGAACAACGGATTCAGGGATATGACGGAGGTGCGGATTCTTATATCTCCAAGCCCTTCAGTTCGCAATTGCTGTTGGCACGCGTTCGTAATCTGATAGATTCACATCGCCGCCTGAAACAGTTCTTTGGTGACGGACAAACGTTGGCGAAAGAGGATGTCTGTGATATGGATAAAGATTTTGTGGAAAAATTCAAGGCTTTGATTGAAGCAAAGATGGGAGACTCAAATTTGAATGTAGAAGATTTGGGTAAGGATATGGGATTAAGTCGTGTGCAGCTCTATCGCAAAATAAAATCCTTGACTAATTATTCTCCGAATGAATTGCTTCGTATCGCTCGTTTAAAGAAAGCTGCTTCCCTGCTTGCTTCGTCGGATATGACAGTGGCAGAGATTGGTTATGAAGTCGGTTTCAGCTCTCCTTCTTATTTTACCAAATGTTATAGAGAGCAGTTTGGAGAAAGTCCGACAGATTTGCTGAAGAGGAAAGGATAGAATCAAAACTATTCACGTTAGAATACAATAAATCCCGGTAACTTGAATTTTCAATGTTTGCCGGGATTTATTGATATGTGTTAGTTATGAATCAATAAACTTTTATCTGCGTTTCCTTGATTATACCAGTTTTGTTCGTTTTTGCCACTACTTTGCGCCCATTTTGCAAATCCTTTATAGGCTTCCAAGAAATTAGCTTTTTCAATAGCATGCGCTGCGTTGCCTGGTACTCTTAATCCCCAAATCAGGCGTCCTGCACTAAAATAATAATTATCATCTTCTTCGTCCCCGTTTGTATATATCGGTAGCAGATTTTTATCATTGAATGGATATTGGTAAGTGATCGGTTCAATACCATTCATATGGATTTCTGTTCCGCTATCATTACGTTTTAAATACAAGTCGAATTCATCGCCTTCTAATATTTCCTTTACTTCTTTTCTCTTCTTTAGGGTGATCAGAATATTGATCTCCGGTAAATCACTTGTTGCTACCAAAGCATTCTTTTCTGTATTATAATATTGGCTGCCTGCAGGTTTAGCCAGATTCTTAATTAAAGGGCTGTAATCAATGATAAGATGTTTATTGGGGACAAGTTCTACTCCGTCGATCGCAGGAATCACGTTTTTAGTTTCATAAACTTCTATACTTTCCACTTCGTCAGAATCTATTTCTTTCAGTCTTAAATAAGGGGAATAAGGGAATATTCCTCCGATAGCTTTTAGACGTAACCCTATTTGTATATACTGCGCAGTGTATTTTTTGTCAACCTTTCTAATACCTTGGAACTGCACCTTATAATTGACTACAAAATCATTAAAGTCATAATCTCCTAATGATGGAAATTGGTCTTCAAACATGATTGTTCCCCAACCATCTTTGGGATGAAAAATGACTCCTTTTGACAATTGGATGTCATCTTCTATATCATGCCCACGAGTGATTGACCGGGTGGTGTTAGATTTGGATTTGGCATCATTAGCAATGTTCAGTGAGAAACTTCTATCTGCATTTACAGGTATGGCTACTTTTTTGGTTTCATTGGTGCTGGTTTTGTACTGGGCATACAATGTATTTACGTAGGTTGGGATGCTCAAAGGGAGACTTGAAATTTCTGTATCTACAGGAATGTCGGCTATTTTCTCTTCTTTACTACATGCTTCATCCAAAAAGAAGGAAACCATAGTGGGGGTAGTAGCAGCTACTGTTCCTGCGGCTACTTGAGTTAATTTCCATTGAAAGCCTGCGGGTATATCCAGGTCTTTTACTTGAATTTCTTTTTCAGGTTGCTTGCTTTCATCATAAAGGTTCTTCTCACAGGAGCTGAAAGCGAATACTCCCAATAAACAAGAAGCGAATAGAATTGTCTTCTTTTTCATAACAGCAGTGCTTGTTTTGTTAATAATAGGGTTGCTTTTAATGGGTACAAAGGTCGGGATTATTTGTAAATAAAGCAAATAAAGTTGCATATTTTATTTGAAATGCTTTTGTTATTTGCAAATTCTCTTCTTTTTATCTAGCTTTGGGAATGAAATAAATAAAGTCCAGGCGATGAAAGATTATAAAGTAGATAAGGCAAGCCTTTCCACATCCTTTTGTCAGGAGGTGTATCAGGTTGTTCGGGAAATTCCGGTAGGTAAAGTTTCTACCTATGGGGGAATTGCCGCATTATTGGGAATGCCTCAATGTTCCCGTATGGTGGGGCGTGCCTTGAAACAGGTTCCGGATGATTTATCTACGCCTTGTCACCGGGTTGTCAATGCATCGGGACGCCTTGTTCCGGGGTGGACAGAGCAGAAACAACTCTTGTTGGAAGAAGGGATCTCTTTCAAGCAAAATGGATGCGTAGACTTGAAAAAGCATCTTTGGAATTACTCCGTATCTGAATGAAATTTGCATATTTAATCTATTTTCCTTACCTTTGTGCCAACAATATGCAAGAACAGACTGTTATTTATTTATGAAAATACTGTTTTCTACTGTTCATTGAGAGGATAATCTTATCAAATTCTATTCCTTTTAAACTACTCAGTCTGTCTTTTAAAACCATTTTAAAAAACGTCGGATCATCATGTTGTCATGTGACATGACTGAACCATGCGAACATTCAACTTGTTTATCGTAAGTGAGAATGAGGAACGCAGCAGTTGAAAACAAAACAACTATTATAATCTAAACCAATATATTATATGAGTAAAATAGAAATAAAGGATTTGTACCTTATCTTTGGTCACGAGAAGCAGAAAGCACTCAAGATGTTGAAAAAAGATAAGAGTAAAGAGGAAATTCTGAAAGATACCGGTTGTACGGTAGGAGTGAAAGATGCCAATCTTTCAATTAATGAAGGAGAGTTTTTTGTGATAATGGGACTCTCGGGAAGTGGAAAATCGACATTACTGCGTTGTATCAATCGTCTGATACGTCCTACTGCCGGACAAGTGCTTGTAAACGGAGTAGATATATCTAAAATATCCGAAAAAGAGTTATTGCAAGTTCGCCGGAAAGAGTTGGCGATGGTTTTCCAGAATTTCGGTCTGTTACCTCACCGTTCCGTATTGAGCAATATCGCGTTCGGTCTCGAACTTCAGGGAGTGAAGAAAGAGGAACGTGAGAAGAAAGCGATGGAAAGTATGAAGCTTGTCGGATTGAAAGGATATGAAAATCAGATGGTGGGCGAGCTTTCCGGTGGAATGCAACAGCGTGTCGGACTGGCCCGTGCTCTGGCTAATAATCCCGAAGTGCTTTTAATGGATGAGGCTTTCTCTGCGCTCGATCCTCTGATTCGTGTGCAAATGCAGGATGAACTGCTGGCTTTGCAGTCGAAGATGAAAAAAACAATTGTCTTTATTACCCATGACTTGAGTGAAGCGATTAAACTGGGCGACCGTATTGCCATTATGAAAGACGGAGAGGTGGTGCAGGTAGGTACTTCAGAAGAAATACTGACCGAACCGGCTAACGATTATGTAGCCCGTTTTGTTGAAAACGTGGACAGGAGTAAAATTATCACCGCTTCTTCTTTAATGATTGACAAACCACTGGTGGCCCGTCTGAAGAAAGAGGGACCTGAAGTATTGATTCGTAAGATGCGTGCGAAGAATATCACCGTATTACCTGTCATAGACGCCGATGATAAACTGGTCGGAGAAGTACGTCTGAACGACCTGCTTAAGTTACGTAGCAGACAGGAAAAATCCATTGAAACGATTGTGCGTACAGAAGTACATTCTGTATTGGAGGATACAGTGTTGGAGGATATACTTCCTTTAATGACAAAGAGCAATTCGCCGGTATGGGTGATTGATGAGACGCATGAGTTTTTAGGAACAATCCCGCTTTCCTCCTTAATCATCGAAGTGACGGGGAAAGATAAAGAAGAAATAAACGAAATAATTCAAAACGCAATAGATTTATGATAAATATAGGACAATATATAGAGATGGCCATCAATTGGATGATGGTACATTTTTCCACTTTCTTTGATGCCGTGAATGCAGGCATCGGTAGTTTTATTATAGGATTCCAACACGTACTTTTTGGAATACCTTTTTATATAACCATTCTAGTGCTTGCTGCACTCGCATGGATGAAGGCAGGACGTGGTACGGCAATTTTCACCGCATTAGGATTATTACTGATTTATGGAATGGGATTTTGGGAGGCTACTATGCAAACCCTGGCTCTCGTTTTTTCATCTACCTGTCTGGCTCTGATTGTTGGTGTACCTTTAGGAGTGTGGACGGCAAACAGTCCGCGTGCAGAGAAAATACTTCGTCCTGTTCTCGACTTGATGCAGACGATGCCTGCTTTTGTTTATCTGATTCCTGCCGTTTTGTTTTTCGGATTGGGAGCAGTGCCGGGAGTGTTTGCCACCATTATCTTTGCTATGCCTCCTGTGGTCCGCCTTACTGGATTGGGAATTCGGCAAGTTCCTAAAAATGTAGTGGAAGCTTCCCGTTCGTTCGGGGCTACCCGTTGGCAGTTATTGTATAAAGTGCAGCTTCCTTTGGCGTTGCCAACCATCCTGACAGGTGTCAATCAGACAATAATGATGTCGCTTTCTATGGTTGTCATTGCTGCCATGATTGCTGCCGGTGGTCTGGGAGAAATTGTATTGAAAGGTATTACCCAAATGAAAATCGGACTTGGGTTTGAAGGTGGTATCGCAGTTGTTATTTTAGCTATCATCTTAGACCGTATCACACAAGGAATGGCAGGACGAAAAAATAAGAACTAAACGGAAAGGATAAAATACGTATGAGAATATATAAAATAGTAGGAATAGTATTGTCAGCTATACTTTTGCTGGCTTCCTGTACTAATTCAGATTTAGAGAAAAAGAAAGTAAAGATAGCCTATGCCAATTGGCTGGAAGGTATTGCCATGAGTCATTTGGCTAAGGTGGTATTGGAAGAACATGGATATGAGGTTGAACTGCAAAATGCTGACCTTGCCCCCATCTTTGTATCTATGTCAGGAAAGAAATCTGATGTCTTTCTGGATGCCTGGTTACCAATAACGATGAAAGATTATATGGATCAGTATGGAGACAGCATCGAATTTTTGGGTGAGGTATATGGAGAAGCCCGTGTAGGACTGGTTGTTCCTCAATATGTTACGATCCAGTCTATTAGTGAGCTGGAAGCTAATAAAGACCGTTTCTCTTCTGAAATAGTGGGAATTGATGCCGGAGCAGGAATTATGAAGACGACCGATAAGGCCATTGCTGCTTACGGACTTGATGGGTATACCCTCATGACTTCAAGTAGTTCCACCATGCTGGCTTCTTTGAAAAAAGCGATGGACAAAGGAGAATGGATTGTCATTACGGGGTGGACACCGCATTGGATGTTCGACCAGTTTGACTTGAAATTCTTGGATGATCCGAAGAAAGTATATGGAGACTTGGAAGAAATACATGCTATTGCATGGAAAGGATTCAGTGAGAAAGATCCGTTTGCTGCCGAATTCTTTGGCAACATCAAACTAACGACAGAAGAACTTAGCTCTTTTATGACAGCTATGAAGGATGCCCGGATGGATGAAGAAGAAATAGCCCGTAAATGGAGGGATGAACATCGGCAGTTGGTGGATAGTTGGATTCCGAAGTCAGAGAATAAATAGATTGGAGCATTGTTATTTTTAATTTTAAATATAAAATAGACATGAACTCTAGTGGGAAAAAGGGAGTATTGTTTATGTTAGACAGAGTTCATACAATAAAAAAACGGTAATCTTCTACAAGATTACCGTTTTATATTTATAGGGTATTACTATTATTCAGCACCCCAGTTTTCTCTAGCCAAACGTTTGTAGCTGTTGTAACGCCATTTAGCGTTTTCTTCAGCAGCTTTGAACAGTTCTTCAGCTTCAGCAGGATATTGTTTCATTACAGAAGCGTAACGAACTTCACCCTTCAAGAAACCTTGGAAATCTTCCCAGTTCGGTTCTTTGCTATCCAATTGGAATGGGTTCTTGCCTTCTTCTTCCAAAGCCGGGTTGTAACGCCACAAGTGCCAGTAACCGCACTTAACAGCTTTTTCTTCTTCTTCCTGGCTCTTACCCATACCTGCTTTCAGACCGTGGTTGATACACGGAGCATAAGCGATAATCAAAGATGGTCCCGGATATGCTTCAGCTTCACGGATAGCTTTCAGAGTTTGAGCTTGGTCAGCACCCATAGCGATCTGTGCAACATATACATAACCGTAAGTAGTAGCCATCAGACCGAGGTCTTTCTTACGTACGCGCTTACCAGCAGCTGCGAACTTAGCGATAGCACCTACCGGAGTAGCTTTAGAAGACTGACCACCTGTGTTAGAGTAAACTTCAGTATCCAGAACGAGGATGTTAACGTCCTTACCGGAAGCGATTACATGGTCAAGACCACCGTAACCGATATCGTAAGAAGCACCGTCACCACCAATGATCCACTGGCTGCGTTTTACAAGATATTGTTGCAGTTCAGCGATTTGTTTGCAGTGGTTACATTTATCCTTGTTAGCTTCAACAACCGGAATGATCTTAGCAGCCAATTCCTTAGTCTTGTCCGCATCCAGCATATTGTTGATCCATTCAGCGAACAGTTCTTTTACTTCAGCAGGAGTGCAATCAGCAGCAATAGCCTCGTTCATCACTTTCACGAGACGAGCACGCATCTTTTCGTTAGCCAGTTCCATACCCAAACCGAATTCACAGAAGTCTTCGAACAGTGAGTTAGCCCAAGCAGGACCGTGACCGTTTTCGTTCGTAGTATACGGAGTAGAAGGAACTGAACCAGAGTAGATAGAAGAACATCCGGTAGCGTTAGCAACCATTTCACGGTCACCGAACAATTGAGAAATCAATTTCACGTATGGAGTTTCACCACAACCAGAGCAAGCGCCGGAGAACTCAAACAACGGAGTAGCGAACTGTGAGTTCTTCACGTTAGCCTTGATATCAACAAGATGTTGTTTAGTCTTCACGTTTTCAGCACAGTAAGTCCAGTTGTCAGCTTCAGCCAATTGGCTTTCGAGGTGTTTCATTGTCAATGCTTTGCCACCCTTCTTCGGATTACCCGGACAGATGTCAGCACAGTTACCGCAACCCAGACAGTCGAGAACGTCAACCTGGATACGGAATGTCATACCGTCGAATACTTTACCTACTGCTTTCAATTGTTCGAACTTAGCACCCTTCTGCTCTTCAGCATCGAGTACGAACGGACGGATAGAAGCGTGAGGACAAACGTATGCACACTTGTTACACTGGATACAGTTTTCCGGATTCCATTCAGGAACGAATGCAGCTACACCACGTTTTTCGTATTTAGCAGTACCTTGATACCAAGTACCGTCTTCGATACCCTTGAATGCAGATACCGGCAACAAGTCACCGTCTTGTGCATTGATCGGACGAACTACTTCGTTGATGAATGCAGGATCGTTGTTTTCAGCTTTTGCGTCATCCGGAAGGTTAGCCCAAGCAGGATCAACAGCCAAAGTCTTGTATTCACCACCACGGTCAACGGCAGCATAGTTCTTGTTAACAACGTCTTCACCCTTCTTGCCGTAAGACTTAACGATGAATTTCTTCATCTGCTCAACAGCTTGTTCTACAGGAATAACGCCTGTGATACGGAAGAATGCAGATTGAAGGATCGTGTTGGTACGGTTACCCAAACCAATTTCCAGTGCAATCTGTGTTGCGTTGATATAGTATACAGAAATGTTGTTCTGTGCGAAATATTTCTTAACCTTGTTAGGCAGGTTCTTAGCCAGTTCTTCACCTTCCCAGATTGTGTTCAGCAAGAAAGAACCGTTCTTACGCAAACCACGAGTTACATCGTACATGTGCAGGTAAGCCTGAACGTGACAAGCAACGAAGTTCGGAGTATTTACCAGATAAGTAGAACGGATTGGATTGTCACCGAAACGCAAGTGAGAACAAGTGAAACCGCCCGACTTCTTAGAGTCATAAGAGAAGTAAGCCTGGCAGTGTTTGTCAGTGTTGTCACCGATAATCTTTACAGAGTTCTTGTTAGCACCTACTGTACCGTCAGCACCCAAACCGTAGAATTTAGCTTCGAACATACCTTCGCCGCCTAAAGCGATTTCTTCTTTTTGAGGAAGAGAAGTGAAAGTAACGTCGTCTACGATACCGATAGTGAAGTGATTCTTCGGCATTGGCATGGTATTTTACATGGACTTGGAAAAACAACAGAATTTTTTGTGTTTAATATCGGAACAATAATTTTAAGACTTGTAATATTATGGTTTGGCATACCTTACTTTGGAATAAAAGGCTATGTGTTTGGACTTATGTTAAGCCAGATAATACTCACTGTACTGATTTTAATGTGCTTATACAAAAAAGCCAGCTTTAATTTTAATTTAATTAAATGGCTGGCTCTTCCCGTAAAATGTTCTGTATCCTCATACATACTTATTATTCTGTATGGAATTATTATAAACAATTTAAATGTAAATTTGCCAAATGTAGAATTTGCATCAAGAAGCCTGCTCTACTGCATTCCGTTTATTATCACATCAGCAAAATTAACTAAAAATAAAAAACTGTTACAGTAATCTAACAAAATAAGCAACTTTCAGGTGTTCAATTATACATCAAAGCTGTAATAAATATAAAATAAAATGATTTAAAATTTATTAAAAGAGGCTTTCTTTCTCAAGCAGTTGTGAAAAAT
>OKRY01003598.1_pt1 | contig 11303 bp, 11 predicted proteins | sample 1601121 | NCBI WGS metagenome assembly OKRY01 (sample SAMEA3541546, study PRJEB24748) | human gut metagenome | biome: human gut; feature: human-associated habitat; material: faeces | place: China | collected 2012
CACTTCCTATCTTCTGCCCGTAGATGGCAAGAGCCGCTGCTGCTGTGCGCGCTGGCGTGGACACTGCTGCAGGCGCTGTGCATGGTCACGCGCCTGCGGCCGCGGCGCGGCGCGCCCTGGGTGCACCCGCTCGTCTGGGCGCTGTTCGGCCTGTGTCTGGCTACTCTGCTCGCCAGCGTTGTTCTGCCCGCGTCCGGCGTGATATTGCCGCGGCTGTATGGCGGCCGTGCCGCCACGGCGGCGCTGTTTTTCCTTCTCGGTGCGCTGCTCTGGCTGACGCAGCCGGACGCCGGGCCGTAAAACTGCACAAAGGCAACCGGCAGAAGTGCGCTTCTGCCGGTTTTTTGCCGGTTTCGGGAAAATGTGCCCGCGCGCCCTTGCAATCCAGGGGCATACGTGGTATATTGTTCTCGCTCGAAAAACATCTGTCCGCTCGTCGCGGGCAATTTTCATCAAAACAAAGTGAGGGGACATCATGAACATCGGACTTCTGGGCTTTGGCGTTGTCGGCAGGGGCGTTTACGATATGCTCGCCGGCCGGGACGATATCCGCGCGGCGTGGGTGCTGTGCCGGCGCGATCTCGGCGAGCTGACGGCCCAAACCACCTACGAGATGCAGGACATTCTCGACGACCCGGCGGTCGACACCGTCGTGGAGGTCATGGGCGGCCTGCACCCGGCGTATGAATACGTGGCGGCCGCGCTGCGCGCCGGGAAGAACGTGGTGTCCTCGAACAAATACCTCATGTGCCGGTACTACGACGAACTCACCGCGCTCGCCAAAGAGCACGGCGCAGCACTGCGGTGCACAGCGGCGGTCGGCGGCGGCATCCCGTGGCTGACGAACCTCGAAAAGGCCGCGCGCGCCAACCACATCTCCCGCGTCTGGGGCATCCTCAATGGCACGACCAACTACATCATGGACGCGATGCACGGCAGCGACGTAGACTTTGCCGACGTGCTCGCGCAGGCGCAGGCGCTCGGCTACGCCGAGGCCGACCCCTCGGCCGATATCGACGGGCTGGACATTCAGCGCAAGCTGATTCTGTCCGCCAACGTGGCCTTCGGCGTGTCGCTGCGCGAGGCGGACGTGCCGGTGTTCGGCATCCGCAACGTGCGCAAGGCGGACATCGCCCGCTTTCAGGCGCATGGCTGCACGTGCAAGCTGATCGCGACGGCCGAGCAAAAAAGCGGCAGCATCCGCGCCTACGTCGAGCCGACGCTGCTCGGCAGCGATGCGCTCGAGGCCGCCGTGCCCGCGAACTTCAACCTCATCAGTATGGACGGCGACCGTATGGGCGTGCAGAGCTTCTTCGGTCAGGGCGCGGGCCGCTACCCGACGGCCTACAACGTCGTGCAGGATCTCGTGGACATCCGCCGCGGCGTGCATGCGTTTTACACCGACTCGTTCGTTCCGGCCGTACCGGACAATTCCGGCGTGCAGCACCGCTACTACGTGCGCACGCGCGCCGCGCTGCCGGAGCTGGCCGCCCTCGCCGAGGGCGACTGGGACGGCGCGGTCATCACGCAGCCCGTGCCCGTGAGCCGGATGCACGCGCTCATGGCGCAGGCGCTGGCACAGGACAGCGAGAGCTTCTTTGCCGCGCTGCAATAAGGAGGGTCCCATGCTGAAGGTTGCAAAATTTGGCGGCTCGTCGATGGCGGACGCCAAGCAGTTTGAAAAGGTGCGCGAGATCGTGCGCGCCGATCCCGCGCGCAGGGTCATCGTCGTGTCCGCCGCCGGCAAACGCAGCGCGGACGACCACAAGCTCACAGACCTGCTGTACCTGTGCTACGCGCACCTGCAGTACGGCGTGAACTGCGACGCCGTCTTTCAGATGATCTGCGATCGCTACATCGCCATCCGCGACGAATGCGGCCTGAACGTCGATATCGAGGCCGAGCTCGACGTGCTGCGCCGGCAGATGCGCGCCGGCATCTCGGATACGCCTTATTTTTTTACCACACACGGCCAAAAGCAGCGCTTTAAGCCGATTTGTATTATTATACCGCAATTTTTTAAAAAGTACAATGAAAACTCACGGCAAACCGAAAAAATCTGCATCTGCACGGAAAACGGCGCGTCTTTGCAAAATGTTTTGTTAAAAGTTTCGGCGAGGCGGCGCATGCGGATGAAGTGACCTTCCTTGTCCACCAGTTCCGTTTCGCCGTACAGCACGTCGGGTAGTTCGTTGCCGGAGATGGAACGCACCATCTGCTGCAAGGTGTCGTCCTCGTGGAAGCTGTCGCCGGCATTGAGGAAGCAGAGGTAATCGCCGGTGGCAAGGCGGATGCCTTTGTTCATGGCGTCGTACAGTCCCTTGTCCGGTTCGCTCACGATGCGGGTGATGCGGTCGCGGTAACGGTCGATGATGGAGAGCGTGCTGTCTTTGGACGCACCGTCCACAATGATGTATTCTACGTGGTGGTAGGTTTGCGAGATAACGCTTTGAATCGTGTCCTCCAGTACCGCTTCGGCATTGTAGGTCACGGTGATGATGCTGAATTTCGGGGTGGGGTGGTTATGCATTTCTTCCGGTCACTTTGTTGTAAAGGTCAATGTATTTCTTGGCGACGACGTTCTCCGAATAGTGGGAGATGGCTTTCCGGCAGGCTTGTTCCGAGAGGCTGGGGTAGTCGGGTTCGGTCAGCGTCCAGTAGATGCCGTTGGCAAAGTCTTCCGAGGATTTGTATTGTGCCACGTAGCCGTTGTGCAGATGGTCTATCATCTCAGGGATGCCGCCCACGTTGAATCCGACGCAGGGAATGCCGCATGCCATGGCTTCCATGATGGTGTTCGGCAGGTTCTCTTCCAGCGAAGGGGTGACGAAGAGGTCTACCGCATTGTATATGTTTACCAACTGGTGTTCGTTGCTCACAAAGTCCAGCGGGTAGACCTTGAAAGGCAGCAAGTTGGCCAGTTGCTGCGACTCTTTGCCGAAAACGACGACACCGAGTTCCGTTTTCAGTTCGGGGTGTTTTTCCGCCAGTAGTTCACACGATTCTACCAGATAGTCTATACCTTTCCGTTTGTCCGTTATCTTTACCGAGCCGAACAGTACGAGCCTGGCGTCCTGCGGCAGTTGGCATCTGTTGCGTGCTTCTTGCTTGTTGTGCGGCTTAAACAGGTTGGTATTGATAGGGTTGGGGATGCAGGTAATCGTGTGTCCGGCGAGCAGGGCGCTTTTCTTGGCCAGTCCTTCCAGCCAGTGGCTGCATGTTACGAAATTGATGTGCCGTCCCTGATACAACTCCTGCTTCTTGCGGAAAGTCCGGTAGGAGAGGTCTTTTCTGCTGCCGTTGCCGTGGATGAAAGGACAGTTGCCACACTCCTGCTGATAGCGGGTGCACTCGCGGGCATGGTGGCAGATGCCGGTGCACGGCCACATGTCGTGCATGGTCCATACCACGGGTTTGCCTGAGGCAAGGATTTTCTCGATATTCTTCAAAGATAACATTCCCTGGTTTATCCAGTGGAGATGAATGACATCCGCCTGCTGGAATTCCGGAAGAGAGGTAATGTCCGTACCTGTATTGGCAATGTCCACGGCAAAGATATTCTCCTTTTTGAAGCGGTTGGCTTTCCATATGACGATACGCTCCCAGACGAATTTCCATATCATGCGCCAGTTGTAGTTTAATGAAACCACGGTGATTTGGTCGGTCTGCTTGTCACGTACCAGAAGTTTGGCCTTGATGCCGTTGTTCTTGAGCGACTCCATCAGTCTGCTGGCCGCTACGGCTGCCCCGCCGATGCGTTCGGATGTATTGATTAATAGTACTCTCATTTTTGCGGAATGTTTGGACAAAAGTACTGCTTTTGCCGCTTTCTGCTCTATAAATCTTTTATTTTTTTAGTCTGTAACCGCTAAACTCCCTATCTTTGCCGAGGTTAAAAGCTCGTAATGCCGGGAGCAGTGGAGATGTTGCGCTGAGCAACGGATTGAACGTCGTGGAAAACGAGTTTTTCGCCGGAAGAAACCTGGAGTTCATCGGTAGAAAATAAATGTGAATATGGGAGATAAAGGAATGAAAAAGCTGGAGCAACTGTGGCAGACTTTCCTGAGCGTGGTGAAGATTCTGCTACAATCCAAATGGCGTACGCACCTGCCGTCGTCGTTCAGTAATCCGGAAGAGCTGTTGATACTTGCCAACGGTCCTTCATTGAACCGTACGGTTCGGGAAGCTCCGGACTTTGTACAGGGCAAGACGCTGCTGGCGGTGAATTTCTGCGTTACTTCCCCGATGTTCGAGCAGCTCCGCCCGGAGATATATCTGATAGCCGACCCTCTGTTCTGGATTGTTCCCGAGAAGCGGGTACAATTGTTCCGGACGCTTGCCGAAAAAACCGCTTGGCCGATGAGTCTGTTTATTCCCGCCCGTGCTTTGAAGAATAAAGAGTGGCAGCCTATGTTGGCGGGTAACAGGAATATCCGCCTCTGCATTTACAATACCACTCCGATAGAAGGTGTGCAGGGATTCTGCAACTGGGTATTCGCTAAGGGTTGGGGTGTGCCCCGTCCGCACAACGTACTGATTCCTTCTATTGCCATCGGGTTGCGTCTGCCTTTCAAGAAAATTTATCTGGCAGGCGCCGATCACTCCTGGTTGCCGGAAATCACGGTGACGGACGACAACGTGGTACTGATGCACCAAAAACATTTCTATGACCAGAATAAGTCGCAGGCGGCAACGGTGATGCAGGAGAATCTGCATAGCGCACGGCTTTATACGATACTCTACCACATGTATGTGGCCTTTAAGTCCTACTTCGTGCTCGAAGCCTATGCGCGCCGGTTGGGCAAGGAAGTGATCAACGTTACGCCGGGCAGTTATATAGACGCTTTTAAACGAATGAAAGTATGAAAGACGGAATCATCATCCAGGCACGTACCGGCTCTACCCGGTTGCATAATAAAATACTGCTCCCTTTCTATGGCGGGCAGCGCATTATCGACATTTTAATCGGAAATATCAAGCAGGCCTGCGCCGATAAGACCATTGTGCTTGCCACTACCGACCGTCCGCAGGATGATATACTGGCAGAGGTTGCCCGCGAAGCTGGTATCTGTTGCTACCGGGGAGACGAGGACAATGTACTCGACCGCTTTATCCGGGCTGCCGAAACATTCAACCTTGACCGCTTTATCCGTGTCTGTTCGGACAATCCTTTCCTGCGTCCCGACAGCTTCCGGGCTTTCTTCAAGGAGCACGATACCCGCCCGGCAGATTATATCGCTTACGGTTTTGCAGACGGCCGCCCCACTATCAAATCTCATTTGGGCTTGTTTGCCGAGCTGACGACTGCCGATGCCCTGCGCCGTGCAGCCGCCGCTACACAGGAAAAACTGTACATAGAGCACGTTACAATTTATCTCTATACACATCCCGAAGCGTTCAGCGTTCGCCTGCTTCCGTTGCCCGATGAGCTGGAAGGGCGGTTGGATCTTCGCTTTACGCTCGATACAATGGAGGATTTCACCCTGTTGCAAGAGCTTTACGTCGCTTTCTGCGAGCAGACCGACCATAGCATCCATGCACTGCTCCGGTTGGTGGAGACACATCCGGAGTATAGGGTCAAAATGCTGGAAAATATAGCGAAAAACGAGAAATAAGCTCCGGCTTTATCGCAGGGAGACTTCTTGGAAAAGGAAAAGATTATGCTGCCGGGAAGAGGCCGGAAACAGTCGCTGACCGGACTCCATTCAGCCACTGACTGAAAGGGGGATGACTCCCTGACTGAATGCCTTTCACTCCCTGACTCATTGTCCCCCTTTCTACAGTGTATTGGGGCAGGGAAGGAAGATAGATTTGATGATAGTAAACAAAAATAACAGTTGCCGAATGAAGAGTACATACATTATCGGAGAAATAGGACAGAACCATAACGGTTCCGTCGATATCGCCAAGTTGATTGTAGACCTGGTGTCACGTCCCGTACGCGAAGAAGTCTTTAATCTGGAACTCCGTCCTATGGACGCGGTAAAGATGACCAAGCGGGATTTGAATGAAGAACTGACCGATTCGCAGATGAACCGTCCGTACGACTCTCCCCACTCTTTCGGACGCACCTATGGCGAGCACCGCGCTTATCTGGAACTGACGGACGAGGAGCATTTTGAAGTTTACAAGCATGCCAAGTCATTGGGCCTGGACTTCGTGGAAACACTGTGCTCAAAAGGCTGCATGTCTTTATTGAAGCTCTTTACGCCCGACCGCCTCAAGGTGGCAAGCCGCGACCTTACCAACCTGCCGTTGCTGGAAGTGATGGCGGAAACCAGGATTCCTATCATCCTTTCCACCGGTATGGCAGGCAAGAAGGAACTGGACGATGCCTTGGAGGTTATCACCCGTTATCACAACGATATATCCATACTGCACTGTGTATCGCAGTATCCCACTCAGCCCGATAACCTGAACCTGAAAACGATAACTTATCTGAAACAGCATTACGGACAATACCATATCGGCTTTTCCGACCACACCATTGGCATTGCCGCTCCGGTGGTTGCCGTAGGAATGGGTGCGGAGATTATAGAGAAGCACGTCACCATTGACCGCCGCATGAAGGGAACAGACCAACAAGGTTCTCTGGGACCGGACGGTGTGAACCGCATGATTCGTGATATCCGCATTGCCGAGCATTGGCTGGGCAGGGAGGAACTGTATATCGACCCTGCCGTCTCTGCCGCCAAAGTGAAACTGGAGCGTTCCATTGCTACGAACAAGGCGCTGCATCCCGGCGATATTATCACGGAAGAGGATATTCACCTGCTTAGTCCGGGCGACGGCTTTAAGTGGGCGGAACGAGATAAGGTGGTAGGCCGTCGGGTACGGAAGGAGATACCGCGTAACGAGATTATTTATCCGTCATTGATTGAGGAATGAGACTGCTTGCCGTTGTTGTGCTTTATCATCCCGGTAAGGATTTGGCCGGGAATATCAACAGTTATCTGTCGCAGGCAGACAGATTACTGTTGTGGGATAATACGCCCGGAGGCGGAAGGGAACAGTTGCCTTTGTCGGGCGTCACTCATCCGGAGCGTCTGGAATACAGAGGGTGTGGACGGAATGTAGGCATCGGCACTGCGCTGAATGATGCCGTGGCTTACGCCCGCGAGCATGGATATACGCATCTTTTGACGCTGGACCAGGACAGTTACTTCCTGCCAGGAGTTTTCCGGGATTATACGGCTGCCATCCGGAGTTACGGGGAAGAAAAGCGGGTTATTTTCTCCGTCAATTATTTTATAAAGTCTCAGCAGGCTCCGCTTTATCCCGTTGCCGACAGGGTGGATGAGGTCTCTTCCGCCATGACTTCCGGTACTGTTTATCCGGTCGGCTTGTTCGAAGAACTGGGCGTTTTTATGGAAGAGTTGTTTGTATGGGGCATCGACTGCGAGTACTGCTGGCGTGCAGCGCGTAAAGGAGTACGGACGGTTTGTTTCAAAAATATCCTGTTGCAGCACGATTTGGGGTATCAGAAGAAGAAACACCGCTTGCTGGGTAAGGAGGTTTTTCCGAACGAGTATCCGCCGGCACGTACTTATTACAATGTGCGCAATGGCATGGTACTTCACAGACTCTATCCTGAGAGCCTGAACCTGAAAGCCCATTTACGCTACCATCTATATAAACGGATTGTCTTTGTGCTGTTGTATGAAAAGCAGAAGATAGCCAAATGGAAAGCTCTGTGGGACGGCTATCGTGACGGAAAACGCGGTAAATTGGGAGAGCGTGGGCAATAGATATTCTTACATTCTTAATCTTAAAAGAAATAACAGGCATGTTACCGAAATTAGTTATTACCGATATTGACGGTGTATGGACCGACGGCGGAATGTATTATACTGCCGAAGGGGACGTTATGAAACGCTTTTCCGTGAAAGACGGCTGGGGAGTGATTTTTCTGCGCGAATTAGATATACCCGTTGCCATTATGACCGGTGAGAATACGCAAATCGTGCAGAAGCGCGCCGATAAGTTGAAAATCGACTATTGTTATTTAGGGGTCAAGGATAAAGTGGCGCAGGCTGAGGAGTTATGCCGCGAATTGGGTATTTCGTTGGGCGAGGTTGCCTTTATCGGTGACGACCTGAATGATTTGCCGCTACTGCGTCTGGTGGGTTACAGCGCCTCTCCCAGCAATACGCCCGAATATGTGAAGCGGGAAGTAAAGTATGTAACGGCCGCACATGGCGGTTATGGAGCTTTTCGCGAGTTTGTGGAGAAGCTGCTGAGCGATAACGGCGTGCTGGAAAAGACGGTTGGGAAATTCCTGTAATGTCCTCTTTGCGTGTGGATGGGTCGTTTTCGCCGGACGTGTCAGATGTGCGGTAACGGTATCACTCTGGAAACGGCGGCTCTTCCCCGTTTCATCATGCCTTTGACAAATCCTGCCAGCCTTTGTGTGGCTGATTGCGGGCGGGGCAATTCCATACGTTTCACATCTTCCATAGTCCACTGCGGTTGATATTGCAGAAGCCGTTTTTCCGTATGCTCTATTTGTTCTTGCTGTCCTTTGCCGATGTAATGGCGGATGAGGTTCAGGCATATCTGCGCATGGGATTGCCGGAGATTGTCGTATACGTCAGTCCTTCTTTCTTTAAAATAATCCATTAGCAACTCCCGGACAATGAGTGCGATGTCCAGTTTCCGGTCTGTTCCGGCTTCACTCCAGATTGCTTTTTCGTGTTGGCGGTAGACGGCCATCGGACGCTTTATATAATGTATCTTCCCGAATTGTGCATTCAGCAAATGTATGGCATAGTCGTAGGTGCTGACACGGGCAAACCATTCGGGCAGTTCGCCGAACAAGCCCCGGCGGAACAAAGCGGATACGTTGGAGATGTAATTGCTGCGTGCAAGGTCTGATATGTCTGTATCCTGCTTCTGCCCGCCATTGCTGAGGCTCTTGGTTCCGCGGTCTTCGTAGTAGTTGATAACCCGGTGAAAACAGGTGGAATAGTCGGGATGCGTATCCAGAAAATCTGCCTGGATTTGCAGTTTCCGTTTGTCTGTCCAGAAGTCATCGCCCTCGCAGATGGCGATATATTGTCCCCGACATTGGGCGTAGGTTTGTATGAAGTTCTGTTGCAGTCCCAGATTTTTCTTCCGGTTGAATAGGACGATTTGTTCCGGGTACTTTTTTTGCCAGTCCGCGCAAATCGTTCCCGTACAGTCCGTACTGGCATCGTTCCCTATGACCAGTTCAAAGGGGAAGTTTGTCTCTTGCAGCATTACGCTGCGGATGGCCTCGTTGATGTAACGTTCCTGATTGTAGGTGAGCATCAGGACGCTGACTTTAAATCCGGTATTATTGTTCATGTCCTTTTTTCTTTCGTATTAATTCCAGCGAGTCTTTCAGTATCTTCGAACCGGTGATATAGGCCGTACCTATATAAATGACCGTGCCGGCTGCCGCTTGTGTGACGAGCAGTAGCAACTGGTTCTCTATCCATCCGCCAATGGGCAGTAGCAATAAGGTCATCAGAATGCTGAGTCCTGCATATGGCAGTAAATCCATAAGTTGCATGGAAAAGCGGTATCCCGTGTAATGGGCGGTGTAAATCATATTGATAATGTATACCAGCAGGCGGGTGACTACAAGACCTGCTACCATCGTCAGCACATCTTCCCGATAGGTAAGCAGCACTACTGCCACGGTGAAGGCTATCTTGTAATATTCTATTTTAAGTATGCCGTCCGAACGTCCGCTTACTTTAATGAAATTATTGTTGATGGCAGTCAGTATGGTGAAGCAACCGCCAAGACAGAGCAGTTGGAAGAAAGGAATGGAAGGCCACCATTCCTCTTTCAGCAGCAAACGGATAACGGGACCTGCCGTAACGAACAGACCTGCCATGATGGGGAGTGTGATGAATGCCGTAAAACGGATGGTCTTGCGATAAGCCCTTATCAGCCTTTCCCGTTCGTTCTGGATGGTACTGAATATGGGAAAGGTGGCATTCTGTATACTTCCGTAAATCAGGCTGACACCCATATCGCACATTTTGTTTCCTTGCGTATAATATCCCAATTGTTTTTGTGGAAACAGTTTGCCGATGATAACGGAATAGATATTCAGGAAGCAGGTATTGATGAGGCTTGCCAATAACAGGCTTGAAGCGAATCCGAACAGTGACCGTATGACCGCGAAGCGGAAAGTCCGTTGCGGACGCCAGTTCTCGCGACTCCATAGCAGGGTGGCGCGCGCTCCTGCCAGTATTACCGGTTGCAGGGCCAATGTCCATACTCCACAGCCGGTCAGTGCCATGGCAAGCGAAGCTATGCCCGAAACCGTCATGGAGTATAGGTTTATTTGCGTCAATGGTTTGAAGCGGATTTGCTTGTTCAGTATGGTGCTTTGTATGATAGTGAGCGCATTGATGGGAAGTGCCAGGAAAATGACAGCCGACAGTTCCACCAGCCTGGGCTGGTTAAAGAAGCGGGCTATCAGCGGAGAACAGCCCATCAGCACTCCATACAGCAGGATACTCATTCCCAGATTGAACCAGAAGACGGAACTGAACTCTTCTGCAGTCGTCTCTTTCTTCTGAATGAGTGCGGCACTGAATCCGCTATCTTGTATGATATTGGCTATGGCGCTGAAAATGGCAAGCATCCCTACCAGCGCATAGTCTTCGACGGAGAGTATATTGGCTACGAGGATACCGACAATAAACAACAGAACTTGCTGGCCCATACGGTCCAGCAAGTTCCAGAGCAATGCTCCTATTGTTTTTTGTTTCAGTGAAGACTCGCTCATAAGGTTTATTTCACTTCACTGCCGGGCTTTACTTCACGCAACAGTGAGGTTACTGCCAGTGAGCCGTCATAGTTTTCGGCAGAAAGTATCATGCCTTCGCTCACCAGTCCGTTCTTGAATTGGCGGGGAGCCAGGTTGGCGATGAACAGTACCTGCTTGCCTACCAGCTCTTCCGGTTGGTAGTGCTGGGCGATACCGCTGACGATAGTACGGTTTTCCAGTCCGTCGGCTATCTTGAACTTCAACAGCTTCTTCATCTTGGGTACGGCTTCGCATTCCAATACGGTTCCTACGCGGATATCCAGTTTCTCGAAGTCCTCGAATGAGATAACGGGCTTGACAGGATTGGCTTTGTAGCCGGCTGCCTCGTTTGCTTTCTTGGTGGCGAGCAGTTTGTCTACCTGTGCCTGGATAACATCATCCTCAATCTTCTCGAACAGCAGTTCGGGAGTTGCCAGTTGGTGTCCGGCGGGGAGCAGGTCTGTATGGCCGAGTTCTGCCCAGTCGAAGCTGTCCATGTTCAGCATCTTGCGTA
>OKRY01003600.1_pt1 | contig 11293 bp, 8 predicted proteins | sample 1601121 | NCBI WGS metagenome assembly OKRY01 (sample SAMEA3541546, study PRJEB24748) | human gut metagenome | biome: human gut; feature: human-associated habitat; material: faeces | place: China | collected 2012
ATATAGGAGAACTGATGCCAGTCTTCGTCCCCAGGTTGTTCTTCCGTATCTTCGAAGTGTATGGTGCGTTTGTCAAGTCGTACAGGTGTTCCCGTCTTCATTCTTCCGCTTCGGATGCCCCAGCGCGTGATAGAATCAGTAAGGTGCAGCGCCGCTGGCTCTGCTACCCTTCCGCCTTGTACTTTGTGGTGACCGATGTGCATGAGTCCGTTGAGGAAGGTTCCGGCGGTGATGATGACAGCTCCGGCGTGGAAGTCTACACCCCAAATCGTTCTCACACCGACAGCTCGCCCATTCTCAACGATAAGCTCTTCAGCCTGGTCTTGCCAGATATCAAGGTTGTCGGTGTGGTCGAGCTGTCGGCGCCATTCCCAGATAAACTTTCCACGGTCACATTGCGCTCTCGGAGACCATACTGCCGGTCCTTTGCCTTTGTTCAGCATGCGGAACTGGATGGCTGTGCGGTCGGTGACGATACCCATCTTTCCGCCCATGGCATCAATCTCTCGGACGATCTGTCCTTTGGCAATACCGCCCACAGCGGGGTTGCAGCTCATCTGCGCAATCTTGTTCATATCCATCGTAATGAGGCAGGTCTTCGCACCCATATTCGCGGCCGCGCTGGCTGCCTCGCAGCCTGCATGCCCACCTCCGATGACTAAAACGTCGTAATAGAAATCCATTGAATATCTTTTTATCTTTTCAAAATTACATAGTTTTTTCCTTTCGACAAAGATTAATGTGGAAAAATATCAGTAACTTTGCATTAATTATAATAAGGTGAATTGAATGGCAGACGATTTCGACATACGCGACGAGCACGTGAGCAAGGAGGAGAAGGACTTTGAGAATGCCCTTCGTCCGCCTCGTTTTGACGACTTCAACGGTCAGCAGACTGTTGTCGACAACCTCCGTGTCTTCGTCGAGGCCGCTAAATACCGTGGCGAGCCTCTCGACCATACGCTGCTCTATGGTCCACCCGGTTTGGGTAAGACCACGCTGAGCAATATCATCGCCAATGAGCTTGGCGTGGGATTCAAGATTACTTCTGGTCCAGTCCTTGACAAGCCTGGAGACTTGGCGGGTATCCTGACATCTCTTGAGCCCCGCGACGTACTTTTCATCGACGAGATACATCGTCTGCAACCTGTCGTGGAGGAATATCTCTATTCCGCTATGGAGGATTACCGCATTGATATCATGATTGACAAGGGTCCGTCGGCTCGGTCCATCCAGCTTGATCTGAACCCTTTCACCCTGATAGGAGCCACGACGCGCTCAGGCATGCTCACGGCACCTCTCCGCGCCCGCTTCGGCATCAACATGCATTTGCAGTATTACGACCCGGCTACCCTACAGAGAATCATCAAGCGGTCGGCCAGTCTGCTGAAGGTGCCCATCGAGGATGCGGCAGCGGTGGAAATCAGTCGCCGCTCTCGTGGTACACCGCGTATTGCCAACGGCTTGTTGCGACGCGTCAGAGACTTTGCGCAGGTGAAGGGCAACGGCACCATTACAAAAGATATTGCTGACATCGCGCTGACAGCATTGAATATTGACAGCTATGGACTTGACGAGATAGACAACAAGATTCTCACCACTATTATCGACAAATTTCGCGGCGGCCCTGTTGGCGTGTCAACCATTGCTACGGCTATCGGTGAAGATGCCGGCACCGTGGAAGAGGTCTATGAGCCATTTCTCATTATGGAGGGATTCATCAAGCGCACGCCTCGAGGTCGTATGGCTACATCACTTGCCTATGAGCATTTAGGCAGAAATATGTATAACACAAATCAAGAACAGCCAACACTTTTCTAAGATGAGAATAGCACTTTTTGGTGGCAGTTTTGACCCTTTTACCATCGGTCATGCCGATATTGTCCGGCGGTCGTTGCTGCTCTTTGACAAGCTCTATGTCGTCGTTACCCTCAACCCTGAGAAACATTACAAGTTTTCTGCTGAGGAGCGTGTGGAGGCCATTCGGCATCTCTATGCCGGTGATTCACGTGTGGAAGTTGCTGTCAACAATGGTATGACCGTTGACTTTGCCAAGAAGGTGGGTGCACAGTTCTTGGTGCGCGGTGTTCGCACGACCATCGACTTCGAATATGAGAAGGTGGAGGCAGAATACAACAAACGTCTTGGTGACCTTGAGACGGTGTTGCTCTATTCTCCTCCTGAGTTGGCCACGGTCTCGTCAACAGCCTACCGTCAGTTGGACTTCTTCCACAAGGATGCCTCGTGGATGTTGCCTAAGCGTCAGGAAACTGGTGAAACAGTCTCTGAAGATAAATAAAATGAATATTAACAACCCCAAAAGATTATGATTACATATAATGCAGACGGCGTAAAGATGCCGAAAATCCGTCACCGCGATACCACCGCATGGATTAAGCGAGTGGCAGCCGCCCATGGCCGTAAGGTCGGAGAGATAGGTTACATGTTCGTCAGCGACGAGAAGATTCTGGAGGTCAACCAGCAGTATCTTGGTCATGACTACTACACAGATATCATCACCTTCGACTACGATGAGGGAGAGGTCCTTAATGGCGATATTGTCATCTCCCTTGACACCGTGCGCAGCAATGCCGAGAAATTCAACAAGCCCTATGATGACGAGCTCCATCGTGTCATCATCCACGGGATCCTTCATCTCTGCGGTATCAATGACAAGGGCCCCGGTGAGCGTGAGATTATGGAGGCCAACGAGAATGCAGCATTGGCTATGCTTTAAGTGTTTCTAAAGGGTAGATAGACGCCACGTTTTTTGCTAACAAATCATCAAAGAAATATAACATTCATGGAAAAACAGTCGCCTGCTATCGATAGCATCAAAGATCTTTCTACCGAAAGGCTGACTATGTTGTTTGCCTTAACTGTTTGCTACGGTCATGCTTTAGATGGAAGCTTTTTCAAACGGGGTGCAAAGTTGTTGCATCTGACGACTTCTACTATTTCCACATCGTTGAAATATCTTTCAAGCAAAGGCTTTGCGAATGAGACGCGTAGCGGTGGCTACTACTCTCCTTACACCTATCATTATTCTTTGGCCAAAGGTCTGCTCTTTAGAATCTTGATGGTGGCCAAAGAGGATGCATATTATAAGCTGTTTGACGAAGTTTTCAAAGCATTACAGAAGCTTACGAACTCCTATTCCATAATAAATCTTACCTCTGAGGCGCTTGCTATCATCAACCGTACAGACACTGAATTATCGGGATCAATCAGCTCTGGCTTGTCAGAAGAGTTGATAGCTGTCTTTCCCGATAAGAACTTCCGTGAGTTCTTCCGCCGTCGCAATGACAGCATTCTTTTCCATTGTGTCTATATCGGCATCAGCAACATGCTTGTCAGAGATGATGCTGTCGACTGGGAATATCTTCGCCAGATTGTGATAGACGATCGCCGTGACCGAGAGAGAGAGGGCAAAGTGACTGATAGTCTGCACAGCTTGTTCAATCTCTACTATTATCTTGGCACCGGCAAGATGAGCGAGGACCTCGGCAAACTTCAGGTAGATGAATTTTCCCTTTCCACTGCTGCCATCCAATATCTCTACCAGAGCAAGTGTAAAGCAGCCCTGAAGCTCTTTCTGAAGGCTATAACCTGTCATAACAAGACATCCAACTATAAGGGATTCTTTGAAGATTTCTTTGTCAACTACTACTATCTTTTATGTCTCTTATTAACCGATACAGAGCAGTCTAAGAAGAAGTTGGAGACGTTGATAAAGAAGAAAGACTTCTACAGCTATAACTCCGCTGGCTATATCTTCACGCCGCTCTACGACTATTTCATTTCTCATAAACAGGATAAAATCAACAGCAAGAGCCTGTCGAGCTATTTTGCGCAAAGTCATGAATCCTCCATCAAATGGCTCTGCTGGATGGTGCAGAACCGACTTGGTACATGGCCGGACAGTGTCAAGAAGCCGTCGCTCACCAAGAATCCGCCTCATGCTGCTTGGCTGAAAGCTGAGCTCATGCCCACGGGCGTGGTACCTAAGACTGACGCCGGTGCAAATAATTTAGGTGCGTCCATCTTCTTTACCATCAACATACGACCTGTTTGGGCTATGCGCCTGCAAGCTATCATCGACGAGAATACTCCTGCCAATGGTGATACCGACGGCAAGGTCGTAGAGCGCGATACACGTCTGATTTACCTCTTGGAATACGAGATGATCGTCCCCATTCAGCAGAAGCGCAAGAAGAATGGCGATTGGTCAGTGGGTCGTCGTCTCTCCCCACAAGCCTTGAAGCGGCTTACCGACGCCGATGTCCCGTTTGATGACGTCGACCGGCGTTTCATCAGCTCCATCAATGAATGGGACTATTCTATCTATCAGAAAGAACACCTTCCTGACCTCGTCGACAGCGATCATGTCTATGTCGGGTCCAGCGACTCAGACCTCTCCCTGTTGCCCGTCAGTATTCATAAGGACAAGCCCTTCCTGATTATCGACAAGGACAAAGACGGCACCTTCTCTATCAGTACCAATGTAGAGACTATCAACAGTGGAGACAACTATTCCGTCATCTTGAAGAAGAATACGCCTACAGACTACAGCGTCTATTCTCCGTCGTCCTTCGAGCGTAATGTCTACAGTCAGCTCCTTGCGCAAAAGAAGTATCCCAAGGAGGCCGAACCTCTGCTGATGAAACTCATTGCAGCCCTTGGCGGCAAGACAGAGATTCATTCCAATATGGTGGTCGACCTCGACGACTTAGAGAAAGTCAATGGCGTTACAAAGCTTACACTGCGTTGTGTACCAGATTCTTACGATAGCTATTCCTTCTCTGTCTCTGTCCATGTCTTCTCTGGACTCATCTTCGTCCCCGGCGAGGGCAACATCACCACAATAGCCGAGAAAGATGGCCATAAGGTGCAGGTAGTGCGCAATCTTCGCGAGGAGCGCAAGCATCTCAAGGCCTTGGCAATGAAGCTCTCCGACCTCGACGTTGTCGACGACGAATCCGACTTCCGTCCCACCTCCGTCACTTCCACTGTCGTCCTGGGTATCGGCCAGTTCTTAGAGCTCATGCAGTGGGTGAAGGACAATACTGACATTTGCGAGATGGAGTGGCCTGAGGGCGCTAAAGTCAAATATCATCCCACTGTCAAGGCCAGCGCCGCCTCCATCGGCTTCAAGGCTAAGAACGGGTGGTTTGACGTCGAGGGCGACGTGCGCATCAGCGAGGATGAGGTCGTCTCCCTGCAGCGCCTGCTCGAACTGATGCATGATGCCGGCAAACAGAAGTATATCAAGATTGGCGAGAACGAATATATCACCCTCAGCGGTGACCTGAGCAAGATTCTCAAGCGTCTCGATACCGTCACCACCGACCGCCGCAACCACTTGCAGATGGCATCAGCAGCAGTGGGGCTCCTCGGCGATGTCCTTGACAATACCGAGGCGAACATCTCCCACAGCAAGGTCATGGACGACCTCCGCAAGCGTATTGCCGAGAGCGCCAATGTCCAGCCTGAGGTGCCCGCTGCGCTCCAGGCCACTCTCCGCGACTACCAGGAGGAAGGCTACGACTGGCTGGAGCGTGTCACCTCCTGGGGTGCCGGAGCCTGTCTTGCTGATGACATGGGTCTCGGTAAGACGTTGCAGACCATCACCATGCTCCTCGACAAGGAGAGCGAGGGCCCATCACTCGTCGTAGCGCCAGCCTCCGTTGTTCCCAACTGGCGTAATGAGTTGCAGCGCTTTGCGCCCACGCTCAGCGTCACCATCCTCAACGCTGCTGAAGACCGCGACGAGGCCATCAAAGGATCGCAGGCTGGTGATGTCGTCGTCTCCACCTATGCGCTTATCAATATCTGCCAGGAGCAGTTAGCGGCAAAAGAGTGGAATATCATCTGTCTCGACGAGGCGCACACCATCAAGAACCCCAACACGAAGATGTCGAAGGCGGCTATGACCTTGCAGGCCAAGCGCAAAGTCATCCTCACCGGTACGCCTATCCAGAACCATCTCTCCGAGCTTTGGAACCTCTTCCAGTTTATCAACCCCGGACTTTTAGGCAGTGCCGACCAGTTTGGCAAGAAATTCATCGTGCCCATCGAGGTCGATCACGACAAGGAGCGTCAGAATCAGCTCCGCCGTCTCATCTCGCCATTCCTGCTTCGTCGCACCAAGGGTGAGGTCATCGAGGAACTGCCTGAGAAGAATGAGATTACCCTGCCTGTGGAGCTGTCTTCTGACGAGATGACCACTTATGAAGTCCACCGTCGTCAGGCCGAAGACCTTGTCTTGGCTGATAAGTCCGTCAAGGTAAGTACCCTTGCCGAGATTACCAAGCTCCGCGAGCTGGCCTGCAGCGTGTCCCTCGTCGACAAGAAATGGAAGCGTCCCTCGAGCAAAGTCCTCGCTTTCATCGACCTGGCCGAGAGTCTCAACGACAGTGGCAACCGCGCCCTTGTCTTCAGTCAGTTCACGTCTTTCTTCAATGAGGTGAAAAAAGCTATGGATAAGGCCAAGCTGCCTTATCTCTACCTCGATGGGTCTACACCCATGGCCCAGCGCGAAAAGCTTGTGAGAGACTTCCAAAAGGGCAAATGTCCCTTCTTCCTGATAAGTCTGAAGGCTGGTGGACTCGGACTCAACCTCACCGGAGCCAACTATGTCATCCATCTCGACCCTTGGTGGAACCCTGCCATCGAGCAGCAGGCCACTGACCGCGCCTACCGCATCGGGCAGAAGCAGGATGTCACTGTCTACCATCTCATCTCCCAGCATACCATTGAGGAGAAGATTCAGCGTCTGCACAAGAGCAAGCGCGACCTTGCCGACTCGCTCTTAGAGGGCACTGACATGAGCCATGCACTGACACAGGAAGAGCTGCTTGAACTGTTGTCGTAAGGGTGGCAATCGCAATACACCAGCTCGTACTATTTCATAGCCTTCTAAGCCGACAGCCTCGACAGCATCATCGTCCTTATCAGTCAGACCTTGGGTGTGCGCATCACTGTTGTGGGCGATTGATCCAGTCGTATTTCTTCACCCATCGCCATACGGTGGTGCGGGGCAGGCCGGTGATGTTCTGAATCTTCGGATTGGTGAGGCCTATCCTGATGAGGTAGCAGACGCGGAGCTCCTGGCGGTCTACCTTGCCAATCTTGCGAATCAGTGAGTCGTTGAAAGTGGGATACATCTCGTCGACGGCATGCAGCAGCATCTTCCATTCCTCCTCGCTCAGCGTGTGGCGCCCTTCCGAAGCCAAGCGCACGGCCTTGATGATGTCCTCGGCATTGTCCTCAAGCTCCGTCTGGTGCAGGAGCTTGATGAAAGTCTTGTTCTGGTTGATTTTCTCCTCCAAGAGACGCTCCTTAGTGCGCAGCTCCGTCTTGTAGTTGTCTATCTCCTTGGTGACCCTTTCGAGCTCTTCCTTGGTTTGTCTGAGGTGCTGCCGTTGGGTCTCCAGCTCTTTCTCATAGGAGTGGACGAGGCGCTTGCGGTAGGCTATCTCCCTGACAAAGCGCTTGCGGACATAGACGTATGTCAGCAAGAGGAAGACCATGATGAAGACCATGACGGCAATAATCCAGTAGGCGTCTCTCATAAGATGTTTTATTTTGCCACAAAGATAACATCTTTTTTGCAATCTTCTGGCCCTTGTTGCTGATATTTTGTTCCATCTTGTTCCATTTGAAACATCGTGGAATGGCTTTTTCCATACTTGTATGAAGAAAAAGCCTAACTTTGCGGTGTAATCCATTAAAACGTTACGACTATGATAGATTATCTAACTTCCAACTTGTGGCTTGTCTGGACGCTCATCAGTGTCCTGGCTCTTATCTTAGAAGTGTCGTCGGGCACCTTCTATCTGATGTGTTTTGCCATTGGTGCGGCCTGCTCTGTCATCGTCTCCCTCTTTGGCACCCCGTTCTGGTTCCAGGTCGTCATCTTTGCTGTTGCCTCTGCCGTGTGTGTCTTTGGTGTCCGACCTTTTGCCATCCGATATCTGCATCCCAACCATGGCGACCGCACGAGCAATGCCGACGCGCTGATAGGGCGGGAGGGACTTGTCATAGAGCCCATCAACGCGGAGAAACCGGGATATGTCAAGGTTGACGGCGACGAGTGGCGCGCTGTGACCAGAGACGGCACCGCTATCCCTAAAGGTGCCACGGTGCGCATCGTAGACCGCGACAGCATCATCGTCACCGTGGTGCCCGTATAAAGGATGATAAGGATTTTGCTTGAAGGCTACTCAACTATAGGTTCGTCAGTTGACAGCTTTCAATTAACAGCTAACAATTAACAGCTAACAACTAACAGTTATCAACTTGCAACTATAAACTCTCAACGATAAATTTACAACTATGATTGGAACAGGTATTCTCATTGGACTCGTCGTCCTGGTGCTCATCTTCGCTAAGATGGCTATCGTGATTATTCCTCAGAGTGAGTCGATGGGAGCCTGCATGCACGCCCTCTGCGGCATCGCCACCGAGGCATGGGTGGGGCTTCCCGACGCCGCCGCGCTGCGCGCCGTCGAGGCCGGGTCGGCCCTGGCCGCGACCATCGCCATGGTCAGCATGTATTTCTTCATCGCCGCGCGCTGCATCCTCGCCCTGGGCGAGGCGGGCAACTTCCCGGCAGCCATCAAGGTGACCGCCGAGTACTTCCCCAAGAAGGACCGCGCCTACGCCACCTCGATCTTCAATGCCGGCGCTTCGATCGGCGCGCTGTTCGCCCCGCTGACCATTCCGCTGCTGGCGAAGGCCTGGGGCTGGGAGATGGCCTTCATCGTGATCGGCGCCCTGGGCTTCGTCTGGATGGGCTTCTGGGTCTTCATGTACAAGAAACCCTCGGACCACCCGAAGGTGAATGCCGCCGAGCTGGAGTATATCGAGCAGGACCAGCACGAAGTGGTCGACGGCGAGACGGTCGGCAAGGAGCAGGAGGGCGAGAAGATCTCGTTCTGGAGAACGCTCTCGTTCAAACAGACGTGGGCCTTCGCCTTCGGCAAGTTTATGACCGACGGCGTGTGGTGGTTTTTCCTCTTCTGGACCCCCTCGTACCTCAATTCGCAGTTCGGGATCAAGATGTCCGAAGGGCTGGGCGTGGCGCTGATCTTCACGCTTTATGCCATCACGATGCTGTCGATCTACGGCGGCAAGCTTCCGACGATCATCATCAACAAGACGGGGCTGAACCCCTATGCGGCACGCATGCGCGCCATGCTGATCTTCGCGTTCATTCCGCTGCTGGTGCTGCTGGCGCAGCCCATGGGCACGATCTCGCCGTGGTTCCCGATCATCCTGATCGGTTTGGGCGGCGCGGCGCACCAGTCGTGGTCGGCCAATATCTTCTCGACCATCGGCGACATGTTCCCCAAGTCGGCGATCGCCACCGTGACGGGCATCGGCGGCATGGCCGGCGGCGTAGGCTCGATGATCCTGCAATGGTTCGCCGGCTGGCTGTTCGTATATGCCGACGAAACGGCGATGCAGTTCATGGGTTTCGAGGGTAAGCCCGCCGGATATTTCGTCGTCTTCTGCATCTGCGCCGTGGCTTACCTCATCGGCTGGATCGTGATGAAGACGCTGGTTCCGAAATACAAACCGATTGTATTGGATTAACTTAAAAACCGGACATACAATGATCAAGCAACTGAACAAGTCGACCGTCGAAACGGTCGGCCGTCCCGTTCGCATCCTGCAATTCGGCGAAGGCAACTTCTTGAGAGCCTTCGTGGACTGGCAGATCGACATCGCCAACGAGAAGGGCGTCATGGATGCAGGGCGTGGCCGTTTGCCAGCCGATCATCGACCCCGAGCGCAAGGTGCTGGGGATGATCGACCTGATGCACCGGCAGGACAACATGTACCACGTCTATCTGGAGGGCATCGAGAACAAACGGCCCAAGAAGGACGTGCGGCTGGTGAAGAGCATCATGGATTCGTTCAATCCCTATGTGGACTATGCGAAATACGAGGCGTATTTCCTCTCGCCGGAGCTGAAGATCACCATTTCGAACACCACCGAGGCGGGCATCCGCTACGAGGAGGGCGACGACCTGACGGCCTGTCCGCCGAAATCGTACCCCGCCAAGATGACGGCGCTGCTGTACAAGCGGTTCAAACATTTCAATGGCGACCCGACCAAGGGCCTTTGCATCATCTGCTGCGAGCTGATCGAGAACAACGGCTCGACGCTCCACGAATACGTCATCAGACACGCCGAATACCACAAGCTCGGGCAGGATTTCATCGACTGGGTCGAAAACAGCTGCCACTTCTGCGACACGCTCGTGGACCGCATCGTCCCGGGCTTCCCGCGCGAGCAGATCGGCGAGATCAGGGAGGAGATCGGCTATGACGACAACCTCGTGGTGAAGGCCGAGCTGTACCACCTGTGGGCCATCGGCGGCCCGGGCTACAAGGAGGTGATGAAGGAACTGCCGCTGGACAAGGCGGGGCTGCACGTCGTTTTCATGCCCTCGATCAAGCAGTTCCGCGACAAGAAGGTCCGCATCCTGAACGGGTCGCATACGGGCATGGTGCCCATCGCCCTGCAAATGGGCTGCGAGACGGTGATGGACGCTTTCAATACGCCCGACATCGAGCGGTTCGTCAACGACATGGTTGCCGAGGAGGTGATCCCGATGATCGACGAGGACCGGGACGAGCTGAAGAAGTTCGCCGCCGGGATTCTGGAGCGTTTCTACAACCCCTTCATCAAGCACATGCTCCGGTCCATTTCGCTCAACTCGCTTTCGAAATGGGAGGCGCGCAACTATCCGACCGTGCGCGACAACTGGTTCAAGGCGCAGCGGCTGGCCGAACGCGAAGCATTCACGTTCGCCGCGCTGATGACCCTCTACGGGCCGAACAGCGGTTTCGAACCCGACGACACGAGGGAGTTCGTGGACTACATCCGCGCCAACTGGGATTCGGCCGACATGGAGGCTACGATCACGAAGATCGTGAAGAAGAGCGGCATCTTCACCGTCGATTTCTCGGAGGTTCCGGGCTTCATCGGGACCGTTGCGGGCTATGTCCGCGACATCGAGACGCTGGGCATGAAAGATGCCTTGAAGAAGTTTTTAGGAGCGTAACCAGTCAGCTGTTCCGGTGCGGCGTTTCGGACGGTTCGTGGCACGGCCTCCGGTCGTGTTCACAAGTCCGACCCATCCCCGAACCCCCGCCTCGGCGGGGGCTTTGCGGGACCCGGACATGCGGCTTATTTTATTGATATGAAACGGTTTCTGAAAATCAACGCTGCGGACAATGTCGCCGTCGCACTGGCCGACGACCTGCACGAGGGCGAGAC
>OKRY01003601.1_pt1 | contig 11293 bp, 14 predicted proteins | sample 1601121 | NCBI WGS metagenome assembly OKRY01 (sample SAMEA3541546, study PRJEB24748) | human gut metagenome | biome: human gut; feature: human-associated habitat; material: faeces | place: China | collected 2012
ATCTTCAGTTTTTTGCTCATAAAAAAGGAGTTGGTTCTACAAAGAACGGTAGAGATTCCGAGTCTAAGAGACTTGGTGCTAAGAGAGCTGACGGACAGTTTGTAAAAGCTGGTAACATCCTTTACAGACAGCGCGGAACAAAGATTCACCCGGGTCTCAACGTAGGCATCGGCGGTGATGATACTTTATTCGCTAAAGTTGACGGTGTTGTTAAGTTTGAGAGAAAGGGCAGAGACAAAAAACAGGTTTCTGTATACCCAAAGACAATCAATGAGTAATTTGAATGGCTTCATACTGAGAATGTATGAAGCCATTTTTTCCATGAAGGTGTTGTCAGGCGGCTGTGCGGACTGCGTGCTTGCACGCAAGGACGCATAGACATCTGACAACCAAGCAAGGATGAGCAAGTAGGGCGCCAGCCCGGATTGCGAATCCTTGCTTTACCAGGCGGCTAGTTGCCTGGTAACAGTTTCGATAGAAACAGGCATTTGAGAAAGGTTACGGTGTTTCATGTTTGCAGATCGTGCAAAAATTTTCATAAAATCAGGTAAGGGCGGAGACGGTCATGTAAGTTTTCGTCGTGAATTATATGTTCCATGTGGCGGCCCGGACGGCGGCGACGGCGGAAAAGGTGGAGATATCATCTTTGAAGTCGATGATGGTTTAAATACATTAACAGATTTCCGACAGATCCACAAATATGTGGCTAAAAATGGAGAACAAGGCGGCAAGAAGCGTTGTCATGGCGCCAATGCTGATAATTTAGTAATAAAGGTTCCGGAAGGAACCGTCATCAAGGATTTTGAATCCGGCAAGGTGATCGCGGATATGTCCGGTGAGAACCGCAGAGAGGTGATCTTACGCGGCGGTAAGGGCGGACTTGGCAATATGAACTTTGCTACCCCTACCATGCAGGCACCGAAGTATGCACAGCCTGGACAGGATGGACAGGAGCTGTGGGTCCAGCTGGAGTTAAAGGTTATCGCAGACGTTGGTCTGGTAGGTTTTCCTAACGTAGGAAAATCCACGCTTCTTTCCAGAGTCAGCAACGCAAAACCGAAGATTGCGAACTATCATTTTACAACGTTAGATCCACATCTGGGCGTAGTTGATCTGGACGGCGGAGCCGGTTTTGTCATGGCAGATATCCCAGGTCTGATCGAAGGAGCTTCCCAGGGCATCGGTCTGGGACACGATTTCCTGCGTCACATCGAGAGAACCAAGGTTCTGATCCATGTAGTGGACGCAGCTTCCACAGAGGGACGCGATCCGGTCGCAGATATCCGTGCGATCAATCAGGAGCTGGGTGCTTACAATCCAGAGCTTCTGACCAGACCGCAGGTGATCGCAGCAAACAAAACAGATGCGATCTATGTGGAAGAGGGCGCTGAGGATCCGGTTGAGCGCATCCGCAGAGAATTTGAACCAGAGGGCATTAAGGTATTTGCAATCTCTGCAGTCAGCGGTAAGGGCGTGAAAGAACTGCTGTATGAGGTTTACCATATGTTACAGGGACTGGATCAGGCTCCGGTGATCTTCAAGAAAGAATTTGACACTTCAACACTTGGTGCAGGTGCCAACCTGCCATACACCATCGAGATCAACGAGGATGGTGAATATGTGGTAGAGGGACCTCGCATTGAGAAGATGTTAGGATATACAAACCTGGAATCTGAAAAGGGCTTTGTATTCTTCCAGAAGTTTATGAAAGATACAGGTATTCTGGATGAGCTGGAGGAAAAGGGCATTCAGGAGGGTGATACCGTCCGTATGTACGGTTTCGTCTTTGATTATTATAAATAAACAGCAGAAGAAGGCTTTTATGGATAAAGCCAGAAGGAGTAATATATGACAACAAAGCAAAGAGCCTATTTAAAGGGTCTTGCAATGAATCTGGATCCGATCTTCCAGATCGGTAAGTCCAGCGTGACACCAGAGCTGACTGCTGCAGTGGCAGAGGCACTGGAGGCAAGAGAACTGATCAAGTTAAGCATCTTAAAGAACTGTCTGGATGACGGACGTGAGATTGCTGCCATTCTGGCAGAGCGTACCCACTCAGAGGTTGTTCAGGTGATCGGTAAGAAGATCGTTCTGTACAAACAGGCAAAAGACGAGAAAAAGAGAAAGATCGAGTTACCAAAATAGAGCATTCGTAACGATGCAGTACATTCATAGTTACGGGTATTCGTGAATTGTTTTAAAGGGGAATCAAGGTTATGGGAAGAATCGGAATCATGGGCGGAACATTTGACCCGATCCATAAGGGACATCTTCTTCTGGGCAGACAGGCCCTGAAGGAGTATCGCCTGGATCAGGTCTGGTATATGCCTTCCGGACAACCGCCGCATAAGAGAGATCATGACATCACGGACGTAAAAGACCGGCTTGCCATGGTAGAGCTGGCGATCCGGCATGATCCCGATTTTCTTTTGTCTGATTTCGAGACTTCCAGAGAGGGAAATACCTATACGGCGCAGACTTTAAGACTTTTAAAAGAAGCATATCCGCAGCATGAGTTTTTCTTCATCATCGGTGCGGATTCCCTCTACGAGATCGAATATTGGTATCACCCGGAGAAGATCATCGGGGTGGTTCCGATCCTGGTAGCGGACCGGGAATATTCCAGAGAGCACCGGGAGATCGATGAGCAGATCCTGTATTTAAAGGAAAAGTATCAGGGAGAGATCTTGAAACTCCATTGCAGGGAGGTGGATGTGGCGTCCAAGGAGATCCGTCAGCTTGTGCGGGACGGACACTCAGTGGAAAACTATCTGCCGGAAGAGGTGGAGAAGTATATCATTTCCCATCATTTATATCAGGAGGCTTAAGTCATGAATTCAAAAATTCCGGAATTCCGGGAAAAACTTCAGAAAAAATTAAATCCAGGGCGTTATGAGCACAGCCTCAGTGTGGCGTTTACCTGTATCTGTCTGGCCATGCGCTATGGTTATCCTATCGACCAGGCGGAGGTGGCAGGGATGCTTCACGACTGCGCCAAAGGATATGATAACGATACCATTATCCGCCATTGCGAGAAAAAGGGTATCGAGATCACAGAAGATGAGCGGAAGGCGCCTGCAGTGCTTCATGCCAAGTATGGAGCATGGCTGGCAGAGAACACCTACGATATCCATGACCAGGAGATTTTGGATGCCATTGCCTGCCATACTACTGGAAAACCAGCGATGGGGCTGTTAGACAAGATCCTCTATGTGGCAGATTATATTGAGGCAAGACGGGATAAAGCCGAAGATCTTCCGGTGATCCGTCGTCTGGCGTTTGAAGATCTGGATGAGGCTTTGTATCAGATTCTGGAAGGAACCTTAAATTATCTGGGAAGCAAGGGCGCTTTTGTTGATCCCATGACCCGGAAAACGTATGACTACTATAAACAACAACGAAAAGGAGAAACAAATGTCTAAATCATTGGAGATGGTAAAACTGGCAAAAACTGCCTTAGAAGACAAAAAAGCTGGCGATATTAAAGTGATCGACATCAGCGGCGTATCCGTTCTGGCAGATTATTTCATCATTGCCGACGGTTCCAACGTAAACCAGGTCCAGGCCATGGTAGATAATGTAGATGAGGTTCTGGGAAGAGCCGGATATGAGTGCAAGCAGATGGAAGGCTATGGCACCGGCGGCTGGATTCTGATGGATTACGGCGATATCATTGTTCACGCATTCTGCAGAGAAGACCGGTTATTCTATGACCTGGAAAGGATCTGGCGCGATGGTAAGGTGCTGGATGAGAGCGAGTTGAAATAAGAACTTGTTGTTTAATTCCTTTTATTTCGCAAACATTCCCTCTAATCACGAACAAGGGATAAAAACTTGAAATTTGTGTTTTCCCATCTATCGCGAACAAGGCTGATAAAGTGTTTTCCTTTCAACTCAAAACTTACTTTTTAAAATTGCTCCATTTTGGAAATTTCAAAAATAGTGAAATAAAACGGGTTACAAGGTTGGAATACGCTAATTGCAACGAACGCAATTTGTTTATTGAGAAGTGTTGTATCAAAGCAATAAGTATATATATTGATATTTTTTTAAAAGATCATATAATAGTGGTAGGAAAAACCCTACATTCCCTACTGCTATAGTATGATTGGTACTGGTGGGTCTGTCCTTTCCGTGGTAGAATATTTACGTTATCAAGAAACACGGTCCTGAATCATGGAGGTGCAAAGTATGGAACCAATGTATTTGTCAATCCAGCCGGAAGAGACAGGGGAACGCATAAGAAAGCTGCTTTTGGAACAGGGGTATACGATTCGGGAAATCCAGGGAGCTTTCGGGTTTGAAAATCCGCAGGCCATTTACAAATGGCTGTCCGGTAAATCGTTACCCAGCATCGACAACTTCATTATTTTAAGTAGATTATTGCATACTACGATTGAAGATATCCTCGTCATTGACGGGGATATTCCTCGTTTATGGGGAATTTTAAACCGATGGTTGAATGACATCCACTGCCGTATGATTTACAATCGGATCAGAAACAAGTGATAGCGGAGAGGACGGTGAAACATGGAATCGGAACATAAATTTATGTTAAATGATATTCTGCGAAAGAAACGGAAAAGTAAGATGCGCAAACCGGAATGTCCTGTTTTTCTTATTTACGGACCGATTCACGTTTCTCCCTTGGGATGGATAAAACGTTGGAAAGAAGATATCATCTGCATCTGTCAGAGATTGCGTTACGGATACTGCTACCGTGATGCATGGGCGATTGACCAGTGGTTTCTTGTTATCATCCCCAATATGCTCAACGATCTACGTATCAACGGTCATGGGTATCCGGGATCTTTCACAGGAACCGAAGAAGAAAATGTGCGGAAATGGAACCGGATACTGGAACATATGGAATTTCTGTTTCGGGAGGCAAACGAGGAAACCTGTCACCGGAAAAATCCATATGAAGAAGCACATGATCAGGCAAGAGAGGCTTTCACCCGGAAATACGGGATGTTTGGTGAAAAGCTGAAAACCGAAGAAGAAAAAGAGCAGGAAAAAGATAAAGGTTATTACTGTGTGCATACCATGTCCGATGTGCCGGAATACAAGGAAATATTGGACCAATGGTTTGCAGCGGAGAAGGAACTGGCAGTATACCGAGATCGGTGTATGAAAGAAGGAATGAAGCTTTTTACCAGATATCTCTGGGATCTGTGGGACTGAGATCATTTTTATTATATTGATAAGAACATTATGGGAGGCGAAAATCATGCAGAAAATTACATCGGCTTATGCAAATAAGATGCTGAGAAGCCTAGAAGAAGACAAGGCATTCTGGGTAAACAAGGAATCGACATCCAGTACTTACGTGGCTGCGGTCAACGAGGAACCAGTCGTTCCGGAATATGATTACATGACTGTTGCGAATACGATTGATGAGATTGACAGGAAGATCCTTACTATCAAGCACGCATTGAATCTGACCAATGCCACCGCAAAAGTGCAAGTCGGCAATCAGGAAATGAGCATTGACGGCATCCTGATCCGGATGGCGCAGCTCAACAAGAGAAAGGCTGTGCTCGACGATATGCGTCCCGGCACCACCGTGGAGGCGCTGATTTCCGATATGAAGGGAAACACGGATGCCCTGGACACGGTGATTGCCGCCCATCCGGAGGTGCTGAACCACAATGTGGAGACGGTGCGGGAGCTGCAAAGCGCCGTGCGGCCCCAGGCCCGGTATGAGCGGTCCCTGGAGGTGCTGCGGTACTGCAAGGAGCAGGATCCCACCCTGCTGACCAAAACCGGCTTCATGGTGGGGCTGGGGGAGACGGAGGAGCAGATCAGCCGTCTCATGGACGACATTCTGGAGACAGGCTGCGACATTCTCACCATCGGCCAGTATCTTCAGCCCACGCCGCAGCATTACCCCCTGGCCCGGTATGCCACGCCGGAGGATTTCGCCCGGTGGAAGGAGCTGGCGTTGGCTAAGGGCTTCCGCCATGTGGCCTCCGCGCCTCTGGCCCGCAGCTCCTATAAGGCCTGGGAGGCCCTGGAGGACGTGCATGATCTATATTGAGACCGGCTCCACGGATGTTTACTACAACTTCGGCCTTGAGAACTACTTCACGGTGGAAAAGCGCCTGCCGGACACGGTGTTTCTGTTCTGGCGCACCACGCCCACGCTGATGGTGGGCAAATACCAGAACGTGCTGGAGGAGATCAACAAGCCCTATGCCGACGCCCACGGCATCCACCTGGTGCGGCGGATGAGCGGCGGCGGCACCATCTATACGGACCTGGGCGGCTGGCAGTTTTCCTTCATCCAGCACCGGGAGGCCGGGGAGATCGAGTTCGGCCAATACATCGCCCCGGTGATCGGCGCACTGGAAGAGATGGGAGTCACCGCCGCCTTCAACGGCCGCAACGACCTGACCATCGACGGCCGGAAGTTTTCCGGCAACGCCCAGTACCGGCTGGGAGACTGCATCGTGCACCACGGCTCCCTGCTGTTTGACACGGATATCCGGCAGATGGCGGAGGCCACCACGCCGGACAGCTACAAGATCACCTCCAAGAGCATCAAATCCGTCCGGGACCGGGTCACCAACATCTCCGACCATCTGCCCCAGCCCATGGACCCGGAGACCTTCAAGGAGACCATGGTGCGCCATATCATGAACGGCAGCACCGCCGTCTACACCGTCACGCCGGAGGACGACGCCCGCATCCGGGAGCTGGCCCGGGAAAAATTCAACAGCTGGGACCGTATCTTCGGCGCGGACCCCCAATTCAACATTGAGCGCACCGGCCGCTTTGCAGGGGGAAAAATTCAATTTAAAATCGAGGTCCGGAAGGGTATCATCCGCAGCGCCTCGGTTTACGGCGACTTTTTTTCCACTCTGGACGCGGAAGCAATTTGCTCCGTGCTGCCAGGCTGCCGTTATGAGCGCGGCGCTGTGCTGGCGGCGCTTGAGCCCCTTGGCGGGGCCGTGTACCGCATCACGCCGGAGGAAATGGCCCGGACGATTGTGGACTGACCAAGAAAGCCGCAGCCACCCCCCTCAGAGCTCCATAATAAAACTGACGCTGCGGCAGCAGCGTCAGTTTTATTATGCGTATATGGTTACAGGTTCTTCTCGTAGGACTCGATCATCTTCTTGACCATCTGGCCGCCCACGGAACCGGCCTCACGGGAGGTCAGGTGGCCGTTGTAGCCCTCCTTCAGGTTCACGCCCACCTCTTGCGGTGTGTATTCACCTCAAAGAATCGGCGTTTTTCACTACTTAGAAACGCAAAATGCAAAAAAGAGGCGAAATACAAGATAAAACGGATATTTGGTCGGAATCACTCATTTACATCGAGAACAATCAAAAGTTAATGTCTCTATATAGTGTTTTGTACTGACAATGTGTTGACATTTTCCGCTGCTGTGGGTATACTAAAGAAAAAGGAGGTCTGAGCTATGCAAGGTTCAAGTATCAATGTAGCTTCTGCGCCCAAAACGGCGATGTTTCAGATGCGTATTAACCCGGAGATCAAGCGAGAGGCTGAGGATGTTTTTTCTGCCTATGGACTGAGCTTGACGGATGCGTTTAATATTTTTTTACAGCAATCGCTGAACAGTAACGGCTTTCCGTTTCTGCTGTCTCCCGAAAACGCAGAGTATATGAAGTCAAAGGCTGCGGCTCAGCTTATGGCGGAAATCGACAAGGGATGGAAATCTGCGGAAGAAGGGGGCTGGCTCACGCTGGAGGAAGTGGAGTCTCAGCTTGGGCTGACGGATGTATAAACTGAAAATTACACCGGCAGCAGCCAGTGATTTGGCAGAGATCAGTGCGTATATTTCGATGCAGCTGCATAACCCACAGGCGGCGCGACGCATTGCGAAGAACATCACACATGATTTGCGACTTCTACAGCAGAATCCGCATTTAGGATTTTCCGTCTCGGCCAAAATTGGTAGAGAAACTAACCTGCGGGCACTGCTCAGCGGAAATTATTTTCTGTTCTACCGCATTGAGAATGAGGCGATACAGGTTTCCCGCGTTTTGGACGGACGGCAGGATTATCTGCGGGTTTTGTTTGGAACTACGGAATAAAAGTGAATTTAGCAAATAAAGCACTTCCCATCTGTAAAGGCGGGAGGTGCTTTTATTTTGGGAATTTGAGGAGGGGTTTTCGTGTCTGAGAAGTTTGATTATTACTACGGCGAGGAGAGCGAAAGCTGCTCTTTTTATCGAATCCCGCGGCTGCTGATTTTAGGGACGCGGTTTTCGGGGCTGTCTACGGACGCCAAGCTGCTGTATGGGTTGATGTTGGACAGGATGAATCTTTCGGCGCGGAACGGGTGGTATGATGGGGCTGGACGGGTCTACATTTACTACACGCTGGAGGAGATACAGGAGAGCCTGCGGTGCGGGCATGGGAAGGCGGTGCGGCTGCTGGCGGAGCTGGACACGGAGAAGGGCATCGGGCTCATTGAGCGGAAAAAGCAGGGCCAGGGGAAGCCCACGCGCATTTATGTGAAGCGCTACACCACCCGGGCGGTGCCGCCTCCGGCTGACTTCCCCGGGGAGGAAGTCAAGACTTCCGAAAACGGGAAGTCAAGAGTTCCCCAAAGCGGAAGGGCAGACTTCCCAAAGGGGGACGGAAACTATACAGATAGAAAGCAGACGGATGTGAATCAGCTTTACAGATCCTCCTCTTCGCCGCCCGGCGGCGGGCGATGGGAGAGGGAGAGGATGACAGAGAAAGTGCGCAGCCAGGTGGAGTATGGTCGGCTCTGTGAGCGTTATGAGGTGGAGCTCATAGACGAGCTGGTGGTCGTCATCACCGATGTGCTGTGCAGCACCCGCCCAACGCTTCGGGTGGGCGGCGAGCTGCTGCCTGCCTGGCAGGTGCAGAAGCGGTTTCGGCTCCTGGAGCGGGACCACCTGGAGTATGTCATCGAGAGCTTGCAGCGCACCACGGCGCAGGTGGTCAATGTGCGGGCGTACTTAATGACCACGCTGTATAACGCGCCGGTCACCATTTATCACTATTACCAGGCGGAGGTCCAGCACGACCTGGCTGGTGGGTAGCCCGCCCAGGGAGGCGGGCGTTGTGCTGTCAAAAAAGAAGGAGGATTTTATGCACACGGAGTATTATTTGCTGACCGTAGATGTGACCGTGCAGGGGCCGGTGACGCTTACGACAGCCACACAAGGGTGCAGAAAGGAGCACCTGGGACCGAAACAAAACCCGTCTCAAATTGAGACGGATTTTGATATAGTGCAAGGAGGAGGCAAAAAAGTATGGCAGAAGAGAAGAAAAATCCGCTGATCGGGGCGTTTCGCAGTGCGCCCGCGAAGGACCAGGAGCCGCCCGGCAGCAAGGCGGCGGAGCCGGAGAAGGCGGTGGTGCTGTCCAAGGAAAAAGCAAAGCCCGCTGAGAAGCCAGTGGAGAAAAAGGCGGAGAAGTCCGCACCGGCTGCTGCGAAAGAAAAACCGGGCAAGGCGGAGGAGAAGCCGGTGGCTGCGCCCGCTGAAAAGAAGGAGAAAAAGCCGGAGGAAAAGCCGAGCACCGGGGCTGTGAAGCAAGAGGATAAGAAAGCCGCTGCGTCTGCAAAGGCGGAGGAAAAGAAGCCTGCGGAGGACAAGGGCGCCGAGGATATGCCTGAGTCCAAAAAGGAGACGGAGAAGAAAGATCAGACCGACGCAGACGGCATCCCGGAGGACTTTCGGCTGAACATCGTGGGCGAGGGTGCGCTGGGATCGGTGGTCATGCTGCCGGTGGAGAAGATCGACGACTTTGAGGGCCATCCCTTCCCGGTGCAGGACGATAAGGATATGCTGGACCTGGTGGAGAGCATCAAGAAGTTCGGCGTGCTGGAGCCGGTGACGGTGATCCGCAGTGGTAAGGACCCGGAGCGCTACGAGATGGTGGCGGGCCACCGCCGCAAGCACGGCTGCGCCCTGGCGGGGGTGGCGCAGATCCCCGCCATCGTCCGGGATATGGACCGGGACAGCGCCATCATTTACATGGTGGATTCCAACCTCAAGCGGGAGAACATTTCCCCTATGGTTAAGGCCCGGGCCTACACCATGAAGCTGGAGGCCATGAAGCGCAAGGCGGGGCGGCCCACCAAGGCGCAGGTGGAGGCGGGCTACAAGCCTATGCGGGCCGACGAGCAGTTGGCCCAGCAGACCGGGGAGAGCAGGGCCACCATCCAGCGGCTAACGCGCCTAACCAAGCTGGAGCCAGAATTGCAGGACATGGTGGAGGAGAAAAAGCTGCCTGTGAACACCGCTGCGGACATCTCCTACTTGAAGCCCCAGGAGCAGAAAGCCCTGGCGGACGCCATCAAGCGGGAGGATAAGATCCCCTCCGGGGCCAAGGCCGCCGAGCTGAAAAAGGAGAGCCAGGCGGGCAAGCTGACGGCGGAGAAGATCGAGCAGACGGTGGCACCCAGCAAGCGGGAGATGTTTTTGCCGCTGAAGGTCACATTCACCGAGGAGGAGCTGCGGCCCTACTTCCCCAAGAAGGACACCACCATTGCGGATGCTAAGCGGGTGGTATTTGAGGCGCTGGACCTGCGGCAAAGGGCGCTGAACCGGCAAAAGGCCAAGGCGGAGCAGGAAAAGACCGCAAAAAAAGCGGCGTCGGGTAAAGAGAGGTGATGGACCATGCCGCAGCGGGAGGAGCTGTTTTATAACGCCTATTCCTACGGCGACAAACTGGAGCCGGGACAGAAGATGACCCTGGAGCACCACATCAGCTTTAACCCCTACCGGGCAGATCTGTCCTCACTGACGGAGATGACCCTGGGCAATCTGCAAGTCATGCGGGAGAAAAGCGTGGCGGAGGAGCGGAAAATTTTTAGCGAATTGCAGGAGCGGGCCCAGCTTTGGGAGGCGCAGGCGGCCCAGACCATGGTGCTGGAAAAAGCCATGGAATATGTGAAGACCCCGGAGGTGAAGAACAGTGGAAACCGCTGGGAGGACACGGAGTACGGTTGGCGCAGGATCAGCAACCGGGTCTACCAAATGACCTACCGCATCCGGGAGGACACCGCCTATGACCACAAATTAAAAAAGCAGGTCCCGGTGGCGTGGTATGTGTCCTGGAGCGTGGAATATAACCTCCCACCCAGGAAGGACCCCTATTACAGCAGACCGTCCCCGCTGGCCGGGCAGGACAACAAACGCTATGCGGATAAGTCGGCGGCGGAGCGGTATGTGCAGGGGCGCATTGCGGCTTATGCGCATTTGTTTAGGGAACTGTCGCCGCCGCTGCCGGAAAATCATGTGCACCTGTTCTCGGTGAATGGGAAGCTGCTGCCGGGGTACAC
>OKRY01003602.1_pt1 | contig 11291 bp, 10 predicted proteins | sample 1601121 | NCBI WGS metagenome assembly OKRY01 (sample SAMEA3541546, study PRJEB24748) | human gut metagenome | biome: human gut; feature: human-associated habitat; material: faeces | place: China | collected 2012
GACATTCAGGACATGACCATCTTGAAAGACGCATCCGCATCTGCCATCTACGGTGCTGTTTCATGCGCCAGTCGTCAAAAGGTTCCCCAGGCATTGGGGCATGGTCTGAAATGCCGTATTCCCGGAGTCCGGCGCGGACGGCAGCCTGCACATATTCCTGCGGGGTGCCGGAGGCGTGCAGGCACAGGGGGGTATGGGTATGGTAATCGCAGTACATGGAGGGGAATGCCCATGCTAGCATGGCGGAGCGGACGGTTCAACCCGGAGGGATGTCTTTGTTCATTATTTGCCGTCTTTGACTTTATGAGTTGATTTTATGGACAGGATTTTTTAGAGTTGCGTTAAATAGGACACGTGACATATGAGTGACTGGCAAGGCTTTTCCCCGCTGAATGATTTTACAGGGCCGCTCCTGGATAACCTGAAGCGCCACCCCAAGCGCATTGTTTTTCCGGAAGGGGAGGATGTCCGCGTGCTGCGCGTGTCCCAGCGCTTTGTGGAAGAGCAGGCCGGCGCGCCTATCCTGCTGGGGAGGAGGGAAGTCATCACGAGAATGGCGGAAATGAACGGAATTTCCCTGAAATTCGTCCGTATCATTGAACCGGAAAAAAGCTCGGATCTTCAGATGTTCTGCGACCGTTATGAACGGGCGGAGCAGATGTTCGGCAACGGGTTGCCTATGAATACCCGTGAAATTGTTTCCGAACCGGTTCATTTTGCCGCCATGATGGTGCTCTACGGCCAGGCGGACGCCATTGTGGCCGGGAACATGAAAAGGGTGGCTTCCGTTTTCCGCGCAGTAAACAAGTACAGGCAGGATCCCGTTCCCACCAAGCCCCTGTTTGCCATTTCCATTGTGCTCGTTCCCGAATTTTCCAAGAAATTCGGCGGCCGCGGCGTCTATTTTCTGGCGGATACCGGGTATTGTGGTCGCTCAGCTTGCTGTAGCATATATTATCGAACTGTTCGGATGGTTCGGTGTGGAGAAGCAGCCCTGGGAGTGGCGGAAAGCCATCGGCATGGCCGTGGCGATTGTGGGTATTGTGATTTTCAAGTGGAAATGATCCAGAGCTATCCTCGTAGCGGCAATTTTACGAAGGGGTTCTGAATCGTTACCACAAATGCGAAAACGGCTTGTAAATTCCGTGCGATTCCAGTACAATGAAAGTTAACAGCATAGAGAGGCAATCCCCTGAAATTTTGTGAAGAAATCAGGAAAATGGAAAGGGGACTATGATGTTTTCGATAAGGTTTTTTAAAACAAAATATGCAGGTTTGATCGGAATGTTTTTCAGTCTGGTGATGTTCATGACCGGCTGTCAGAGGAAGGATGAGGCCATTGTGCTGATTCCATCCGGAGAAGATGTGGCGGAATTTCCCTCACTGGAAGCGGTGGAACAGGCAGCGGAGCCTGCAGGCAGCAGCGTGACAGTGCAGGAACCGGCAAAGGCTGAACCGCAGATGATATATGTCTATGTCTGCGGCGCAGTGCGGGATCCCGGAGTCGTGGAAGTGCCGGAGGGCAGCAGAGCGGAGGAAGCCCTGCGACTGGTCGGAGGTATGACAGCGGAGGCGGATCCTTTTTATGTGAATCTGGCAGAAACGGTGACGGATGGTCAGAAGCTGTATTTTCCAACGTTGGAGGAAGCGGAGACTCTGGAAGCCGAGGTAAAAGCGACGGCGGAGGGACTTGTGAATATCAACACGGCATCTGCGGAGGAATTGTGTGCGCTGCCGGGGATCGGAGCTTCCCGGGCGGCAGATATTGTGCGCTACCGGGAGCAAAACGGAGCCTTTCAGACGAAGGAAGACATTATGAAGGTATCCGGGATCAAACAGAACGCGTATGACAAATTGTGTGATAAGATCACGGTACAATGAGGGCTTATGCCGGGACCGTGAAGAGAAAAGTAAGGGATAGAGAGGTTAAGGAAAGATGGCAGGCAAGAAAGTGCTGGTAGTGGATGATGAGAAGCTGATCGTGAAGGGAATCCGTTTCAGTCTGGAACAGGACAACATGGAAGTGGATTGTGCTTATGACGGTGAGGAAGCATTGCAGATGGCGCATAACAAGGAATATGACATCATATTACTGGACGTCATGCTGCCGAAGCTGACCGGCTTTGAGGTCTGCCAGCAGATCCGCGAATTTTCCAATGTACCGGTGATTATGTTGACCGCCAAGGGTGATGACATGGATAAGATCCTGGGACTGGAATACGGCGCGGACGATTACATAACCAAGCCTTTTAACATTCTGGAAGTGAAAGCCCGGATCAAAGCTATCTTCCGCAGAATGGAGCCGAAAAAAGGAACCACAGAGAACACCGGTATTCTGGAAAGCGGCGATATGAAGCTGGATCGTGACGGCAAAAGAGCCTACATCCAGGGCAGGGAGATCGGACTGACGGCCAAGGAGTTCGAAGTGCTGGAACTTCTGATGCTGAATCCCGACAAGGTATACAGCAGGGAGAATTTGTTGAAGCTGGTATGGGGTACGGATTATCCCGGTGATGTGCGTACAGTGGATGTACATATCCGGAGACTGCGTGAGAAGATCGAGTCCAATCCCAGCGAGCCCAGATACGTGCATACCAAATGGGGTGTCGGGTACTACTTTAATAATAAGTGAGACTATGAGAACCGGCAAAGATAAGAGGAAATGATTCGCCATGCTTGCATGTAAGAATCAATTTCTCTTATCTTTGAAGGTGGCTCGAATAGAGCCACCGCCACGCAAATGAACAAAAGTAGCTGCGAAGCAGCGGAGAGCACGATTTATCGTGCGGTTTTGTGAATGGCATGGAGAGGTTCGGAACTGAGGTTTTTATACTGTGAAAAAATGGAATAAAGAACGTTTTGCAACTATATGGGAAAAGCTGGAGAGCATGATCGCGCTTCGAAGTCTGCGGGCGAGGATATTCCTGCTGACGCTGGTGATCGGCCTGGTGCCTTGTATTGCCATGCGCCACGGTATCGTGAGCAATTACGAGGATCTGGCGGTGGAACAGCGGACCACAGTGGTACAGAACCAGTTGATGATCCTGGCCAATCATCTGATCAGCAACAATTATTTAAGCAGCCATGGTGTCAGAGAGGACACCGGCAATTCCAGAGAAGTCATCAATGCGGAACTGGAGATGCTGTCCAATCTGTATGAAGGCCGTGTTATGATCATCAACAAGAATTTCAAGGTGGAAAAAGATACCTACGGCATCAGTGAAGGAAAGACCATCATTTCCGAGGAGGTCATCAAATGTTTTCAGGGGGAAAACATTTCCCATTATGATCCGGAGCACGGTTACATAGAAATGACCACTCCCATCATGGATACCACGGCAAACACTACGGACGAAAACGGAAAAAGGAATCCGGATGCCATCCGGGGCGTTATGCTGACCAGCATTTCCAATGACAGTATCGTAAATGCCAAGGAAGTGCTGAATCGTAAGGCGTACATTCTGGAAGTGATCATGATGGTGGCAATCCTGGCACTGGCTATCATACTGTCCAGAGCTTTGACGAGACCTTTCAACAGAGTCACACAGGCCATCAATGCGGTAAAGGAAGGCTTCAGTGATGAGACGATCTCTGTGCCAGATTATGTGGAGACCGTACATATCGTAGATGCGTTCAACCAGCTGTTGAAGCGGATGAAGGCATTGGACGATTCCCGACAGGAATTTGTGGCAAATGTGTCCCACGAGTTGAAAACACCCATGACATCCATCAAGGTATTGTCGGATTCCCTGCTAGCACAGGAAAATGTACCGGCGGAGCTGTATCGAGAATTCATGGAAGACATTGCTTCCGAGATTGACAGAGAGAACCAGATCATTACGGATCTGCTGGCACTGGTAAAAATGGATAAAAAGGTACAGGATCTGAATATTGTATCGTTGAACATCAATGATCTGACGGAACTGATCTTAAAGAGACTGCGGCCCATCGCCCGGAAGAAGGATGTGGAAGTGGTATTTGAAAGCGTCCGTCCTGTGGTGGCAGAGGTGGATGAAGTCAAGATGACCCTGATCATGACGAATCTGGTGGAGAATGCCATCAAATACAATAAGGATCATGGCTGGGTGAAGGTGATACTGGATGCGGATCATCAGTATTTTACCTTTGAAGTCAGTGATTCCGGAATCGGTATCCCGGAGGAGGCTCTGGCACATATCTGCGAGAGATTCTATCGTGTGGACAAGTCTCATTCCAGAGAGATCGGCGGAACGGGACTGGGACTGGCGATCACCAAGAGCGCCGTCCTGATGCACAAGGGATCCCTTACGGTGACGAGTACCGAGGGGCAGGGCTCCTGTTTCCTGGTGAAGATCCCGCTGACATATATCGCCTCTTAGACGGAGCTGTTGTAAGAAAGATTGTGTAGTTATGAAGAGAGTTAAAAAATATGTTTTGACCGGTATGCTTCTGATGTTGCTGGCAGTCCTGACCGGCTGTGGCACGAGAGAGCCGGAGACCGGCAAAAAGATATCGGTGTATTATGTAAATACCGCAGAGACGAAGGTTGAGGTTCATGACCAGGATCTGAACACCAAGACACCGGAGGAACAGTTGGAAGAGACCATGACATTTCTCTCCACCACCCCGGAAAAGCTGGAATATAAGGCGCCTTTTGACATGGGATTTCAGGTTCTGGATTATGAAGTGGAAGACGGAAAACTTGTGATCAATGTGGATAAGGCATATTCCGAACTTTCGGTCACCACAGAAGTACTGGTGCGGGCGGCCGTTGTAAGGACACTGACGCAGCTGTCCAATGTGAAATATGTGACGATTACCGTGGAAGGCAGTCAGTTATATGACAATGCAGGGGAATTGGTAGGCTGGATGAATGCCGAGCAGTTCATCAATAATGACGGTAACGAGATCAACACCTATGAACTGGTGAAGGTAAAGCTGTATTTTGCCAATGCAGACGGTGATAAGCTGATCGCGGCCTACAGAGAAAAGCATTATTCCACCAATACTCCGTTGGAGCGATTCGTGGTGGAGGAACTGATCGCGGGACCCAGCGGACAGATTGAGGGTCTGTACCCGGTGATCAATCCGGAGACCAAGATCATCAATATCCTGACCAAAGATGGCATCTGCTATGTGAATCTGGATTCCAGCTTCCTGACCGTGGTGAACAATGTTTCCACGGAGGTAGCAGTTTACTCCATCGTGAATTCCCTGGTGGAACTGGATAATATCAATAAAGTACAGATCCTGGTCAACGGCGAAGTGCCATCTACCTTCAGCAATTCCACTTTTGAACGGAATCTGGATTATGTAACGACTTTGGAACAGTAAATTTTGAATTTATGCGGGACAGGACTGTTTTTGCGTTGGACTGTCGGAACAGTCCTGACTGTGGGCAGGCGGGATTGCCTGCGGAAGGGAGCTTAATGAGACGACCGCTTTTTATGGCGTGTCTGTGTCTCGTGATAGTGCTCACCATAGGAAGAATACTGACGGGGGCAGACACCGGGGATGCCTGCGTACTGCCGCCTGACGGAAGTCCGGTGAGGATCACGGGACGGATAGACACAAGAACTTCTGAAACGATTATTCTGAAATCAATTTCTATTATTCAAAACAATCTAAAATATTCCTATTCTGGAAAATTACAATGTGAGTTGACAAACACACAGGAGGTACAGAGCCTGAGACTGGGCCAGCATATTGTTCTGGAAGGCGTTTTTTCACACTTCGATGCTGCGACCAATCACGGGGAATTTGACGTGCGGGCCTATTCTGCGGGAAAGGGCATCGGTGGCAGAGTGCGGAAAGCACAGATTCTGGTAGCGGAGGAGGACTATAGCTTTTTGAGAGAAAAGTTGTTTGCCTTTCGAAGGAGGTTACACGACAGACTGGCAAAGGTATTCCCGGAGAAAGAGGCTTCCGTTATGCAGACATTACTGCTGGGGGAGAAGGAAGAACTGGATGCGGAGGTAAAGGCACTGTACCAGAGGAATGGGATCGCCCATATCTTAAGCATTTCAGGGCTGCATATTACTTTGCTGGGGATGGGATGCTACCGGCTGCTTAAGAGACTGGGGGCTCCGGTCAGAGTGGCAGCAGCGGGAGGTGCCATGGCACTGCTTCTGTACGGTATGATGGTGGGCATGAGTGTATCCGCCAGCCGTGCCATAGGAATGTATCTGCTGCAGATGCTGGGGATATTCGTGGGAAGGACTTACGATATGCTGACAGGTGTGGGGCTGTTGGCGGCATTGTTGGTGTTGCAGCAACCGGAGCGGCTTGGGGATGTGAGCTTTTTGATGTCTTTTGGGGCGGTGCTGGGGATCTGCTTGTTGACACCGGTGTTTGCCGGGGATGGTAGGGAAGATAATGTCGGTGTGGAAACGGCCAGTGGCGTGGTGGCAGGGCTTCTGACCGTGACAGATATTCTGGGTGATTCCGCTTACGAGAGGAACAAGTACCGGGAAGGCTGGCGGAAGGTGGTGTATGAAAGGCTTTGGCGCATGGTGTCAGCACTTAAAAGTGGTTTTGCCGCCAGTGCCGGAGTTATTCTTTTTACGCTGCCCATACAGCTCTGGTTCTTTTATGAGATCCCTGTCTACTCGGTATTATTGAACCTGCTGGTGTTGCCCTTTATGAGCGTGGTGATGGCAGGGGGAATCCTGTCATTGATCCCGGGACTGGGAATTGCAGGGACGGTGGATTGTCTGATCCTGTGGTGGTATGAATGGATCTGCGAACGGTTCGGAGAACTGCCGGGAGCGGTATGGTGCGTGGGCCGCCCGGCAAAGTGGCAGATGATCGTTTATTATAGTGGGCTATTTGTGTTGATCATTGGCAGAAATTATGCGGAAAAATGGAAGCGACAAAGACTTTATGCAGCTTATGTGGCGGAAAATAATCATGGAGACGGACACCGCGCTGAAAGAGAAAGGCAGCGTCGGGAAACACGCGGAGTGGATGATAGCGGTAGGGGTAGAAAAAGAGAGAGTAACAGAAAAAAGATGCAGCACTCTGACAGGTACTCTGAAATATGTACCACCAGATGGCGACATGTTTTAGCGAATTTTTGGTATACATGGCAGGGAGTGATGACATATAGGAACGGAGTTATGTGCCGAATTGTAGCCGCAATGATTTTAGTATTAATAGTTGGTTTACTGACCGGCAATTTTGATCGGGGAAGCCGTGTGACTTTTCTGGACGTGGGACAGGGAGACGGTATCGTGGTGGAGACCGGGCAGGGGGCATATCTTTTTGACTGCGGCAGTACCAGTCGGAGGAAAATCGGTGAATATGTGTTGAAGCCTTATCTCAAGAGCCGGGGAATCCAGTCTCTACGCGGTGTGTTTGTATCGCACCCAGATGAAGACCATATGAATGGCATATTGGAACTGCTGGAGAACGGTGGAGAATGGGGAATTACCGTGGAGCAGATGTTTCTGCCTGCGATTACGGAAGCGGAGCGCAGGGAGGCTTTTGAAAAATTGCTTGTTGCCGCGGAATATGCCGGAGTACCGGTAAGTTACATAAAATGTGGCGATGAGATCAGGGATAGTCGACTCCGGCTGCGGTGTCTGCACCCGGAGGAGAATACGACCCTTGCGGATGCCAATGCCTATTCGGAATGCTTCTACGTGGAGGTATTTGCGAAAGCAGTGAAGTGGGGCGCGGCAGAGGGGATGGAAGCAAGTGGAGAGGGCGGAAGAGCTGCTAGCGAAGTTTACGGTGAGAACGGCAGCTTTGCTGTCGGAGTTATTGGTGAGAGAACCGGTCATGGTGATACCGGTGAAAGGAAAAACTTCGGCGTGGGTGCCGGGAAGCTAAGCATTCTCCTGACAGGGGATGTGGAAGGCGAAGGGGAGCAGCAGCTGATACAGGAATTGCAGACGTTGAAGACGTTACAGGAAGCGAAGACGTTACGGGTAGCGCAGGAATCACAGGCTTTGCAGAATGCGCGGAAATTGCAGGAATCGCAGGAACCGCGAGAACAGCAGGAGTTGTGGGAATCACGGAGACAAGGGGGCTTCAAGGTAGACATCCTGAAGGTAGCGCATCACGGCTCAGGCTATTCCACCTGTTCTGAGTTCCTTGCCGCCGCCGGCCCCGCTGCCGCCATTATCTCCTGTGGTCGTAACAATTCCTATGGCCATCCCCATGCTGCGACGCTACAGCGCCTGGAAGATGCTAAGGTCCCCTGGTACCTCACCACTGACTATGGAGCCCTGACAGTAACCGTCGACAGTCACGGAAACCGTCTGCAAGGGTATCTGAGAAGAAAATAAGCCGTTGGGGTTCTAGGTAGTTGTGGCGTGAGAGGAAGAAAAGTAAGAATAAGCCCCGGAGAAGTCAAGAAGCCGGGGCGTGAGAGGAAGAAAAGTAAGAACAAGCCCTGGGGAAGTCAAGAAGCTGGGGCGTAGGAGAAAGAAAAGTAAGAATAAGCCCCGGAGAAGTCAAGAAGCCAGTGTGCAGAAGGAGGAAAAGTGAAAACTACACGCGAAAATATAAAAAACAGAATAGAAGAAATTAATAAGGAATTAGAAAAGATAACAAAATTGGACAAAAAATTTCCGCAAGGAGAATTGCAATGCTTCAAAAATGAAAACCGCTACAAATGGAAAGTAAAAGAGGAAAATGGAATACGCTATCTTCCGAAAACCGAAAGAAATCAGGCAGAAATACTGGCATTGAAGAAATACTATGAGTATAGAAAAAAGGAATTGGAGAGTGAAGCAGCGGGATGGGAAGCCTACTTGAAGAAGACAGACAAGATGAAAATAAACTCCGAACATCTATTAAATCATCCGGAATATGGAAAATTGCTGGCTAAGAATTTCAGACCATTGGATAAGGAACTGGAGCGGTGGCAGGAGGAACCCTATGAAAAATGTACAAAGCATCCGGAAAATTTATTGGTACAAGGAACGCATGGGAAGATGTTGCGGTCTAAATCAGAAGCAATTATTGACAGAATGCTATATCAAAATAAAATACCGTTTCACTATGAAGAAAAACTGGTTTTGGATGGAATAATTTTATATCCAGATTTCGTGATACGACATCCCTTTACGGGACAATATTTCTATTGGGAGCACTTTGGGATGATGGATAATCCGGATTATTGCAATCATGCTTGTGACAAAATAAAGCTATATTGCCGACATGGTATCATTCCTTCGGTAAATCTGATTCTCACCTATGAAACAAAGCAGTGTCCTCTGAATGCAGACAAAGTAGAAATGATCTTGCAGGAATATTTTGGTTGTAGCAAATGGGATGCCGTGGTAGGATAAAACATATCAGTAATAGTAAAATAAGGGGGATATGCAAAATGAAGCACCTGATCATTGTAAAATTTAAAGATAATATATGGAACCGGGAGGATGCGGCGAGCAGGGAGATGCTTGCGGACATCAAGAAGATCTTCAATCGGACGAAGCAGATAGAAGGCGTTCATACGGTGAACATTTATGAAAATGTGACACCGAGACCGAACCGGCATGACCTGATGATCGAAATGGAGATGGATCCGGAGGCACTGCCTGTGTACGATGCTTCTGCGACCCATCAGGAATGGAAGGCAAAATACGGAGATGCTATTCAGTCCAAGACTATCTTTGATTATGAATAAAATTTGTAATCTTGCGAAGGGGAGGCAGCTATGGAAGAATTTGATATCAGAGAAGCTACACCGGAAGATGCGGAGAAGATCATCGCATATTTAGCGCAGGTAGGTGGAGAGACAGATTATCTGTCCTTTGGAAAAGAAGGGCTTCCTATTTCGATAGAAGAGGAAGAGAAATTTATACAGAATATAAATAAGGAGGAACATTCCGTTCTCTATGTGGTATGGAAAAAAGGAGAGATCATCGGAGATGCCAGCCTAAGCGGATTCTCCAGAAGGATGAGCCACCGCGCCGAATTCGGAATCTCTGTGGTCAAGTCGGAATGGGGGCAGGGAATTGGCAGGGCGCTGTTACAAAAATGCATTATGTATGCAAAAGAACATACGATAGAACTGATCAATCTGGAAGTTCGAAGCGATAATATACGAGCTATTCATGTCTATGAGAAATATGGCTTCCGGAAAATCGGGACCTCGCCGGCATATTTTAAGATCGACGGGGAATACTACGATTTTGATTTGATGGTATTAGACCTTAGAAGGGAAAGACAGTAGCTATCGATATCGCTGCGGTCATCATCGCACAGACCATCGAAGGAGCAGGCGGCAATATCGGAGCAGAACTTCGTACAATGGCAGTACAGATGAATTAACACAAAAATATAGAGGACTACAAAGAGACCCAAAGAAACCCAAAGAAACCCAAAGCAACCCAAGGTGACCAAAAGAAACCCAGAGGACTACAAAGAAACGCAAAGAAACACAAAGGAGCCATAACACCATGGAATTTTTTGACATCGTAGATGAAAAAGGCATTCCCACAGGGGAGACCATAGAACGCACACAGGCACATAAAAAGGGTGTCCGCCACAGAACCGCCCATATCTGGATCATAAGAGAACAGGATGGGAAGGCACAGTTGTTATTGCAGAAACGCTCTGCAGAAAAAGACAGCTTTCCGGGGAGGTTCGATACTTCTTCCGCCGGACATATTCAGGCGGGGGACGAGCCGGAGGAATCTGCAATACGGGAACTTCACGAAGAACTGGGAATCCAGGCATCTAAAGAGGAACTGCAATTCGCCGGATGTTTTGATATTCAATACGAAAAGGAATTTCATGGAAAAATGTTTCGGGACAACGAGGTTGCATTCGTCTATATGTACACTAAGCCGGTAGATGCTGCGAAGCTTATCCTGCAAAAAGAGGAAGTGGAGAGTGTGGAGTGGTTCGATATGGAGGAACTGGATACCGCATTGCAGCCGCCTAGAGATCAGCGATTCTGCGTTCCCATGGAGGGATTCCAAATCGCGAAACAATGGCTGGAGAGCAGAAAATAAAGGTTGATCGCTTCGCATAGATAGTAGAGCCAGAGAAGGAGATCGCTGAGACGCTGATGGAGGCAGAAGAATTCCGACAGGCAGAGAGAAGATAGGTATGCGCAGGTGTACCTGGCAACAGATAAGTAAAGCATATAAGTGGACAATAAAAAAGAACTGTCTTCCTGGGAAGCCAGTTCTTTTTATTGCCAATATAGCTTAATATCTGATGAAATTACTTCACAGTCACGGAAGTGATGTGAGGGTTCACACCTTCGTACCAGTACAGGAAGCCTTCCATATCAACAGTGTCACCGATCTTTAAGTTCTTTACTGCGTTGTAAACATCGGTGGTGTTGTCGC